>OGYF01003060.1_pt1 | contig 11798 bp, 14 predicted proteins | sample 1576451 | NCBI WGS metagenome assembly OGYF01 (sample SAMEA3541505, study PRJEB24748) | human gut metagenome | biome: human gut; feature: human-associated habitat; material: faeces | place: China | collected 2012 | reverse complement strand
GTGGCCGGGAAGACATTTTCGCCATTGCCGGAGACCAGCTTGTTTTGATGATGAAGCACAGAGAATTAGGAGGGTTGGTGATTGACGGTCCCGCAACAGATCGGATTGGCCTTGGAAGACTTGGTTTCCCGGTATTTTGCACTGGATTTTCTCCGGTGACGACCCTCTGCAAAGGAACAAATGGAGAGGTTGACATTCCGATTCAGTGTGGAGGAGCGGTAGTTCATCCTGGAGATATTATCTTGGGAGATGCAGATGGCGTGATTTGTCTGCCTCCAGAGTTGTTGACGGAAGAATTGCTTGTAACGGCTGAGAATATGACGAAAAGTGAGATTCAGAGGGCAGAGAAGATTGAAAAAGAAGGTTATCGATTCTTACAGAGAGATGATATGGATGTGGTAAAGTTTTTTGAATATGACAAAGCAGCGTTGATTGAACGGATTAAGAAAGAGTGTGCCTACACTGACTAGGAAGGAGGGGGAAGATGGAAGAAATTATAGGACGTCGGATATTTTTAAACATTAAACGTCCGAAAAAGCAATTGATTGATCAGTTTCGGGGAATCCCTTCCAGTAACATTGGGGATGTGGCAGAACGACTCTTTTGTACCAATTCCAGTCTTCGTCCTATGAATAAGGCACCGATGGCAGGAACTGCTTTTACAGTGAAGTGTCCAGCTGGTGATAATATGATGTTCCATATGGCCATGGATCTGGCACAGCCGGGAGATATCCTTGTGGTCGATGGACAGGGATCTATGGAACGTGCTTTGGCAGGGGAAATAATGATGAGGTACTGCAAGGCGCGAGGCCTGGCAGGTGTAGTTGTTGAAGGGTGTATACGAGATAAGGAGGCCATTCAGGGAATGGATTTCCCGGTTTACTGCAAGGGAATTACGCCTCAAGGGCCATATAAAAATGGACCGGGTGAAATCAATGTTCCAGTCTGCGCTGGAGGCCAGGTGATTCTTCCGGGAGATATCCTAATTGGAGATCAAGATGGAATTGTTGTAATTCATCCGGAGGATGGACAGAAGCTACTTCGGGAACTGAAGGAAAAGGTTGCTCTGGAGGAAAGATTAATTTCAAGCTATAAAACTGGAATTTTGGATCGTGAAGAGCACGAAAGTCTATATCGGCAAAAATTGGAAGCTCTTGGATATCAGTACTATGACGAAAATTAAATCAAAGGAGGAATGATTATGAGAAAAAAAACGTTGAGACTTGCATGTGCAGCTGTTGCAGCGATGATGCTTTTGACGGCTTGCAGTGCCTCCGCAGATAAGGCAGAGACAGCAGCGGGAGGAACTGGGGGGCAGCTTCAGCAGGTGCTGCAGGATCTGTAAAGGATACGATTACTAAAAGACAGATTGCCGATCAGACCACCTTTGATCCGTATAAGTCTGCTGATCAGAATAGCTGGGAGCTCATGTATGATATTTATGATACATTGTTTCGTGAGGAAGCAGATGGCTCTTATGTACCTAATCTTTGTACGGAATATTCCTTTAATGAGGATGGCACTGAGTTGACTATGAAACTTGTAGAAGGTGTAAAATTCCAGAATGGTGACGTGATGACAGTTGATGACGTAGTATTTTCTTTAAATACCTCCATTGCGTCATCTTTTACAACGAAATTTACCAGTAGCATGAAGGAGGCTGTTAAGGTAGATGACAATACAGTAAAACTTGTTTTGAAATATGCATACGCACCGGTTATCGGTAGTTTGGTTAATGCTACAACTTCTATTGTTCCGAAGCGCGTTTATGAGGCGGATCCGGAAGGTTTTGCTCAGAATCCGGTTGGATCCGGTCCATACATGTTGAAGGAGGTTGTAAAGGGTGAAAAGTATGTTTTTGAAGCATTTCCGGATTACTTCAGAGGAGAAGCTTCGATTAAAAACATGATATGCCGTGTAATTCCGGATAACAATGCAGCTCTCATGGCCTTGGAAAGCGGAGAACTTGATGTTATGCAGCCCAATCAGGATTATTCAGACAGACAAGCAATAGAAGATAATCCAAATTTGGAATATTATACAGCTCCACAGGCTTGTACCTTCTTGATTGCATTCAACAATGCTAAGGGAATCTTCTCTGATAAAAGAATGAGAGAAGCTGTTGCAATTGCAATTGATAAAGAAGAAATTGCGCTTGGAGCAACCAATGGTTATGCGACCCCGACAGAAGCTGGAATTACTCCGCTTTGTCCACAGGCACCCAAGGATTTCAAGGGGCTGGAAAGGGATGTGGAGCGTGCAAAACAGCTGGTTGCCGAAGCAGGATATCCAAATGGGGTTGACATCACTATGCGAATTATCGGAGCAAGCAACTATACCAAACCGGCAGAGGTTGTACAGGCCCAATTGAAGGAAATTGGAATTAATCTTTCAATTGAACCGATGGAGCGTGCTTCCTGGTTTGATCTTTGCTATACCGGTGGTGATTATGAGATTTCTATTTATGCAAATGCAGTTCAGGTTCTTGATGCAGATTTTGGAGCATATCCGTTCCTGCACAGCAGTGAGTTAAACGGTGGAAATAACTATATGGCGATTAACAATCCAGAACTGGATGAGTTATTGGATAAGGCAAGAATCTCTGATGACGAACCAGAAAGGGAAAAATTGTACTTAAGAGTTTGTGAGATAATTCGTGACGAAAGTCTCTTTGTACCCATGTACACTGGTGAAAGAACATATGCGGCCGTTAAAGAACTGAAAGGAGTCAAAGCGGATCCAATGATGAGATACTATACTTACAATTATAGTTGGGAATAAAAGAAGTTCCGTGTATTGATGAGACAGATTGACCGGAGACGACGCGGAGAAATCCAAGAAGTCTCCGGTCAATTTTAGAAGGAGGTAACATGCTAAAGTATATCGGGAAACGTCTTTTGTGGATGCTTCCAGTTGTTCTGGGCATCTCATTTATTTTATTTACGATTATGGATTTAACACCGGGAGATCCGGCTAGAGTCATTCTGGGGGAATATGCCAGTCAGGAAGATGTGGATGCATTGCGTGAGGAAATGGGTTTGAATGATAATTTTTTTGTACGTTATGGAAAATACATAGTCTCCGCAGTAACAGGTGATCTTGGCCAGTCTTATCGTACTGGAGTTCCCGTGGTAGAGGAGATTGCTGCCCGTTTTCCAGTAACATTGAAAATTGCAGTTATGGCCATGTTTATTGCTGTGTTTATTGGAATTCCAGTTGGGATTATATCAGCGGTGAGACAGTATTCCTTTGCCGATATTGTAGCAACAATGTCAGCGCTGGCATTTACTTCTATTCCCGCATTCTGGCTTGGTCTCCTATTAATTCTACTTTTATCCGTTCAGCTTCATCTTTTGCCAGCAATAGGTTCAGATTCTTGGAAACATTTGATCATGCCCTCTGTTTCGCTGGCAGCCGCTCAGATGGCAACGATTATGCGTATGACCCGTTCTACCATGCTGGAGGTTATACGGCAGGATTATATTCGTACGGCTAAAGCTAAGGGAGCGGAACCTCGTCGGATTATTTTTCATCATGCTATTAAAAATGCCTTGCTTCCAGTTATCACAACTGTAGGACTTAGTATCAGTAATCTGCTGGGAGGAGCCTTGATTATTGAAAATGTATTTGGAATATCCGGTCTTGGAACTTTAATGGTTAACTCAGTAAAATCTAAGGATGCACCGATGCTGATTGGAAGCGTCATGTTTGCGGCGGTGGTTGCCGGTCTTGTTAATTTAAGTGTTGATGTTCTTTATACATATATTGACCCCAGGATTAAAGCTCAATTCGTAAAAAGGAGGAAGTAGGTGGAACATATGGCAACAAAAAAAGTTAAAAAGCGCAGCCAGTTGAAATCCATCTGGTTTCGGTTTAAAAAAAATAAACTGGCCATGTTTGGCTTGGTTTTATTTCTTACTCTGGTAATTCTTGCAGTGGGGGCAGGTATCTTTTTTGACTATGATACAGAAGTTATTGGACAACATATGAAAGAACGTTTGCAGTTCCCAAGTCGAGACCATTGGTTTGGTACAGATCAATATGGCCGCGATGTGTTTGCAAGAATTATTTATGGTTCTAGAATCTCTCTTGTAGTGGGATTGTTTACCGTAGGAATTGCTATGTTGGTAGGAGGTGGTATAGGAGCGCTTTCAGGTTACTATGGTGGAAAAACCGATATGATTCTAATGCGTATAATGGATATTTTCCTTGCCCTTCCGGGGACGATTCTGGCAGTGGCTATTGTTGGTGCATTGGGGCCGGGCTTGTTTAATGTCCTTCTTGCAATGAGCATTTGCCGAATACCTCAGTTTGCTCGAATTGTTCGCTCTTCCGTGATTTCTCTTCGTGGACAGGAGTTTATTGAGGCTGCCAGGGCCTGTGGAACGAAGGATGTCAGAATTATTGTAAGACATATTCTGCCCAATGCCATCGGACCTTTGGTTGTTCAGGAAACTCTAAATATGGCAACGACAATTCTTGGTGTTGCAGGACTTAGTTTTATTGGTCTGGGAATTGAAGCACCAATTCCTGAGTGGGGATCTATGCTTTCCGAAGCCAGAGACCAGATGCGTTATTATCCATATTTAATGATATTCCCTGGAATCTCTATTATGTTGGCGGTTCTGTCTTTGAACTTGATTGGAGATGGATTACGTGATGCTTTGGATCCCAGAATGAAAAATTAGGAGGCAGATATGGAACGGTTATTGGAAATCAAAGATCTGTATGTGGAGTATCAGACAGATGATGCCCGGGTTTTTGCTGTGAATGGAATCAATCTGAAAGTTGGGAAAGGCGAGACGTTGGGATTGGTGGGAGAAACTGGTGCTGGTAAGACAACAACTGCCCTTAGCATTATGAGGCTTCTTCCTGAAAAAGTAGGAAAAATCAAGGGTGGAACTATCATTTTGAATGGAAAAGATGTGACGGCTGCGACAGAGGCTGATATGCGTCTTCTTCGAGGCGAAACTGTTTCTATGATTTTTCAGGATCCTATGACGAGTTTGAATCCCGTATTGACAGTAGGGGATCAGATTGCAGAGGTGTTGGATCTTCATAAAAAATATAGAAATAAAGAGGAAGTGGAGAGTCGTGTTGATGAAATCTTAAAGATGGTAGGTCTTCCGCCAGAACGAAAAAATGATTATCCGCACCAGTTTTCTGGTGGAATGAAGCAGAGAATTGTAATTGCGATTGCACTTGCCTGTGAGCCACTCCTTCTCCTGGCAGACGAACCAACGACGGCCCTGGATGTGACGATTCAAGCCCAGGTATTGGCACTGATGGATGAATTAAAACAAAATCTTAATACGGCTATGATTTTAATTACTCATGATTTAGGAGTTGTTGCTAAGTCATGTGACAGGGTTGCAATTATGTATGCTGGAGAAATTATTGAAACTGGAACAGTAGAGCAGATTTTCTCTGGAGACCATCACCATCCCTATACGGTTGGACTTTTTGAGTCAATTCCGGACTTAAAGAAAAAGACAAGAAGGCTTCATCCGATTGACGGTTTGATGCCGGATCCAACAGATCTTCCAGAAGGCTGTAAATTTCATACCAGATGCCCCCAATGTATGGATATTTGCAAAAATAAAATTCCATCGCCTATGGAAAAGGAGGGGCATGTAATCTGTTGCCATCTGTATAATGAGACGACTGATTAGGGGAGGAATAAAATGAATACGCCTTTGATAGAAACAAGACATTTAAAGAAATATTTTGAGACATCCAGTGGACTGCTTCATGCAGTAGATGATGTAAATCTGACAATTGGGAGGGGCCAGACTCTTGGAGTTGTGGGAGAATCAGGTTGTGGAAAATCAACATTTGGTCGAGTCGTACTTCGTCTTCTGGAAGCAACTTCAGGAGAAGTTTTGTATGATGGAGAAAATATTCTGAAGTATTCTAGGACAGAAATGGATCGAATGCGCCAGAAAATGCAGATTATTTTACGAGGATCCTTATGCGTCTTTAAATCCTCGTATGACAGTTAGCGATATTATTGCAGAACCTATTCGTGTGTGTAAAACCATGAAAAATAAAACAGAGATTATGGATAAGGTAGACGAATTGATGCAGATAGTTGGTCTTGCGGATCGCTTTGTGAATACATATCCTCACGAACTGGATGGAGGAAGAAGACAGAGAATCGGAATTGCTCGGGCGTTGGCATTAAATCCAGAGTTTATTGTCTGTGATGAGCCGGTGTCAGCTCTGGATGTTTCCATTCAGGCACAGGTGCTGAATCTGCTTATGGATCTGCAAGAGGAGCGCGGTCTGACTTATATGTTTGTTACTCATAACTTAAGCGTTGTAAAGCATATTAGTGATGAAATTGCTGTTATGTATCTGGGACAGTGTGTAGAACGGTGTTCTTCAGACGAATTGTTTGAAAATCCCCTTCATCCATATACCCGCGCTTTGTTGTCTGCGATTCCGGAGCCAAGTTTGGAAGCCAGAAATAAAAAGCAGGAAATAATTCGGGGTGAGGTTACAAGTCCAATCAATCCAAAGCCTGGATGCCGATTTGCGGCCAGGTGCCCGTTTGCAAAGCCGGAGTGCATGGAAAAAGATCTGGAGTTTAAAGAAGTAAGTTCGGGACATTTCGTTGCTTGCATTTTGCATCAGCAATAATTGTGTGGTAACCATAGATCTAGATTGCAAGATAGGAGGAATAAAATGACAATTTTAGAACGGATTGAAGAAAAAAAAGAAGAGTTTGTCGGACTTCGGCGTCGGATTCATGAATATCCGGAACTTTCTATGCAGGAGATTGAGACGACCAAGCTGGTTCGTGAATATCTGGATCATTTGAGGATTGAAAATTATCCCAATGGGAATCAAACAGGAGCAGTAGCAATCTTAAAAGGAGCAAAGCCTGGACCGGTAATCGGGCTGCGGGCTGATATGGATGCTCTGAAACTTACAGAAAATACAAACCTTCCGTTTGCTTCAAAAAATGCGGGAGTTTGCCATGCTTGTGGTCATGATCTGCATACGGCGGTTCTATTGGGAACGGCTTGTTTGTTAAAAGATTATCAGCCTGAGCTTTGTGGGACTGTAAAATTTCTGTTTCAGCCAGCGGAGGAAGGTTATGGAGGAGCAAAGTCTATGATTGCCAATGGGGCTCTTGAAAACCCGTGTCTGGATTATATTCTTGCGTGCCATACCTGGCCGGAAATGCCAGCGGGAACCATTGGTGTTCGAAAAGGAGCGATGCTTGGGGCATCAGATTCGTTTAAAATTACTGTAAAAGGCAAGGGGGGGCATGCGGCCCATCCACATAAAGGTATTGATCCAGTAGTGGTTGCGGCACATATAATTACGGAGATTCAAACCATTGTGTCCCGCCGTGTGGCACCAGTGGATCCGGTGGTTATTACCGTGGGACATCTGACGGCGGGAACTGTAAGTAATATAATTCCCGGTGAAGCGGTGATGGAGGGAACGGTGCGGACCCAAAATCCAGAGACCAGAATCCAGGTTTCTGAATATTTAAAGCAACTGGCAGTAGGAACAGCCTACGCCATGGGGGCAGAAGCAGAGGTGGAATATGATTTTGGGTATCCGCCCACCATGAATGACCCAAAAGTAATCGATTGGATCAGTGAGGCGGTAACAGAAATTTTGGGACCGGAACGCCTTCTTCAGGTTCCAGTTTCTTCTATGGGTTCAGAGGATTTTTCTTTTTATTTAGAAAAGGTTCCGGGAGCCTTGTTCCGTATTGGAACTTACGATGAAACACCAGAATCCAAATGGGCTCTGCATAACCCGGCAATTATATTCAATGAGCAGGCAATTCTGACAGGGATTGCAGGCATGGTAAGCAGTGTGTTTAAAATCAGCGGATCGGATATGAACGTATTAAAGGGATAGCCAATTGACCTTTTTTTAATGTTTTGTTATAATTCCTTTTATCTCTATGAAAGAAAAGGGAGCGAAGATTCATGGAAACTTGTCTGCGAGTCATGAATTCTCAGGATACGAAAGCGGTGATGGCCCTTGAGGCAGCCTGCTTTTCTGATCCGTGGACATGGGGGATTATAAAAGATCTGCCAGACAGTCCTTGGGATGAGACCTGGCTTTTGGAGGATGAAAGAGGCACACTTCTCGGTTATCTTACATGTCGCTTTTTGGCAGGAGAAGGAGAATTGATGCGGATTGCAGTTTTTCCTGAGTTTCGGGGGCAGGGCTATTCCAGAGAACTGATGGATCGAATGGAAAAATCAGCCGCAGAAAAGGCCGTTAACGCTTTGAGTTTGGAGGTACGGGCTGGTAACGAGGTGGCCCTCGGACTTTATCAATCCTACGGTTTTCGGGAGGAAGCGCGGCGCAAAAACTACTATCAGCAGCCAGTGGAAGATGCTGTTATTATGTGGTTGCGAAATATCCCAGTCGTTTCCACTTAAAATTCTCAAATTTTCATGTATACTGGTATCGCGATCCTGGAGCCCCCGGAGAATGCCTGAGGGCCCCTGCCTTTTTAAATATACAAGCGCAGGGAGGATATTAGGAAGCGGAAAGGTGAGGATTACATGAGAAAGTACGGGAAAACAGGGAAGCTGGAGACAGTGATCTGCAATATGTGCGGAAAAAAGATCGTCGTTAAAGATGGGATCGTCCGGGAAGGGGCGGCTGCGTTCGACCACGCGTGGGATTATTTTTCAGAAAAAGACGGAGAGGTCCATCATTTCGATCTGTGCGAATCGTGCTACGATGAGCTGGTGGGCGGGTTCCGGATCCCGGTGGACGTGGAGGAGCAGACAGAGCTTCTTTAGAAAATATGCAGGAATGTACAGGAGGGCGCAGGTAAAATCATATTTTTACCGCGCCCTCTCTTGCGTCCCTGCGGCGGTTTGTGATATGATTCGTAAGAGCATATAAGGACTGAAAGAAACTGGTTTAGGAAATGAGGAATTTAGAATGTTAGATATCTGTTTACTGGGAACAGGCGGCATGCAGCCGCTCCCCTACCGCTGGCTCACCTCTATGATGGCCCGCTGCGACGGCAGCAATCTGCTGATCGACTGCGGCGAGGGGACACAGGTGGCCCTGAAGGAGAAGGGATGGAGCCCCAAGCCGGTGGACGTGATCTGCTTTACCCACTATCATGCGGATCATATCAGCGGTTTGCCGGGATTCCTTCTGACCATGGGAAATGCCGAGCGGGTGGAGCCGGTGCTCCTGGCCGGCCCCAGAGGCCTGGAGCGGGTCGTGGGAGCCTTAAGGACCATTGCGCCGGAGCTTCCGTTTCCTCTGGTGTTCCGGGAGCTGTCGGAACCCAGGGAGCAGTTCCAGGCAGGCCCCTTTGTGATCGATGCCTTTAAGGTGAACCACAATGTGGCCTGCTACGGATACAGGATCTCCATTCCCAGAAAGGGCCGTTTTGATGTGGAACGGGCAAAGGCACAGGGGATCCCCCAGAAGATGTGGAGCCGGCTCCAGAAGGGGGAGACCCTGGAGCATGAAGGGCGGATCCTAACGCCGGATATGGTCCTGGGAGAGACCAGGAGGGGCCTTTCCGTTACATATTCCACGGATACCAGGCCGGTGCCGGTGATCGCGGAATACGCAAAGGACAACGATCTGTTTATCTGCGAGGGCATGTACGGAGAAAAGGAGAAGGCGGCCAAGGCCAGGGAATATAAGCATATGACGTTCCAGGAGGCGGCAAGGCTGGGCCGGGAGGCTGCGCCCAGGGAGATGTGGCTGACCCATTACAGCCCGTCCCTGATCAGGCCGGAGGACTATCTGGAGGAGATCCGGGAGATCTTCCCAAGGATCAAAACAGCCCGGGACGGCTGGTCCATGGAACTGGGCTTTGACGAAGAGTAAAGCCGGAAAGAGGTTTTGAAACAATCATGAAGATACGTAAAACGGATGAAGATGTATATATTCTTGCCATAGAGAGCTCCTGCGATGAGACGGCGGCGGCTGTGGTGAAGAACGGCAGGGAAGTCCTGTCCAATGTGATCTCCTCCCAGATCGCCCTCCATACCCTGTACGGAGGCGTGGTGCCGGAGATCGCATCCAGAAAGCATATTGAAAAGATCAACCAGGTGATCCGGGAGGCCTTAAAGGAGGCGTCCATGACCCTGGAGGAGATGACGGCCATTGCTGTGACCTATGGTCCCGGTCTTGTGGGCGCTCTTCTGGTGGGAGTGGCAGAGGCCAAGGCCATCGCCTACGCGGCGAAAAAGCCCTTGGTGGGCGTCCACCATATCGAAGGCCACGTTTCGGCCAATTTTATCGAGCATCCGGATCTGGAGCCTCCCTTTGTGTGTCTGATCGTCTCCGGCGGACATACCCATCTGGTGATCGTGAAGGATTACGGGGAATTTGAGATCATTGGCCGCACCATGGACGATGCGGCGGGAGAGGCCTTTGATAAGGTGGCCCGCGCCGTGGGACTGGGATATCCCGGCGGTCCTAAGGTGGACAAGGCGGCAAAGGAAGGAAATCCCCATGCCATGGAATTCCCCAGGGCAAAGGTTGGTGGATCTGCCTATGACTTCAGCTTCAGCGGCATGAAATCCGCTGTCCTGAACTACATCAACCAGGCCCAGATGAAGGGAGAGGAGATCTGCGTGCCGGATCTGGCTGCCTCGTTCCAGAATGCGGTGGTGGATGTGCTGGTGTCCCGGGCTGTGGCGGCGGCGAAGGAATACGGCTATGATAAGCTGGCCATTGCCGGCGGAGTGGCCTCCAATTCTGCCTTGAGGGCAGGAATGAAGGCAGCCTGTGAAAAAGAGGGGATCCGGTTTTATTATCCATCCCCGATCTTTTGTACAGATAATGCGGCAATGATCGGCGCTGCCGGTTATTATGAATATATCAATGGCGCCAGAGCCGGGTGGGATCTCAATGCGGTCCCCAATTTAAAGCTGGGAGAGCGGTAGGCGCTGTCTGAAGGGAGAAACTATGATGGGAGAAAAGGGGGAGAGGACTGCGGCTGTGGTCCTGGCGGCTGGCCAGGGGAAGCGGATGCAGTCCGGCGTGGCGAAGCAGTACCTTCTTCTGAAGGAGAGACCTGTGATCTGGTATTCCCTGGAGGCCTTTGAAAAAAGTCCGGTGGATGAGGTGATCCTGGTAACCGGAAAAGAGGAAACAGACTGGGTACGGGAACATATTGTGGACCGGTATGGGTTTAAAAAGGTCAGGGCAGTGGTCGCCGGAGGCGCAGAACGGTATCATTCTGTTTGCCGGGGATTGTCCGCCCTGGACGGACAGGATCAGAGACCAGATCTGGTCCTGATCCATGACGGAGCCAGGCCCCTGATCTCGGAAGAGGTGATCCGGAGGACCATAGAGGCGGCCCGGGAGTACGGGGCCTGCGTGGCAGCCGTTCCGGTGAAGGATACGGTGAAGGTCGCCGACGGGGATCAGTTTGCAGAAACGACCCTGGACCGGAGCCTGTTATGGCAGATCCAGACGCCCCAGGCGTTCCGGTACGGTCTGGTGAAGGGGGCCTATGACAGCCTTATGGCAGATCCGGCTCTCCAGAAGGGGATCACCGACGATGCCATGGTGGTAGAGCGCATGACCAATGAGAAGGTGAAACTGGTCATGGGAGACTACCGGAATATCAAGGTGACAACACCGGAGGATATGACTGTGGCAGCGGCTTTTTTGGATGATCTGAAAAAGATGTAAAAAAAAGTAAAAAAAGTTTTGAAAAGCGCTTGACAAAAACGCAAGTATCGTATAGAATGTAAAAGCACATTTGAGAGAGCGCTTTGGAGAGATATCGAAGTGGTCATAACGAGGCGGTCTTGAAAACCGTTTGTCCG
>OGYF01003053.1_pt1 | contig 11823 bp, 9 predicted proteins | sample 1576451 | NCBI WGS metagenome assembly OGYF01 (sample SAMEA3541505, study PRJEB24748) | human gut metagenome | biome: human gut; feature: human-associated habitat; material: faeces | place: China | collected 2012 | reverse complement strand
GCCGACAACGTTTATTGGCGGAGGAGAACAGTATATTATCGAGAAGCTTCAGAATGTAAAGACACCGATTTTCCTTGTTATCAACAAAACGGATATTGCTTCAGAGGAAGAAGTGTTAAAGGCGATTGTTGCATATAAAGATCAGTGTAATTTTGCAGAAATTATTCCGGTAAGTGCGTTAGAAGGGAATAATACCGACGATCTGGTACACTCTATCTTTAACTATCTTCCAGAAGGACCGATGTACTATGATGAAGATACGATTACTGACCAGCCGGAACGACAGATCGTTGCAGAACTTGTCAGAGAAAAAGCGCTTCGTTTGCTAAGCCAGGAGATTCCGCATGGTATCGCTGTCGTTATTGAGAGAATGAAGAATAGAAAAGGCAGAGATATTGTAGATATTGAGGCGGTTATTGTCTGTGAAAGGGAATCTCATAAGCGGATCATCATCGGGAAAAAAGGTTCCATGATTAAAGAAATCGGTACACAGGCAAGAGAGGAAATGGAGAACCTGCTTGACACGAAGGTAAACTTAAAACTTTGGGTAAAGGTCAGAAAAGACTGGAGAGACAGTGATATCCTTCTTAAAAACTATGGATATAATAAGAAAGAACTGTAAAAGGCAGCGATGAGTGAACAGACGAAGGTGACAGGAATCATTCTGTCAGTTTACCCTGTTGGGGAGAATGACAGACGCCTTACGATTCTTACAAAGGAAAGAGGAAAGTTACAGGTATTTGCCAGAGGGAGTCGAAGACCAAAGCATCCGTTGTTTGGTGTAACACAACCGCTTATATACTGTGAATTTATGGTTACAGATACAAGGAATTATACATATTTAAATTCTGCGGAATGTAAAGATTATTTTCATTTTTTAAAAGATAATTTAGAGGATATTTATTATAGTTCCTATTTTGCAGAAGTAGCAGAATATTTTACAATGGAAGGTCAGGACGAGAGAAATATACTGAATCTTTTATTTGTGACTTTCCTTGCAATGAAAAAGAAACTGATACCATTATCTTTGATACGAAGAATTTATGAATTAAAGATATTACAGTTTGCCGGATTTGGTCTTCAGTGTTTTCAATGCGTCCACTGTGGAAATGATGAGAACCTGATCCGAATCTCATTTGAAGATGGCGGAATGCTTTGCAGTACGTGTGCAGCAAAAGGACAGGGAAGAGAAGTTTCTTCTTCTGTGCTTTACGTTTTACAATATGTATCCTCTGTTCCTTTAAATCAGCTCTATTCTTTTGCCTTGAAGGAAACAATTGAAAAAGAATTTGAGTGGGTAGTGAATCGCTATTTTACAGTTCATGTTGAACATAAATTTAAGGCGGCAGAAATGCTTGCTATAGTATAAGCTCTATTCCTTAGACAGGAAGGTTCTGTCATCTTTAAAGTAATCTTTTTTATGTCTGACAAAAAGGACTTGCATTGGCAGAAGAGACAGGGTAGAATAAAAGACGAGAATATATCGAATAAAGAAAATGAGGTAGAAATCATGGAAAAAACAATGGACAAGATTATTGCAGTTGCAAAAGCGAGAGGATTTGTATACCAGGGTTCTGAAATTTATGGCGGTCTGGCGAATACATGGGACTACGGAAATCTTGGCGTAGAATTAAAGAATAATGTTAAAAAAGCCTGGTGGAAGAAGTTCATTCAGGAAAGCCCTTATAACGTAGGTGTTGACTGTGCGATTTTGATGAATCCACAGACATGGGTTGCTTCCGGTCATCTCGGAGGATTCTCTGATCCGTTAATGGATTGTAAGGAGTGTAAAGAAAGATTTCGTGCAGATAAGATTATCGAAGACTTTGCACAGGAACATGATATTGAATTAGAATCTTCTGTAGATGGATGGTCTCAGGAGAAGATGAAAGCGTTCATAGATGATAATAATATACCATGTCCAAGCTGTGGAAAGCATAATTTTACAGATATCAGACAGTTTAATCTGATGTTTAAGACATTCCAGGGTGTTACAGAAGATGCAAAGAATACTGTTTATTTAAGACCGGAAACAGCACAGGGTATTTTTGTAAACTTTAAGAATGTAGCCCGTACTTCCCGTAAGAAGATTCCATTTGGTATCGGACAGATCGGTAAGTCATTCCGTAACGAGATTACACCAGGTAACTTTACTTTCCGTACAAGAGAGTTCGAACAGATGGAACTGGAGTTTTTCTGTAAGCCTGATACAGATTTAGAATGGTTTGCATACTGGAAAGACTTCTGTGTAAGCTGGTTAAAAGATTTAGGATTAAAAGATGAAGAATTAAGAATCAGAGATCATGATAAAGAAGAATTATCTTTCTATTCTAAAGCAACAAGTGACATTGAATTCTTATTCCCATTTGGATGGGGTGAGTTATGGGGAATTGCTGACCGTACAGATTATGATCTTACTTGTCATCAGGAAGTATCTAAAGTAGATCTTACTTACTTTGATGATGAAGAGAAGAAGAAGTATATTCCATATGTTATTGAGCCATCATTAGGTGCAGATCGTGTAACTTTAGCATTCTTATGTGCTGCATATGATGAGGAAGAGATTAAAGATGGTGATGTGAGAAATGTTATGCATTTCCACCCGGCAATCGCACCTGTAAAGGTAGGTATCTTACCACTTTCTAAAAAGCTTAATGAAGGTGCTGAAAAGATTTACCATGAATTAAGTAAGATTTACAACTGCGAATTTGATGACAGAGGAAATATCGGTAAGAGATATCGTCGTCAGGATGAGATTGGTACACCTTATTGTATTACTTATGATTTTGATTCAGTAGAAGATGGTGCGGTTACAGTACGTGATCGTGACACCATGGAACAGGAAAGAATTAAGATTGAAGATTTGAAGGATTACTTCGCTGAAAAATTCAATTATTAGTAAGAAGTTTACGAAATACTCAGCGGGATAATTGGACGTCATCCCCCGCAAAAACCTGAACAACATATTGCCAATGGTTTTTGTGGGGGCTTTTTTTGTGGGATATTTGAGATTGGATTAACAAAATTAAGTAAAAAGCAAGTCGATTGTTTAAAATATAGGAATTTGATTTATAAAGCCAAGTTACTTTTGTCTAATTTCATGAAAGTGAAAAAAAACAGAAAAACTACTTGCATTTTTTAACAAATAGAGGTATTTTATATTTAGCAATTGCAAAAAGTAAATAATTCAATCTCGATGAGAACAATGGCGTTCGCGAATCATAAGGATTCTCGGGCGCTTTTTATATTTTTCAATCTTCGAGTAAAAACCAGTAATTGTCGATGAAAAGAATACACATGAAAGGATGTAATAATTATGAAAACAGATGTGAAGAAAATTTTTGGTTCCAATGTTTTTAATGACGCAGTAATGAAAGAAAGACTTCCTAAAGCTGCATATAAGAAGATGAAAGCGACTATTGATGCCGGTGCGGAACTTGATCCGGAAGTAGCTGATATTGTTGCACATGAGATGAAAGAATGGGCTCTCGAAAAGGGAGCAACACATTATACTCACTGGTTCCAGCCATTAACTGGTATTACTGCTGAGAAACATGATGCATTTATAGATCCTCAGAGTGATGGAACAACTTTACTTCGTTTTTCCGGTAAAGAGCTGATCAAAGGTGAGCCAGATGCTTCTTCTTTCCCATCTGGTGGTTTAAGAGCAACATTTGAAGCAAGAGGATATACAGCATGGGATTGTACTTCACCTGCTTTCATTAAGGAAACACCACATTCAACTATTCTTTGTATTCCGACAGCGTTCTGTTCTTATAAAGGAGAAGCTCTTGATAAGAAGACACCTCTTCTTCGTTCCATGCAGGCATTAGAGATACAGGTACTTCGAATTTTAAGATTATTTGGAAATAAAACAGTAAAACATGTTACAACATCCGTTGGACCGGAACAGGAATATTTCCTTGTTGATAAAGAAAAATTCTTAAAGAGAAAAGATTTAATCTTTACAGGAAGAACATTATTTGGTGCGATGCCTCCAAAAGGACAGGAGATGGACGACCATTACTTTGGTGTTATTCCTGAAAGAGTTCTTGGATTCATGGAGAAATTCAACGAGGAATTATGGAAGCTTGGTATTTCTGCAAAAACACAGCATAATGAAGTTGCACCAGCTCAGCATGAAATCGCTCCAATTTATGATCAGAACAACATTGCTACGGACCATAATCAGTTAGTAATGGAAACAGCACAGCGTGTTGCAGATGAATTAGGTCTGAAATGTCTCTTACATGAAAAACCATTTGCAGGAATTAATGGTTCTGGTAAACATAATAACTGGTCTATCTGTACAGATGAAGGGGAGAACCTTTTAGATCCAGGTGAAACACCACATGAAAATATGCAGTTCTTATTATTCCTTGCTGCAATTCTTCGTTCAGTAGATGAACATGCAGATTTACTACGTCTTTCTGCTTCTACTCCAGGTAACGATCATCGTTTAGGAGCGAATGAAGCACCACCTGCAATTATTTCTGTATTTTTAGGAGAACAGTTAGAGGACGTTGTAGAACAGTTCGTAGATAATGGAGAAGCTACAAGTTCTTTAGAGGGAGAAGAATATATCTCTGGTGTACATTCTCTTCCACATTTCCAGAAGGATGCTACTGATCGTAATAGAACATCTCCATTTGCTTTCACTGGTAACAAGTTTGAATTCCGTATGGTTGGTTCTACACAGTCTATAGCAGACCCGAATACCGTACTTAATACAATTGTTGCAGAAGTATTATCTGACATGGCAGATCGTCTGGAAGCATCCGATGACTTACCAATGGCTATTCATGACATGATCAAAGATACAATTGCAGCACATAACAGAATTATATTTAATGGTAATGGCTACTCTGATGAATGGGTTGCTGAAGCGCAGAGAAGAGGACTTCCAAATATCAAATGTATGGTAGATGCTGTTCCTGCTTTAGTAAAAGAGGACGCAGTTGAAATCTTTGAAAAACATGGTGTATATACAAAGGCTGAGATGGAATCTCGTGCAGAAGTTATGTATGAGACATACGCTAAGACAATCAATATTGAAGCATTAACCATGATCGATATGGCAAAGAAACAGATCGTTCCTGCAACAATTAAGTATCAGACAAGCTTAGCAGAATCTATTAATGCGATCAAGACAGCAAGCAGTGCGGTAGATACTTCTGTACAGGAAGCATTAATGGCAGATATTTCTGTTAACTTAAAGGCGATGTACGGAGCCCTTGCACATCTTGAAGAAGTAACGAATAAAGCAGAAGAAATGGAAGAAGGTGCAGAACAGGGTCATTATTATCATGATGTTGTATTTGCAGCAATGGATGAGTTAAGAAAACCAGCAGATAAGCTTGAAATGTTAGTTGCAAAATCTGCATGGCCATTCCCAAGTTATGGTGATTTAATCTTTGAAGTTTAAGAAACAGTCTAAGAAATAAGTTAAAAAACGAACCCCGAAGATATGATATACTATCTTTGGGGTTCGTTTTTTCTGATTTCTATCTTACGAATCAAATCATACGCTGGATTTCTTCCTCATAGTGTGCTATGATAATCCTCGATTGTATACGCAGTAAAATGAAGGAGCGTCAGAGATGAATTACATTTCTTTAATAGAAGAGTTAAAAAAAAGGGGCAGTGTTCCAGGACTTGATGCCATCGAGGGTTTGTTAGAAGAGCTTGGCCATCCGGAAGATAAATTAAAGATTGTGCATATTGCCGGAACGAATGGAAAGGGCTCCATCTTTGCTTATCTTTCTTCTATATTAATAGCAGCGGGCTTTAAGGTTGGAAGATATATTTCTCCTACCATTTCCTGCTATGAAGAAAGATTTCAGATTAATGGGGAATATATTACAAAAGATAAGTTAGCGCGGTTATATAATATTGTAGAAGAAGCAATGAAAAGAGAAGAAGAAAAAACAGGTCTAAAACCAACGCTTTTTGAAGTGGAGACAGCAATTTCTTTCTTGTATTTTAAGGAAGAAAAAGTGGATTATGCACTGATTGAAGTCGGAATGGGTGGAAGAATGGATGCGACAAATGTAATCAGGCATACAGAACTTACTGTTATTTCATCGATCAGCTATGATCATCAGGCATTTTTAGGTGATACTTTAGAAGAGATTGCCTGGCAAAAAGCCGGAATTATAAAAGAGAGCTGTCCAGTTATTTTGTCTGAGAATTCGGATGAGGTTTGTAAAGTTATAGAGCAGGAAGCGAAGAAGAAAAAGGTGAAATGTATTGAGGTAGAGCCGACGGACTATGAGGTTCTATCAGAGAACCCTTATGGAAGTACATTTTTGTGGAAAGAACAAAGGTATGAGACAAAGCTTCCAGGGAGACATCAGGTTTCAAATGCAGTTACAGCTCTTGCTGCATCCGAATATTTATTTCATAAAGATTATGAGAAAAATAATGCAAGGAAAGCTATTGCTAAAAAATTAGATGAGATGAATGTGAAATCAGCACAGCAAGGAGGGATTATCCGAACGTGCTGGCCGGGAAGATTAGAGGTTCTAAAAAAAGAACCCCTATTTTACAGAGATGGGGCGCACAATCCGGATGGAGCTAAGAAATTAGCTTCATTTTTACAAAAATATTTTACAAATAAGAAAATCATTTATATAATGGGAGTGTTAAAGGATAAAGAATATAAGAAAATGCTCCGATATCTTATGCCGATGGCAAAAGAAGTTTATGTATTTAAGCCAAAGAATGAAAGAGGGTTGTCAGCGCAGATTTTAGCAGATACGATAAAAGAAGTGGCAGATGTTTCCGTCACGATCAAATCAGATGTAAATGCAGCAGTTTTTCAGGCATTGGATACCGCTAAGCCAGATGATGTACTTGTGGCTTGTGGATCCCTTTCTTTTATGGAAGAAATGGAGGATATATTGTGAAGATAGGAAAGTACGAATTTGACCTTTTACATAAAGGGTATATCATGGGAATTTTAAATGTGACACCGGATTCTTTTTCAGACGGTGGAAAGTTTCAGTCTGTGGATCTTGCATTAAAGCAGGCAGAAAGAATGATAAATGAAGGAGCAGCTATTTTAGATATCGGTGGAGAATCTACAAGGCCAGGACACAAAAAGATTACAGATCAGGAAGAAATAGAAAGAGTTGTACCGGTTATTGAAGCCGTAAAAAAGAATTTTGATATTGCGATATCATTAGATACTTATAAATACGAAGTGTCTAAAGCAGGAATTGCTGCAGGAGCGGATATGATTAATGATATCTGGGGATTAAAATGGGATGAAAGGCTTGCTCCTCTGCTTGCGAAAGAAGATGTTGCCTGTTGTCTGATGCATAACAGAGATAATCATGAATATAAGGATTTTATTGAAGATTTTTGCTCAGATATAGAAGAAACGCTTGCTATCGCAAAAAAAGCAGGAATTAAAGATGAAAGAATTGTTCTTGATCCGGGGGTAGGTTTTGGAAAGAACTTCGAACAGAATCTTTCTATTATGAAACATATGGACGTTTTTTCAAGATGGGGGCTTCCGGTTCTTCTGGGCACTTCGAGAAAGTCTGTGATTGGTCTTGCTTTGGATTTACCGGTAGATCAAAGAGAAGAGGGAACTGCGGCAACAACGGTTCTTGGAAGAATGAAAGGTGCTTCTATTTTTCGTGTACATGATGTAAAGACAAATTACAGAGAAATGAAAATGATTGAGGCAATTCTGGAGGCAAAATAAATGGACGAGATAAGTGTAAAGAATCTGGAAGTCTTCTGTCACCATGGGGTGTACAAGGAAGAGAATGTTCTTGGACAGAAGTTTCTGGTAGATATTATTTCTAAAGTGGATACAAGAGAAGCCGGTAAAACAGATGACCTTGCTCTGTCCGTAAGTTATGGAGATATCTGTCGGTGTGTTAAAAAAGAGATGACAAAGCAAAATGATAAGCTTTTAGAAAGAGTAGCTGAACGTCTTGCAGAAAGTATTCTTTTACAATTTCCACAGATAAATGAAGTAGAGATTGAAGTGAAAAAGCCATGGGCGCCAGTATTAATGCATATGGACTATGCTTCCGTTAAAATTAAGAGGAGCTGGCATAAAGTATATATTGGTGTTGGTTCGAACCTTGGAGAGCGGGAAGAATATATGAAACTGGCAAAAGAACGGGTAAGTGGATTGCCAAAGACAAGAAATTTTAAGTCTGCTTCCATTATCGAAACGGAGCCTTATGGTTATACCGAGCAGGGGAATTTCTTAAACACAGTATATTATATAGAAACCCTTTATACTCCAGAAGAGTTTCTTGACAAACTTCACCAGATTGAGAATGAAGCAAATCGTAAAAGAGAAATTCACTGGGGACCAAGAACATTAGATCTTGATATCCTTTTATATGATGATCTGGTAACGGAAGATGAAGATTTAACACTTCCACATCCGGAGATGACAAAGCGGATTTTTGTGTTAGAACCGTTATGTATGTTATATCCAAGAGGAATACATCCGTTAGAACGAAGAAGATACGCAGATATTTTAGAGGACTTAAAAGGAAAAGAACAATAAAGGAAGCAGTTATAGAATGGACAAAGAAATAAGAAAAGTAGATGATATACGAGATGATATTAGCAAGATAGATTATCAAATTGCAGAACTGTTTGAGAAAAGAATGGGATTTGCGGCAGAATTAGCGCTTTCTAAAAAAGCCTCCGGTGAATCTATCTATAATAAAAATAAAGAAGATGAAAAGATGTCTGATATTACAAAGAATCGTTCTAATCCATTTGTCGTAAAAGGTTTGGAAGAAATTTTTATTCAGATGATGTCTATTAGTCGAAAGTATCAATATCATATGGTACATCAGAGAGACCGTTATATTGAAAATTATTTTACGGAAGTTCCGGAGCTTGTCATGTTTCCGGACACAAGAGTGGTATATCCAGGTGTTCCAGGCTCTTTTTCAGAGATGGCATGTGAAAAGTTTTTCGGAGCAGATGTTGATCATTATGCAGTTGTTAATTTTAAAGATGTTGCAATGGCTTTAAATAACGGAGATGCAGATTATGGGGTACTCCCGATCGAGAATTCCTCCGCAGGAGATGTTACCGGTGTTTATGATATCATGCTTGAGAATGATGTATGTATGGTGGGAGAAGTTTTTGTAAAAGTTGAGCATTGCCTCTTGGGCTGCCCCGGCAGCAAGATTAAAGATATAGAACTTGTTCTCTCTCATCCTCAGGGTTTGATGCAGTGTACTCCTTATTTAGAAAAGCTTGATGTAAAGAAAGTCAGTGTAGAGAATACTGCCATTGCAGCAGAAAGAGTAGCCAGAGAAAAGATTATGACACAGGCAGCGATCGCAAGCCGCCGCGCTGCAAAACTCTATGGTCTTGATATCTTAGATGCAGGTATTAATTTTGATAAAAATAATGTCACACGCTTTGTGATTCTTTCTAAAAAAAGACAATATACACAGAATGCAAATAAGATCAGCATTTCATTTTCTCTGCTTCATGAGAGTGGAACACTTTATAATATATTGTCTCATTTCTTATATAATGATTTGAACTTAAGTCATATTGAATCTGTTCCGCTGCCGGATCAGCAGTGGGAATATCGTTTTTATATTGATATCAACGGGAATCTGCATGACCCGGCAGTGAAAAATGCACTTCAGGGCGTTCGTACGGAAGTTGCAGATTTTAAAATTTTAGGAAACTATTAAACGGTCTATAAAAGGAGCGTAGAGTACATGAGTGAAACAGTAAAAAATAAGCATGTGAAAAAGAAAAATCCTATAGGACTGGTTTTTAAGACAATAATTACTGTATTTCTTCTTTTCCTCACCGGGTATGTATGTACTCATTTTATGGAATATCAGAAGAATGCGACAAATCAGGTAAATAAATATCGGATTGATCAGGTCTGCCAGTTGTCATCCAATTCTATAGTGAGTCAGAAATTTGTGGCAAAGCATAAGCATTTAAAAACAGTAAAAGTTTATTTTGGAAATGATTATTCCGGACAGGCAAAGGGAAAGGTAGTTCTTAATATTATTGATTTAAATACCGGAAAGAGTCTGGTGGAGCTTAAAAAGAATATCAGTGATCTGGTAAATAATGATTATACAGAGTTTAAGACGAACCTTCAGCTTACGAAAAAGAAAGAGTACAGTATTCAGCTTACGACAAGTGGAGCAGAATCTGGAAAAGAACCATTAGTATTTCAGTGGACAACAAAAGAGAGTGGTTTTCGCGGTAAATTAAAAATTAATCAGGAAGAACAGGGCAAATACCTTGTTTCTAAATTATATTATCCGGTAACAATTTATCGGCAGTGGGCAGGAATCTGTGTAATGATGGCATTAGTGCTTTTCCTTTTATGGTTTGCATTACCGGCTCCGGAGGCAGCAAAAAAAGTAATAGGACAGATTTTATTTTTTGCTGCACCCCTATTTACATTCTGGTTTGTGGAACGATTTACAGATAATCCAATCCTTCGAATGAGACAGGCGGAGTTCTGGCTGAATATACTGGTGTATTACCTCTTTTTTGGGCTATTATATCTTATATTTAATTCAAGAAAAGTATCCGTTACGGTTGGAAGCATTTTGTGGTGTATTATCGGAATCGCCAATTACTATGTATTAAGCTTTAAAGGAGCGCCGATTGTTCCGTCAGATATTATGTCGGCACAGACTGCAGCGAACGTGGCGGAAAATTACACATACAGCATACAGCCAATTTTTGTATGGAATGTTTTATTCCTGCTATTATATCTGGCTGTATTATGGCGTTGTCCGTCTTCAAAGAAGCTGACCTGGAAAAAGCGTATTGTTATGTTGGTAGTAATTGGTCTGCTTAGTTCTATACTCGGACATTTTGTCGTAGAACAAAAAACATTAAAGAGCTTTGGAATTAAAAATAATGTGTGGGATCAGAAAAAAGGATATGCTAAAAACGGTCTGTTTTTTGGTTTTGTTTTAAATATGAACTCACTTGTACAGGAAAAACCTTCAGATTATTCTGTAGAAGCGGCACAAGATATTGCAGAAAAATATGAAGAGAAGTTTGCAAATGATGATTCTGGAAAGAAGAAAGGCCGCCTTCAAACTGCTGATGGAACAAAACCAAATGTTATCGGCATTATGAATGAGGCATTTGCTGATTTGAGTGTCATTAATGAATTTTCTACAAATGAAGATTATATGCCATATATTCACAGTTTAAAGAAAAATACGATAAAATATCAGAAGCTGTTATGGATTTAAGTAAAAATATGGGCGGAAATTCGGCTGTTATTGATGAATTTATAGCGAGGGTTAATGTGGATTCTTACAGGCGGTTTGGCATGATTGACTATTCGTCAGGGAGTCCATGCTTGATTACGGACCGAAATGTTCTGGTAAAAAACAGGAAAAAGTCAAAGCTTTTCCCTAATAATATTATTTGCAGGGTTTCCAATGATACATTCAGTAGCGCCAAAACTTTTGCTGTAACTTTAAAGGATAATGGAATTGCGGCAGTTGTCGGTCAGCCTACTGGAGGAAAGCCTACTTCATATGGTATGCCGCGTAAGGATGTTACGCCATGCCTTCATATTCGGTTCCGTGTATCACGCTGTTTGTTCCTGCGTCCTGACCCTGCCGGAGATAAAGAAATTTCGCTGTTCCCCCAGACGATGTCCATGCGGGAGCGCACTGACGGGAAAAACAGTGTTTAGCCAATCCGGCACCTGATATTTATAGAAAGATGAAAAGATTTTTCCGACATCCTGTTTTAAACAGAAATTTATTTTCAGCAGCTGATGAGGTTTTTTGTCTTGAAAAGCATCATGAAATGGGATACAAT
>OGYF01003052.1_pt1 | contig 11826 bp, 11 predicted proteins | sample 1576451 | NCBI WGS metagenome assembly OGYF01 (sample SAMEA3541505, study PRJEB24748) | human gut metagenome | biome: human gut; feature: human-associated habitat; material: faeces | place: China | collected 2012 | reverse complement strand
AGAGCGCGAAAGCCGCTTAGGACTTTTGCAAAAACTCTCCATCATGTTCTGATTCAACCGCAATGCACTCAAATTGTTCCTCCGTTCCCCAGAGCTGGCCATTCCCTATTTGCAAAGTCAGTTTTATTCGGTAAAGAGGCGGGAACTGGAGGCCGAAAAGCAGGAATTGAACCGAAAGCTGGAGCGCTACGCTTTCAATGCGAAGATGGATGAGCTCACACAGAAGTCCCTGCGGCTGTTTCGGGCGGAGCTGGCAACACGGTATCATTGGCGGAATAATAGACAGTGCTTTGAAAAGAATGATTTCCGCCGGAATTCTGTGGAGTTCACCCGTGAGTACCCGGTGGTGCTCAGCACGACCTATTCCATTAAGGGGACGCTGAGCATTGAACATATCTATGATTACCTGATCGTGGATGAGGCCTCGCAGGTCGATTTAGCTAGCATTTCCTTTTTCTTGATAGAGATCCATGCCTACAAGATAGGCGATTCAGAGCCTGCACCGCAATTTAAGATTATTGAGCAACCCAACGATTTTGCAAAAATTGTGAAACGCATTTCACAGGATAAGGGGATGAACGAGTCTCAGGGCTGCAGATTGGAGTTTTGGACGCAGTTCAACGATATTCTTGAGCAGCGCGGCAAGCCTTTTAACAAGCGTAAAGCGACCACGGATCATTGGTATTCTGTTGCAGTTGGTTCATCGGAATGTCAAATTTCAATCGACTTGGTCAACAAAGAGCATAAGATAAGAGTTGGGCTGTGGATTGCTGACAACAAGGAACGCTTTGACTATATGAAGCAGCACAAGGCAGAAATAGAAGCGGCGATGGGAATGGCGCTGTCATGGGAGAGGCTGGACAACAAAAAATCCTCTCTGATTTGCACATATATCAAGGGATTGGATTTCAAAAATCAGGAAAACTATCCGGAGCTTATGAATAAATCCATTGACCTCGTTGTGAAAATGCGAGATGTGCTGAAAGAGTATGTTCTGGCTGAATTGTAAGTGCGAGGTGACCAACTACATAAAGACTATCAGGAGCGTAACACCATGACTTTTATCTGCTACCCCAAATGCACCACCTGCCAGAAGGCGCAGAAGTGGCTGGACGAGAACGGCATTTCCTATACATTCCGAGACATCAAAATGGAAAATCCCACTTATGAGGAGCTGTCTGCGTGGCATCGGCGCAGCGGGCTGCCGCTCAAGAAATTCTTCAACACCAGTGGCCTCCTCTATAAGTCCATGGCGCTGAAGGAGAAGCTCCCCACCATGAGTGAGGACGAGATATTAAAGCTCCTTGCAACAGACGGGATGCTGGTCAGGCGCCCGCTGCTGGTGGGCAATGACTTCGTGCTGGTCGGCTTCAAAGAAGCCGAGTGGGAGAGCCGTCTAAAAAAATAAAGAAGAGGTGAAGCATCACGGATGTGCAACGGGCAAAAGAACTGCTGACGGTTTTGGCGGACGGTGTTGACCCCTTGACGGGGGAGGTGCTGCCGGATGACCACGTGTGCAACAAAGGAGAGATCGTGCGGGCGCTGCACTGCGCCGTGGAGGAACTATCCCGCAGACGGAAAAAACCACTGCCCGAAAACAACGGAAAACCTTGGACGGAGGAACTGGACGATGAACTATGCCGCTTGTTCGACGGCGGTATGAAAAAGAAAGACCTCTGTACGCACTTTGGCCGCACCTCCGGCGCGATCGAGTCCCGGTTGGAGCGGCTGGGGAAACTGTAAAGCTGCAAAAATGTAACATAAATGTCGCCCCACAGGCGACCAAACCCTCCTTTGGCCGCACTACAATGGCAGCGTAATCAAACGAAGGAGGGCTTTCCTTATGACAGAACTGGTCTTTATTCTTGATCGCAGCGGCTCTATGTCCGGGCTGGAAGCGGACACCATCGGCGGCTTCAACTCCATGCTCGCACAGCAAAAGAGGGAGGCAGGCGAGGCGCTGGTCTCCACGGTGCTTTTCGCCAACGACAGCACGGTCATCCATGACCGCCTGCCGCTGGAGAAAGTGCCACCCATGACAGAGAAGGATTATTTCACCCGTGGCTGCACGGCCTTGCTGGATGCCGTGGGCGGTGCCATCCACCACATCGGCAACATCCACAAGTACGCCCGCCGGGAGGATGTGCCGGAGAAGACGATGTTCATCATCACCACCGACGGCTACGAAAACGCCAGCCGTCGCTACGATTACGAGCATGTGCGCCGCATGATCGAGCGGCAGAAGGAGCGATACGGTCGTTTGCGCAGATGATTTGCCCTATGTTTCCAACGTAGTGCTTGAACCTTTTTTGATTAGCGTTCTTCACTATATCCTTCTTAATAGCCCGGACGCTGAATCTGGCAGAGCCACATTTGAAAGCTGGTACACCCAGAGTTCAAAGAACGCTGAGTGGAAGCTCCAAAGTGACATAGGGAGCAGCATCTCTCCGCTCCGTGTTTATAGTAGGATGCCGGAAGTAGGTGGGGCCACATCAGCCGAGGACTCGACAGAGGAACGGATGGGTGCCGCAATCATTACGAACCGTGCTGATACTGTACCGGATTTGGCCTTATATAAGGACGGAATTTTTCTCCTCGAAGAGGGAATCGTTGACCCTTCTGAGGATGGCGTTGAAACTGATAATGAGGACATCAGATTGTATTTGGAGAAGATTGGTCAAAAATACGGCACGGTTCGCACACTATTAAACCCATATCAGCAAACTCCAGTACGGAATATTTATGTATGTAATGACATAGTTCGGAACATTCTCGTACCCGGTCGAGTCCGAAACACATACGCTGTCAAGTTTATTCACAATGCCAGTGCCCAAGATTTGGCTGCATGTTCCAACTTCGTAATAATAATCGGAACGGGTGGCATCGGAAAATCAATGATGATCCGTCATCTTCTACTGGACGCTATCGAGCATTATTCGGAAGATGGTATAGTGCCGATTTTCCTAATGCTCAAGGATTACGATGTTAGCGGCAGTTCGCTTTTTGAGTATCTGGTCGCCAAAATACACAATTTCAGTCCGGGGATAAACACGGAACAATTAACCTCCCTGCTTGATGAAGGCCGTTGCTTTCTTCTGTTGGACGGCTTGGATGAAGTGGGTACAAAGCAGGCGGATACATTTGAGAAGAAGCTGGAAGAGTTTATTGATAGATTTCCTGACAACCAGTATGTTGTTTCATCGCGACCGCATCGGACTTTTTCCGCTTATTCACGTTTTACTATACTTAAGATTAGACCATTTACCAAAAATCAGGCGCTTGCCCTGATTGACAAATTGGAGTGCAGCGAGGACAATTCTTCAATCAAAGAAGAATTTCGGGCAAGGTTGGATTCCGCACTCTACGATACCCACCACCAGTTTGCGGAGAATCCATTGCTCTTAACGATCATGTACATGACCTATGAGTTGTTTAGGGACGTGCCGTCGAAGATGCATCTCTTCTATCGGGATGCCTATGACGCTTTATCAAAAAATCATGATGCGTTAAAAGGCCTTAAGCGTCAGTCGGAGACAGGGCTTACATCCGATGAGTTCGCCGAGTGGTTTTCGGAATTCTGCGCACGCACATACTACGATGAAAAATATGAGTTCACGGAATACGAATTCACGGAGTATTTCAACAGTTTGACTCAGCACGCGAAACGACCTGACAAGCAAATTACGGCTAAGGCCTTCAGAGATGATCTCTGTGATAACTTGTGCCTTATGTACTTCGAAAGCGGTAAATATCATTTCACGCATCGGTCTTTTCAAGAATACTTTTGCGCACTGTTTTTTTCGAAGCAGAAAGACCGTACCTTGGAAGGAATTGGCGATTTCTTCGATAACCTGCGATCTCGCAACTACGGCGACAAGACTTTTTCAATGCTCTACGACATGATTCCTGGGAAAATAGATGAATACGTCTTTATACCGTATTTGAAAAAACTGTTTGAAGAATGCGACGCTGGAGATGGATATTGGACCTTCCTGGAAACGATGTATCCGCAGATTGAGTTTACCAGTGGTGACACTGAATATGAGGCTGAAGTGTCGCCAGCGTCGTTTATCTACGAGTTTATCCGGTCAACCTTTTTTGATGAACTGTATGACTTCGGTTCTCTTCCGCGAGAGGATGCGTTTATTCGGGAGCGATACGTATGTGTTGAGGAATCCGATGGGGATCAGTCTTTAGTAGAGATTGGAGAAATATCATACGAATATCAGCAAGAGTATGGTATGCCGGATGAAGTGGGATGGCTGTATGAGGTAGACATTGGAAAATTAAGAGAAAAACGATTCCTGCACAAAGACATGCTGGCTGCGCTGGATGATGACTCTTTCTCGTTAAAAAAAGAGTATGGCGCCGCGAGAGAGTGCTTGAATATTTTACTTGATAAGCAAAGACCAAAGGGGCATAATTTCTTTGACCGATTTAGCTGAGAAAGCGAGATAGGTCATAAATACAAAAAAGAGAAAGAAAGGAAGGTATTGGACATGGCTGCGAACAAAGAAAAAGCGCCTTATTCCGTAGTGTCCTACTTCTGCGGATGCGGTGGTTTGGATTTGGGCTTCCGCGGTGGTTTCAAATACCATGACGAGGACTACCCGGCACTACCATTCAATATTCTTGAAGCCTATGATAACGAGCCTCGCTGCATTGAAACGTATAATGACTATTTTGGGGCGGGTCACGCCACTGTCAAAGACCTCGCGACAGTCAAGCCAGAAGAGGTGTCAAAAGCGGACATTCTTATTGGAGGATTCCCTTGCCAGGAGTTCTCTTCTTGTGGACCGCTCGGTGGGCTCGAATCTGAGCGTGGGCGGCTGTATCGAACCCTTATCGCGTATATGAACACGCACAAGCCTAAAATTGTTGTGGGCGAGAATGTAATCAATCTTGAACGTATGGAAAAGGGCGAGGTGCTAAAAACAATCAAGAAGGACCTTGCCGCAGCCGGGTATGTGGTAAAAGTCTGGAAAATGTTCGCCCCGGATTACGGTATTCCACAACGCAGAACGCGTTTGATTATTATGTGTGTTCGCAAGGATATCTTTGATAAGTATGGTTTCCCGGAAGAGCCAGAAGCCCGCTTCAAAGGTAAGCATAGAAGTATTGAATGGGCTATAGGCGACTTGGTAGATGTAACAGACAACTCTGTTATCCCCAATCAGGGCGATTACTTTGGAGCGTCAAAGGCGAAGAAAGGAAACGGGCAGGGAGACGAGAGCAATAAGAAGGATATGCCAGCCTATACAATAAGGGCTAACCCGAAGTCAAGAGTACAATTTCATTACTCTTTGGATCGTCGGTTGACGGTACGCGAATGCGCCCGTATTCAAACTTTCCCTGATGATTTCAGTTTTAAGTTTTCCAAGACAGTGAACATTTCCCAGATCGGAAACGCTGTGCCACCGATTATGGCATACTTGGTCGCCCAGAGAGTCAAGCAGTATCTTGACAAGATTGGAGGAGTGGAGAAATGAGCCTTAACACTCTCGACATAACGCCGACCCCGCGAATCTTACGTACCCTTGGTGAGATTCCTTTTCAGACTTGGCAGTGCATCGCCGAACTTGTTGATAATTCCATAGATGCTTTTCTGTCGAACACCGGACTTGAAGATCGGGAGCAAAGAATAACGGTTACATGGTCATCGGACTCTGTTGGCGCGGCTGATAGGACACTGGAAGTGAGTGACAACGCTGCTGGAATGTCAATTGACCAGCTTCAAAACGCTGTGCGCGCAGGCTATACCAGTAATGACCCCATCGGCAACTTGGGATTGTTTGGAATGGGCTTTAATATCGCGACAGCGAGATTAGGCGAGGAAACCACAATCCTCTCCACGAGAAGCGGGGATGCTGATTGGGTTGGCGTCAAGATCGACTTTCAAAAACTGATTGATTCTAAAAAATTCGATGCTCCGATTATTCGGAAGGCAAAATCCAACCCGGAGGAGAGCGGCACACGGATTACCATATCTAAGCTCAAGACTGGTATCCTGGGAGAGTTGTCGAACAAGGAATCAGAAATCAGGCAGCGCCTCGAACTGATTTATACTCCACTTCTCAGTGAGCATGATATTACCATAACAGTAAAAGGCAAGCAGCTCCGGGCAAAGAATTACTGTGTTTGGTCTGAGTCGAGATATGTACGCTATAACAACCAGAATGTTGCCGCGAGGATTACGATTGACCGTAGTTTTGGGTCTGCGCTGTTTGATGTTAGTCGTAACTGTTATCTGCGCCCAGACGAGGCGGAGGAGTATTTTGCCGCCATGCAGGAGGGAGAGGCGTTTCCCACGCATATTGTGGAACGAGAAAAGCGCCTGACAGGTTGGCTTGGAATACAGAGATATGCTGACCCGAATGATTTCGGTATTGATTTTATTCGTAACGGAAGAAAAATTCTGATTTCAGATAAAACATTCTTCCAATATGAAAATCCGCTGACATTGCAGAAGGAACTTCAATACCCTGTCGAACTTGGTACATCTATTGGCGGGCGCATTGTCGGTGAGCTTCATGTCGACTATCTTATTCCGACATATCAAAAAAATGACTTTGATAGGGCCGACACTTCTTGGGAACAGACCCGCGAGGCAATCTGCGGTGTAGGTCCCTTTCTGCCTAAAGCCCGTAAAGCGCTGGGCTTCCATGAGGACAACATCTCGCCGTTATGCTTGCTCGTAAATGCTTATCGTCGTGTGGACAAAGGCACAAAGTGCTTGTTCGCTCCAAATGATCTGGCAAAGAGATATGCCACCGAGTTCAAAAAAGGCGCTCGTGATTACCTTGATGACACTAAATGGTGGAAAGCCGCACAGGAAGAAGACCAGAAGAACGGCTCTGGTGCAGCGTCAACCGATGTAAATACTGGCGCTACTCCGTCAGATGATATTGGTGCGTACCTTGGTAGTGGAGGGCAAACTGGAACATCTACTGCCGGAGACAGCACTTCCGCTGGTACAGGTATGGGCTTGTCGGCGGGAATAGCTTCTACCGCGACTGGTTCTGCGTCATGTGGCGCCGAAACATCCGCTCTGGAGACTTCCGCAATGGACGACTTGCTCCAGCGTTCTGTCCCCATCCAACAGCTTTCGGGACGCCATTATCCGTTTGGCAGAACTGGTTCTCTAAATATCAGAGCATATGAGCTGACCAGAGGGGAAATAAAACAGAATGGTGAGAGGAAGCCTTGCCACTTTAACGCCGACGGTATTGATTGCGATTTTATTTATGATCCATCGCATCCACTTCTGGCGCAGTACCCAATTACGCCCAAAATGCTCCTACTTATTTATATGGCAGAGAGGCTTAAGGCGCGGGATGTACTCCCAGATATAATTTCGGTGTATTCGGATCTTGTCTCTGTTTCAATGGAAGATGCCAGAATTGATCGTCAGGCATTGGTGGACAGATCGAGTAGTGCTTTTGAACTGATGCGCGGGAAATTGGCTCAGGCGCTGCGTTCGAGAGCGGACGATGTGGTGAAGTGTATTCATGAGTCCACAGGTGAGGTGGAGGAAACCATAGCGAACATAATAAACGCTAATCCTGTTTTACTTGTACCATTCCAGAATGCGACGGCAGCAGGATTTGACGCTATTGAATTTGTTCCTCCCAAAACGCTCTACCGATTGGTGGAGAGGTTCCCGGAAGAGGTCTTTGATGGAAAGGCTTTCTCCACACCATATTTGGCTATTAACTTGACAGACGAAAACGCTACCCAGCGCGCAAGAGAAGCCTCGAAAGATCGGATTCTATCGTTTATCAAAGACGCTTTGCGCATCGTCTCTGGGTATGGGCAGCGTGTTCAAAAGGACGAATTAACAAGAGCATCCCTTAGTGTGGATTTTCTTGTCAGGGAAATTGAGCTATGAATTTCTACACAGAAGATATTTCAAACGGATATAACTGGAAAGGTCTGGAACGCGCCATCGCCAGAATGATGGAGCATCTCGGGTGGAGAGATATAAACGTGATTGGTGGCGCTGGCGATAAAGGCGGAGATGTTCTTGCTACCCGCGCTGAAGGAAATCAAGTTAAATCGTGGGTTGTACAGTCGAAAGCGGTAACTGGAGATCGCTATATTGGACCCCAAGCCTTGAACGAGGCAATTAACGCATTGTCTTTCTATGAGACAAATGTCGCGGCAGTTGCTACAAACGGAGAATTCACAAGAACCGCACGACAGCGCCAGGAACAATTGGCGGCCAATGGGTATACGCTCAAGCTGTGGAATGGTACTTTTTTGAAAAGTCTTATTGCTCAGATGCCTGACAATCATGCAGGCTTCCGAAAATTGAGACCTTATCAGAATGATATCGTTGAAAAGGTTGTCGCTTCCTTTGATGCAGGTAATAAGAGAGCGTTCTACATTGTGGCGACAGGCCTCGGTAAGACCGTGATTGCCGCGACAATAGCAAGGCTTCTCTGGGAAAGAGGATGCCGCAGGATTTTGGTATTGTGTCACGCGACTGATCTGGCGCTCCAACTTGAACAAGGGTTCTGGCCGCAAATAACAAAGGGGGTACCCACATCCGTATTCTTTGATGGTCTGCCGCCGCGAAACACGGAAGGGATATCCTTTGGGCTGTACCAGAGTCTTTATGGTTATCTTCCAGGGATTGATCCAGATCAATTTGATGTGGTGATTGTGGATGAAGCGCATCACGCTTTAGCTCATGGATTCAGAACTTGTCTGGAACATTTACAGCCTCGTTTTCTTGTTGGAATGACCGCAACGCCTTGGAGAGGCGATGGTCAAAGCCTTACAACGATATTCGGAGATCCGATTGCCAAGGTGTCTCTGGTGGATGGAATGGCGATGGGGTACCTTTCCAGGGTCGACTACAGGATACTCTGTGATAATGTCGACTGGGACAATATGCAGAGCGTAAGCGAACAGAATCTTTCTATTCGCGATCTGAATAAGCGGTTGTTTCTGCCGCAACGCGATGAGGCCGTTATTTTAGAATTGAAGAAAGCTATGCGTGAAGTAGACAATCCGAGAGTTGCAATCTTTTCTCCATCTATAGAACACAGCAATCGTTTTGCGGATATGCTATCGGCAGCGGGGATACCATGTGCTGCGCTCTCCAAAGTAGACAAAGCTGAAAGGCGACGTCGTCTATTGGCTTTTGCTTCTGGAACTTATCAGGCTGTTTGCGCTGTTGATGTAATGAATGAAGGCATTGATATACCCGACGTTAACATTCTGGTGTTCCTCAGAGCAACTCATTCCAGGCGGATTTTTGTCCAGCAGTTAGGTCGAGGATTGAGATTATCCGAAGGCAAGGAGAAGGTCATCGTTCTGGATTTCGTTTCCGACATACGGCGTATGGCGGAGATGATTGAAATGAACAACGAAGGAAAAGCGAAAGGCGCAGAGCATGAGGTTGTGTATTTGCGGGAAGGCTTTGTATCTTTCTCAGATGCGCGCGTTGAGAGCTTTGTGAATGTGTGGTTAGAGGATGTGGCGGATCTCAGCGGTTCCGACGACGAAGTGAAACTAAAGTTTCCGGAGGGCTTTTGATATGGCGAATAGGTTACCGCAGCAGGTTAGGGAAAAGGTAATCTGTATTGTTTATAGAAAGGCTGATGAGTTCGCATACATGGAGTGCGACAGGGTAAAAAACGGCCAATTTATGGACATACTTGTGGAAGACCCTGATGTGGGCGGCGTTTTACGTCAGTATATGCAAAAAGAGCGTATACGCACCTATATCAAGGACACAATCCTTAATCGTTACACAAAAGATGCGACGAGCAAGACGCTGTCCTCAAAAACTCCTGAGCAAACCATACAAGAGGAGTATGGAGAGAACGCGAATGTCATTCAGAGGATTAAAGGAACGGCATACGATTGCCATGTTCTCAGGTCTGAGGCAGGTAATATCTACATTGTTAGTGAAGGAACCTTTCTAAAATGGGAGACTGCGCTTCGAAAAGGACTGGAGGTTATTGCAAATGAACCCAACCTAACGATTGACGAAAAGGTCCCATCCCTCTGCTTAAAGTTGTCTTTGGCTGGACAATCTCTTACTGACGCAGACAAAAAACTAATCAGAACAGCTCTGGCTGCTGCAGGGGTAAAAGCCACATTCTGTGGTTCATAAGGCGCAATTATGGCTGCAAAAGATCGAGACCCCAAGGTGACGCACAAGATTATGTCTGCGATTCCCTCAAAGGATACCGAGCCAGAGCTAATGCTAAGAAAAGCCTTGTGGAGAGAGAATCTGCGTTACCGAGTCAATTATAGAAAATTGCCGGGAAAGCCAGATATCGTCTTTACGAAATATCATGTTGTTGTGTTTTGTGATGGGGATTATTGGCACGGGCACAATTGGGCTATCCGTGGCTTGAGTTCATTAGAAGAGGAACTTGCTGGCTATTCTGAATTCTGGCGGTCAAAAATACTGCGAAATGTGGAGAGGGATACAGAGGTCAATCGGACTCTGAAAGCTCAAGGTTGGGCGGTCATACGGATTTGGGAAAGCGATATACGCTCCAATCTCGATGAGTGTGTCAGAATTGTCAAAGAGACGTTGTTTGAGGCAAAGATAGAACAAGGCGAGTAAGAGATCGGGCAGCGCTTACCAACGAGGTAAGCGCTGCCCTTTTTTATTGTTTTTAGTAAAATCTGCGACTGAATCCATCAGTCCGCAGTTCGATCCCCATCGGCCAGGGCGGTATTCTGCCCATCTACTCACGGATGGCGTCCAGAGATGTGCCATTGCTGACTTCGATGATAAATTCGTCGTGAACATGGTCGACGATGTGGCAGTAGGTCAGCGTCCGCATGGCGTGGCACAGGATGTCCCGGCTGGCTATGTTCTTGCGGAATTTCGGCTCGTAGCTCTCGATGCGCGACCAGCGCTTGGTGTCGTCCACGCCCGTTTAAGGGGATTATGGCTCTTCTTTACAAGGAAAAATGCCGTGATTTTATGAACAACATGACGATTGATATTGTTAACAGTGTGCTCAGGTCTTCGGATATTTATCATATCGTTCCGGAAGCGTTTTTCAAGAAAATGGGAATCCCGACGCATCAGGTGAAGAGTACACTGATCGTAGGCGGCGGAATGATCGCTTTTTATCTCGCCAAGCAGCTTCTGGAAATGCGGGTGGATGTACGGATCATCGAGCAGAATAAAGAGCGCTGCGAGATGTTGAGTGAGGAGCTCCCGGACGCGACGATCCTTCAGGGGGACGGAACGGATAAAGAGTTTCTGTTGGAGGAAGGGCTGGCACATACGGAGTCTCTTGTGGCTCTGACCAATATGGATGAGGAGAATTTGATGCTGGCCCTGCTGGCAAGAAAATATTCTGAGGCCAAGCTGGTAGCAAAGGTCAACCGCATCCATTTTGAGGAGGTGATCGACGACCTGGATATCGATAGTATTATTTATCCGAAAAACCTGGCGGCAGAGCACATTGTGCGTTATACGAGAGCAATGCAGAACTCTCTTGGAAGTAATGTGGAGACTCTTTATAAAGTCATGGACGGAGCGGCTGAAGCGCTGGAGGTCGTTATCCGGGAGGAATCTCATGTCACGAACCGCACGCTGAGGGAGCTGTCGCTCAAGGATAATCTGCTTGTTATACCAGCCGATTTGGAAAATTGAAAATGGCCCGTGGGCAGGATATGCTGAAAGTAGGCGATTCGGTTATTGTTGTCACGACCCATAAAGGGCTGAATGATATTACGGATATTTTGAAATATTGAATGCCGGAGGGGGAAAAGGAGTAAGACTATGAATTATTCTATGGTATTGTATGTCGTAGGGTGGATTCTCAATTTTGAGGCCGCTTTTAT
>OGYF01003049.1_pt1 | contig 11831 bp, 8 predicted proteins | sample 1576451 | NCBI WGS metagenome assembly OGYF01 (sample SAMEA3541505, study PRJEB24748) | human gut metagenome | biome: human gut; feature: human-associated habitat; material: faeces | place: China | collected 2012 | reverse complement strand
GCCTGCTTTTAGCAGAATTTTGCCCCTTTAGAATTGACCCGCCGATGGAACCTGAACAGGAACACCTTTCCAAGCTTTATTCCGGTTCGGGTATCCACAGCCTTCCTGAATTAAATCCCAAATTACGCATTCATCTTTAATATCGGACTGATTTTTTTATAAACCAGGAACACGATCAAAGATACCAGTATACCTTTCAGCAGATTGAATGATCCGACTGCCAGTATCACGAAAGTCTTAAGGTCTGTGATATGTTTGTTTACGGCAGTTCCCATTCCAACCAGGCCGTCGATCGGCATACCGAATGCTTTGGCATATGCCGGTAGTAATACGAAGGCATTCAGGAAACATCCGACTACTGTCATGAATACGGTTCCCGCTGCCATTCCGGCTACTGCTCCGGTTCTGGTATGTTTCTTATGGTAGATCAATGCGGCCGGCACAACCAGTGAACAGCCGATCAGGAAGTTTGCGATTTCTCCGACTCCCGCTGTCATAGTTCCGTTGATTGCAAAGTTCAGTAAGATCTTGATAAGTTCTATTGCCGCTCCGGCGAGTGGTCCCATCGCAAAGCTTCCGATCAGGATCGGTACTTCGCTGAAATCTATCTCATAGAAGGACGGGGCGAACGGAAGCGGAATTTCGAACAACATCAATACTGTTGCGATTGCCGACAACATACCAATCTGTGCCATTGTCCTGATTTTATTTCTGTTTTTTTCATTTTGTCTTGTCATTACTTTTGTACTCATCTTTCTTTCTCCTTTAAATTGAATTATATTCTAAAGGAAGAAACTTCTTATTTTGAACCATACGATATTCACATTGCAGACAAAAACCCCGTCACCCAAAAGGGCAACGGGGCAATCATATCATTCTGATAATTCTGTAAATATCATATCATCCTTCTCTCATCCAGACTTTACTGTCGGTTCCGGAATCTCACCAGATCGGCTGATCATCATATATATAACATCTGTCCAGATATCTCTGACCAGAAATTCTCCAAATGACCAGTTCGCGGACTTTACCGCCGGTTGGGAATCACACCCTGCCCCGAAGAATCTTCTTTCGTCCTATATTATAGTACGGCATATCCGTCCATGCAACCATTATTTTGTGCTCATCTCACGGATCAGTTTTCTGATTGGAAGAACAAATGTCGGAGATACAGACAATTCATCGATTCCCATCTTAAGGAATGTCTCTGTCAGAGTCATATCTGCTCCAAGTTCTCCGCAGATACCAACCCAGCATCCTGCTTTGTGTCCGTTTTCGATCGTCTTCTGGATCATGCGGAGCACTGCCGGATGATGTGAATCATAAATGTTGTCAAGTTTGCTGTTCTGTCTGTCAATTGCCAGTGTATACTGAGTCAGGTCGTTTGTTCCGATACTGAAGAAGTCAACTTCCTCTGCCAGAAGATCGCTGATCATCACTGCTGCCGGTGTCTCGATCATAATACCCTGTTCAACTTCACCGTACTCGATTCCTTTTTCTGTCAGTTCTGCTTTGATAGACTCTACGATCTTCTTGATCTCTTTCACTTCATCTACAGAAATGATCATTGGATACATAATTCCAATGTTACCATATGCGCTTGCACGAAGAAGTGCCCGCAGCTGTGTACGGAAGATATCTCTTCTGTCCAGACAGATACGGATCGCACGGTATCCCATGGCCGGATTTTCTTCATGATCAAGGTTGAAATAATCCACCTGCTTGTCCGCACCGATATCCAGTGTACGTACAATTACCTTCTTACCTGCCATGTTCTCGGCTACTGTCTTGTATGCCTGGAACTGTGCTTCTTCATCCGGATAATTATCCGCTTCCAGATATAAGAATTCACTTCTGAACAGACCGATTCCGGCCGCATCATTGGCCAGTACACTTGTAACATCTTTTACACCGCCGATATTTGCATATAATTTGATATGTTTTCCGTCTACCGTTATATCTTCTTTTCCTTTTAATTCCTGAAGAAGTTCTCTTGCTTTGATGTCTTCTTCTTTCTTTTCCTGCATTTTCTTTAAAGTTTCTTCATCCGGATCAATGTAGAATGTTCCTGTGTAACCGTCTACAACCGCCATTTTTCCGTTCCACTCTTCTTTAATATCAACTTCGATCAGTGCCGGGATGTTCATCGTTCTTGCAAGGATTGCTGTATGTGAATTTGCAGATCCAAGTCTGGTTACGAATGCAAGGAGCTTCTCCTTGTCCATCTGGACTGTCTCACTTGGTGCAAGATCTTCTGCCACAACGATCACAGGTTCATCACCGAGGGCTCCACCGCTTTCGTTCCCACTTAAGATATTTACCATACGTTCCGAGATATCTTTTACATCTGCTGCTCTTGCTTTGAAATAATCATCTTCCATCTCTGCAAACATCTTCGCAAAGTTATCTCCTGTTGTAGCAACAGCAAATTCTGCGTTTACCTGCTGTGTCTCGATGATATTTACAACAGAATCAATATAATCATCATCTTCCAGCATCATTTGATGTACTTCAAATACAGCAGCATTCGCTTCTCCGACTTCTTTTAATGCTTTTTCATACAGTCCCTGTAACTGCTCTGCTGCCTTTGCGCGTGCATCCTCGTAACGTTTGATCTGTTCTGCAGTATCCTCTATTTTCACACGTTTTACAGGCTGTTCTCCCTTCTGGTAGAACAATATTTTTCCAATTGCAATTCCTTTAAATATTGATTTGCCAGTATATTTCTCCATAAATGATACCTCGTCCTTCCTTCAATCTTTGTTAACATTCTAACTCACAATACCTGTAAAGTCTAGTTTTTCGTAATATTCAATTCGTCGTAACGCAGCTTTTCCATTGTAAATCCGCGTCCTCTTACCTCATTGATCTGCGTGATCGTGATAAATGCTTTCGGATCGATCTCCTGAATCGCCTCTTTTACCGAATACAGCTTTCTGCTGTGGATAACACATAATACGCCCTGCTGCTTCTGCTCTCCATAACCGGTCTCGATGTCTACCATCGTCACTCCGGCATCAATATCCGTTAAGACTTTCTGACGGATTTCTCTGTATTTGTCCGAAATTACAAATAACTGGATCTGTGACTTCCCAAGAAGCATCACCCGGTTCAGCACAACCGTACTTAAAAACAAATTCAAAATACCATACAGTATCTGTTCCGAATCTGAAAACAGCATCTGAAATCCCAGCACCGAAAAATCTACGATATACAAGAATACCGCTACCGGGACATGAAACCATTTGTGTAACACAAGTGCCAGTATATCGGTTCCACCGGTAGAAGCACCTACTCTTACCACCAGTCCGATACCGATTCCAAGGAGAACCCCTCCATATAATGCCGCAAGCATAGCATTATTCTCCGTCACTTTGTCTATTCCCGGAATGGACTGTGCCATCGACAGGAATATTGGATAAATAAAGGAACTGATGATCGTTGTCAATGCAAACTTCTTTCCCAAAAATACTGCACCGAGAACGAACAGCACCGCATTGATCGCCAAAATAATCATCGATAGGTTTACCTGAAAATAATGGCTGATCGTAAGACCGATACCAGTCGCACCTCCCATAATGATCCCATTCGGCACGATAAACGCTGCCACAGCAAACGACAATACAAGATTGCCGACCAGAACTCCCAGAATGGTTTTGATTATTTTTTCCCAACTTTTTTTCATGTGCTCCATCCTCTCTCCGTACTTTCTTTCCCGGATTATGAAATTCCTTTCATCGTAAGCTGGATCCTCTTCTTCTTAAGATCCACGCTCATCACTTTTACATCCACGATATCGCCAACGCTTACCACTTCCAGCGGATGCTTGATGAATTTCTTATCCGTGATCTCGGAAATGTGTACCAGTCCATCCTGGTGCACTCCGATATCTACAAACACACCAAAGTCAATGACATTTCTTACGGTTCCTTTCAGGATCATGCCTTCCTTTAAGTCTTTCATATCTAAGACATCTGTTCTTAAGATCGGTTTCGGCATTTCGTCACGCGGGTCACGTCCCGGTTTTTCCAGTTCTTTCACAATATCCCGGAGGGTGATCTCTCCAATCTCCAGTTCCCCGGCAAGTCTTGCATAGTCTTTGATCGTGAGGGAAAGTCCGGTTAGCTTTCCTCCGCTGATGTCTTCCACTGAAAATCCCTGTTTCTTCAGCAGTTTTTCTGCAGCTTCATAGGACTCCGGATGTACACTGGTTCCGTCTAACGGATTCGTACCATTCTGGATTCTCATGAATCCGGCGCACTGCTCAAAGGCTTTTGGTCCGAGTTTTGCAACTTTCAAAAGCTGCTTTCTGTCTGTGAATCTTCCGTTCTCTTCTCTGTATGCCACAATATTCTTAGCAATTGCTCCGGATATTCCGGAAATATAAGAAAGGAGCGGTGCCGATGCCGTATTCAGGTCAACTCCGACTTTATTTACACAGTCTTCCACAACACCGGATAAAGCTTCACTTAACTTTTTCTGGTTCATATCATGCTGATACTGTCCGACACCGATGGATTTCGGATCAATCTTCACAAGTTCTGCCAACGGATCCTGCAGTCTTCTTGCAATGGATGTCGCACTTCTCTGTCCAACATCAAACTTCGGGAATTCTTCCGATGCAAGCTTACTTGCCGAATATACGGAAGCTCCTGCTTCATTTACAATTACGTACTGCACTTTCTGCGGAATCTCTTTTAATAATTCTACAATGAACTGCTCAGATTCTCTGGATGCGGTACCATTTCCAACAGAGATCAATGTAATGTTATATTTTTCAATAATCTTTTTCAGCAAATCTTTGGATGCCTGGATCTTCTTCGGTGTCGTCGGCGCTGTCGGATAGATTACTGTCGTTCCGATCACTTTACCGGTCGGATCTACAACTGCAAGTTTACATCCGGTACGGAATGCAGGATCCCAGCCAAGTACAGTCTGTCCCACGATCGGAGGCTGCATCAGGAGCTGATGCAGGTTCTTCTTAAATACGCTGATCGCCCCGTCTTCTGCCTTCTCGGTCAGATCACTTCGGATCTCACGTTCAATGGCCGGTGCAATGAGACGCTTATAGCTGTCCTCTGCCGCCTCTTTTAAGATTGGTGTGGTATGCGGATTATCACTGTGGATCATCTTCTTTTCCAGATATCTTAAGATGTCGTCCTGTGGTGCCTCAATCTTCACCGTAAGAAACTTTTCTTTTTCTCCACGGTTCAGTGCGAGCACTCTGTGCCCCGCAAGTTTTGTCACCGGCTCTTCAAAATCATAGTACATCTCGTATACGGACTCCGCTTTTTCATCTTTTGCCTGTGAGATTACTTTCCCGTGCTGTATAGTTGCCTTGCGGATCCAGCTTCTGTAATCTGCCTCATCTGATACCGACTCGGCGATGATGTCTTTTGCTCCATCAATTGCTTCTTTTACGGATTTTACTTCTTTCTCCGGATTCACATATTCTTCTGCATACACTTCTATCGGTTTCTCCGCTTTTTGAAGCGTGATGACTGCTGCAAGCGGCTCCAGTCCTTTTTCCTTTGCGATCATGGCACGTGTCCGGCGTTTTGGACGATACGGACGGTAGAGATCTTCTACCACAACCATCGTCTCTGCTGCCAGAATCTGCTTTTTTAATTCTCCGGTGAGTTTTCCCTGTTCCTCTATACTTGACAGAACCTGTTCTTTCTTTTCTTCCAGATTGCGCAGATATACCAGTCTCTCATACAATGTTCGCAGCTGAGCATCGTCCAATGTTCCCGTGACTTCTTTTCTATATCTTGCGATAAACGGGATCGTATTGCCTTCATCGATTAATTTTACCGCCGCATCGACCTGCCATCTTTTGACTCCAAGTTCCCCGGTAATCACCTGATTAATATCCATATGTTTTGTCTTTCCCTTTCTTGCCGTATTCAAAGAATTTGTACTTCTTTATTACGCGGATAATTATAACTGAATTCCCCACTGTATGCAATGGCGTCTATAATACAGAGTTCACTCTGTTTTCTTGAAAATATATTTTCTCTATGTTATACTGAAGCTACTTGAACTTATCAGAAAAACAGAAATACTTAAAGGGGCTTTTACTTATGAATCAGGAAATACAAGGACTCTCAAAACAACAACTCAAATCCAGGGAAACACGTGCCAAGATCTTTCAGGCAGCCAAACGGATCCTGCAAAAGCAGGGTTATGAGCAGCTGTCGATCAAGAATATCTGCGAAGAAGCCGGTGTCTCCAATGGAAGTTTTTATCATCATTTCAAGACAAAAGATGATCTTCTTTCTTATTATATTGAAGAACAGCCGAGTATGGATCCTGATCTTCTTGATCTTCCGTCCAGTGCTGCCGGGACAAAAGAGGCAATCATCTCGGTTTACTTGAATTATGTTCACTACTGCGAAGAGCTCGGAGTTGAATTTATGGCCAATTACTATACACCTAAGAATCAGTCCCTGAACCCTTTGATCCGTACGGAAAGACCATATCCGATCATCACCGTTCACGATTATCTGAAACGCGTAATTGATGCCGGAATCATTTCCCCTCCTGCCAATCTGGAGGATATCACAACCGACATCCGTATGATCGTAATCGGAAATGTATTTGAGTGGTGTTTAAAGAGCGGCGATGCTGATTTTGAGGGCAATATGCGCCGTTCCCTTACTACTTATCTGAACGGATTGTTCTGATCATTTTGAAATCTATGAATTTGCAAAGGATGAATACGGTATGTACACGTTTATTGCCAATCCCAATGCCAGATCCGGCAGAGGGATTCTTCTCTGGAAACAGATTGAAAAAATTTTGCTGGAAAAAGAAATCGCATACAATGTTTTATTTACGAAATATCAGCATCATGCCACCCGCCTGGTGCATGATCTGACTTCCGACGGTGCTCCTCATACGATTGTTGTCCTCGGAGGAGATGGTACTTTAAACGAAGTAATCAATGGAATCAGATACCTGGACAAAGTAACACTTGGATATATCCCGCTTGGTTCAGGCAATGACTTTGCCAGAGGTCTGGGACTTCCGACGGACATCCACAGTGCTCTGGAACAGATTCTTTCTCCTTCGCATTACACTGCCATGAATGTCGGTGTACTGGATTATGAAAATAAACACCGGCGTTTTGCCGTAAGTACCGGTATCGGCTTTGATGCCGCAGTCTGCCATCAGGTAATGGTCACGCCGCTCAAAGCTTTTCTGAACCGTCTGAAACTTGGGAAACTTACCTATCTCGGTGTTGCACTTCATAAACTGCTTACATTAAAGCCAGTCACAATGACTGTCACAACCGAAACCGGTGAAACAAAAACCTATCACAAAGTCTATTTTACAGCAGTTATGAATCTGAAATATGAAGGCGGCGGATTCAACTTCTGTCCTGCCGCCAGCGGGACCGATGACAGACTGGATATCATCACTGTCTCAGAACTGACACGGCTTAAGGTTCTCTGCCTGCTTCCGACAGCATTCAAAGGATGGCATACCCGTTTCCGTGGAATCACTCTGGACACCTGCACAGAAGTCACGATCACCAGTGACCGCGCACTGCCTGTACATACCGACGGCGAGCCGGTCTTTCTGCAGTCTGACATCCATGTACATCTGGAAAAAGAGAAGTTACGTATTATTACGCCTTGTAAATAATTCTGTACACAGGGAGGTTATTTTATGCGTTTACTAATTGCCGGAATTATTATATTTTTCACAGCATTCTACTTTTATCTGATCTGGCCGAGGCTGTCCCACAAACAACAGATCCGCCCATTTCTCCATACTATGTTCGCACACCGCGGATACCACTGTATTGAAAAGGGAATTCCGGAAAATTCCCTTTCTTCTTTCCGGGCTGCAATCTCACACGGATACGGAATTGAACTGGATGTACATCTGTCAACCGACGGAAAACTTGTCGTATTTCACGATGATGATCTGTCACGTATCTGCGGACGCCCGGAAGCAGTTGAGGTACTTCCGTCAAAAGAACTGCAGCGCTGCCGGTTACAGGATACCACTGAAACCATCCCTCTTTTTTCTGAGGTACTTTCTCTGGTAGACGGGCAGGTGCCGCTTCTGATCGAACTTAAGATTCCGAAATCTTCTCTCAATATCTGCGAAAAGACATGGGAAGCCCTGAAAAACTATAACGGTCCTTATATGGTGCAGTCCTTTAACACACTTGGCATCTGGTGGTTCCGCCGTCATGCGCCACATGTTCTGAGAGGCCAGCTTTCTTCCAATCTGACCGCAGACAATCTGCCGGAACCATGGATATTGACTTTTATTGTAAAACATCTGCTCGGCAATGTACTCGGACGTCCTGATTTTATCTCGTATAAACTCGCAGACCTTCCGAGATTTGAAGTATGGTTTTTAAAGCACATTCTGCATCTTCCGGTTGCTGTATGGACACTTCGTACACCAGATGCGTTAAAGAAAGGAAGACTTTCTTATGACATGCAGATATTTGAGAAAAAGAAAATGTATTATTAATTTTGTTAATATTCCATGAACATTATTGTTGATTCATTTTTTTCATGTTATAATGCGCTTTGAAACGAGATAAGATAATAACAAAGGCTAAAAAAGGGGTAGTTCATATGAAAGCCATTGATAAAGCAAAGAGTTTTTTGAAGAAGTACCGTCATGCATGGGTATTATCATACTTTCTGATCTATATGCCATGGTTTGTTTACCTTGAAAAGCGCACAGATGTACGACATTATATGATACACTCTCCAATTGATAATCATATTCCGTTTATTGAATATTTTATTATTCCTTATTTGTTGTGGTTCATATTCATTGCTGTGACTGTGGCTTATTTCCTGATTAAGGATAAATGGGGATTTTACAGACTATGTGCTTTTTTATTTTCAGGTATGACAATCTTCCTGATCATATGTACGGTCTTTCCAAATGCATTAAATTTAAGACCAACTGTATTTCCACGAGACAATATGTTTACCGATATGGTAAAAGTTCTGTATAAAACAGATACACCGACGAACGTGCTTCCAAGCATCCATGTATTCAACTCTATCGGTGCAGGCATTGCCATCTCACATAGTAATGATCTGAAAAAGCACAGATGGATCCAGATCAGTGCCTATATTCTGGCAACGCTCATTATCCTGTCCACAATGTTCTTAAAACAGCATTCCGTGACGGACGTGATCGCAGCGGTTACGATGGCATGTATTATTTATCCATTCGTATATGTGACAGCGGATAAGACGGCACCGAAGCTTTCTCAGCAGCCGACGTAACATGAATCTAGAAATGACTAGCTATTGGCAATTTTTTGTATATTATGCTATGAAAAGAAAAATGCAGGTAACTGTTATATAACTGACAGTTACCTGCATCTTTTTATTTTTGTTCCGTTTTCTTTAACAGACAACGCTTTTTGAAAAATGCGATGCCGTAACCGAATATCTGATCGTAATCTTCTTCCAATTCTTTCATGTACATGCGGTCTGTGATCTGTTCCAACGCCATATCACAATCCGCTTCCATTCTGTCCACCGATCGGGACAATTTTGCTTCAAATACCGCAACACGGCCATTCATGGTATCATATACGACTATATCACTACGTCCTTCTCCGTGTTCCCGGTTCGATTCTACCGAATACCCTGCTCCTGTAAATATCCCAGCAAGAAAAGCATGATAAAAGTCCTCTTTATAATCGTGATAACTGATGGTCTTACGCAGTAACACATTCATTTCCTGTGTTACCTTTTCACTGTTTCCTGCCCATACCGCATCAAAGAGCGCACTTCTGTTCCAGATCTTTGCACTGTCATCAAACCATTTTATAATTGTTGTCTCAAAAATCTCCTGAATTTCTGCATTCGGAATTGTCAGTGCCGCCATATCTTCTCTCACCGGAACCTTCAGATCTCCTTCCCTTACTTTCGTCAGATATCCTGTCAGATATAATATACTCCAGAGATTGTCCTCCGATGAATGCAGATAATCATACGTGAGATTTTCATCAATCCTTTGAATAATATATCCGCCGGCAAGCAGTGTTTCTAGCTTTTTCGTAATATTGCTTCCGGCATACTCGATAAAAGAACGGATTACCGCATTGTCACTCGTATTCTTCCAGTAACTTGCCGGTGCTGCTTCCGGATTTTGCTGCAGATCCCGCATATAATTCATGACATCCCACGGGCAATATACATCGAAGCGTCCAAAATGATAACCATCATACCATCTTTTCATTTCTTCTGCCTTTCCGGACACATTTGCGTCGGCCAGAATCTGATCTACTTCTTCCTGTGTAAATCCAAAATATTCATTGAATCTGGAATCCGTAATATTATCAGACACAAAATTATTCGTTCCTGTGAAGATACTTTCTTTTGCAATCTTCAGACAACCTGTTATCACCGCAAACCGAAGTGCCGTATTATCTTTCAATGCCGTACTCATAATTTCTTTCATAATATCCAGCATCTGATCATAATAGCCATTGTTGCTTGCCTTTGCCATCGGCACATCGTATTCATCCAACAGCAGAATCACCGGTTTCTGATAATAATCCCGCATCAACCTTATCAATGTATGCAGGGACTGTCCTACCTGAATCTTTCCCGCACTTCCACTTTTTAACTCTTTAAAAAGAGTCCTGTCATCCGAATCCATACGTTCACTTTCCAGCAGATATGCATGTTCTTTGTACAAATTAGATATCTGAACTGCCAGTCTTTCATATGCATCTTCGAAAGTCAGCCCATCAATGTCTTTTAACGTCAGGAATACGACCGGATATTGATTCATCCATGCACTGCACAATGCTTCATTGCGGGTAATTTCAAGACCATCGAATAACCTCCTGTTATCGGACCGTATATCAAAAAAATGGGCAAGCATACTCATCCCCATTGTTTTTCCAAAGCGTCTCGGACGGGTGATCAGTGTAACTTCCGCAGACTCTCTTTTTAACAGTTCTTTAATCAGCCCGCTTTTATCTATGTAGTAGTAGTCATTTTCCCGGATTTTTTTAAAGTCGGATATTCCCACCGGGATATTGAGTTGATTGTTCACTGGCTCCCTCCTTCATGCTATGATTAGTATACACTTTTATTCATGTATATTAATCATAGCATGAAGGAGTTTATTTTACAATAATACAAAACTGTGTAAGCACACTGACTAATCTCTTTTTATTTTCATTGATGTATTTAATAATTTTCCATATATGCATCTATTCCATCCGCAATCCCATGCACCATTTTTTGTTGATATTCTGCTGTCTGCATCAGAACATCTTCCTCCGGATTTGTCATATATCCCATTTCAACAATCGTTACCGGTACCTGACTCCAGTTATTTCCACTCATTGTATCTGTTTCCCATACATATTCTTTATTGCAACCAGTAACTTCACAGTATTTATCAAGAATTGCTTCCGATAAAGCTTTACTCTCACCATATATCGAACCATTATATGGATTATTTGGTGTTGTACAAATTGTCATCGCTCCATTCGCATCAGAGTTTTCTGAACCATTTGCATGAATCCGCACATATGCATCGGCATTTAGATTATTTGCAACTTCTGCACGTTGTACACAACTGATCGGTACATTATTTGATTCTCTTGTTAAAACCACCTGATACCCCCGTTGTTCTAATACTTCTTTCAACTGAACTGATATATTTAATGTTAACTCATATTCTGGTATACCACTTGAAACACCACTCGTCCCACTGGCATCTGCTGCCTTTTGTTCTGATGATCCTGGTCCCAATGGTTCAGTCCCAGTTGCTACAACTGCTGAATGTCCCGGATCAAGAACAATAACTTTTTTATC
>OGYF01003041.1_pt1 | contig 11845 bp, 10 predicted proteins | sample 1576451 | NCBI WGS metagenome assembly OGYF01 (sample SAMEA3541505, study PRJEB24748) | human gut metagenome | biome: human gut; feature: human-associated habitat; material: faeces | place: China | collected 2012 | reverse complement strand
GTTACTTTCAACTGTACTTTGGTAGGCATGTCAGCAAAAAGAACAGTATCTGTAGATGCATCGGAAACAACTTCCACAATCTGACCTTCGATCATGAAATCTACTCCGTTAATCAAGTCTTTGTCGATGATTACGTCATCGAATGTTTCCTGATTCATGAAGTGGTAATGTTCGCCTTCTGCATAAGTATATTGATAAGGACGACGTTCTACGCGTACATCTTCCAGTTTTTCACCGATATTGAAGCGGCGTTCGATCTGGCCTCCTTTTACTACGTCTTTCAATGTAGTACGCATAATTGTGTTACCTTTTCCCGGTTTTACGTGAAGAAAGTCTACACAGAAATAGAGTTTACCGTCCAAACGTATACAAGTCCCTTTTTTAATGTCTTGTGAATTAATCATATGAATATTTTTATTTATAATGTTTTTTTGAATTGTCTTCGGTCATTTTCGGGTACAAAAGTAGTGTTTTCCTCTTAAAGTACCAATATATGCCTATGTTTTTATTCAGAAATAGGTTGCAAATCAGTCTGATATGATTTCAGAAGGCACAGAAGAAGGTGTTATCCTAAAACAGGGAAATGATAAAACTGATTACCGGGACCAGAATGGCGGTCATAATTCCCATCAAGCCGATAGCCAGTCCGCTCAGTGCACCTTCGACAGCTCCGATCTGTATGGCAACGGAAGTTCCCAGTCCATGTGATGATGCTCCCAATGCCAGCCCTTTGGCGATCCGGCTTTCAATACCTAATACTTTCATCACGAACGGGCCGACAATACTGCCGAATATACCTACTGCTACAACGATAACGGCTGTTAACGAAGGCATTCCTCCGGCCTTTTCGGCAATACCCATAGCGATAGGAGTTGTAACGGATTTCGGTTGGAGGGTGGCGATCAATGCCTGGTCGGCTCCCATCAGGTCGCCGATCACGATCACGCTCACGATGCCGATAATGGCTCCGACGAATACGGAGGTGAGGATAGAGATCACATTCCCTTTCAGGTATTGCATTTGTTCGTATAAGACAAATCCTAATGCGACAACCGATGGTCCCAGCAAGAAATGGATCAGATGGCTTCCCCGCTGGAAAGACTCATATTCGATTCCCATCATTTTCAGTACGGCAATAATAACGAGGATAGATGTCAACAGCGGATGCAGCAGGCTGATACGGGTTTTCTTATACAAAGCCAATGCCGCCATATAAGTACCGATCACCAATGTGAGTGAAAATACTTCCGATTGCGCGAGGTTATTCATTGCTTCCGACCTCCTTGCCGAGTTTTTGTTGGATAAGTGCGACACTCGCTATCACCAGGATTGTACTTACCACGGAGGCAGTAAGAATAACTGCCCAATATTGTGATATGACTCCCAGCGACGTCATAAGCCCGACGCCTGCGGGAAGGAAGAACAGCCCCATGTTTTCAGTGAGGATCGTGGATAGTTTTTTTACGTTGGCAGGCTTTACCAGCTTAAAGACCAATGCCAGGAATAACAATATCATACCGATCACGCTTCCCGGAATGAAACCGTCGATAAAGGAGCTGATAAACTCTCCGGTAAAATAGAAGAACAGAATGTAAAATGCTTGTTTTAGCATATCTCTTTACTGTTTAAATAGACACTGCAAAGATAACAGCTTTACAGGAAATATGTTCTACAACATAGTAATTTAACATAAATACTTGTTGAATGAGGCTGCTAGATACTTTAACGTGGTTGCGTTATAACTTGATGTCTTTGTTCTATATTATAGCCTTTTTTCTGAATGATAATCCCCCGCTTATTCCCCCCTAAAACAGGCTAAATTCTATCTTTTAACAATTCTCGGCAAAAAACTGAAAAAGTAGGTCTTGAAACACAGTCTATTATGAAACGCGCGTGGGTACATATTTATATGTATAAGGATAATAAAAAATAGCTTATGAACTGTTGAATAATAAAGTATGGAGTGTAAAATGTGAATGACTAATTTTAAGGTTCCTTTTTTCTCGCCAGCAAAGTTACTACATTCTTTTAATCCTCCAATCTTTTTCAAAATATTTTTTCCTTTCCTATATCCTTTCTTATCAACAGAATAGCAAAACTAGTACGAAAATCATCCTTTTGACTACAAAGACAAAGTGGGCAAAAAACAATGACTAGAAAAAAGGAACGTTTTCTCTAGTCATCTGCTCTTAGAGGCGTTCCTGATCTGAGGTTAAAAGACTTTTTAAATAACACTATTATTAATATTAAACGAAAGATTATGAACAAAAAGTTTTCTACTTTGATGACGGGAGCGTTATTGGTAGGATCAATTACTGTCGCAAGTGCTCAGCATGCGAACAAGAGTGATTGGGAAGTACCGTTTCGCACCCAAGATGTAACTGCAGCAAGCTTGGATCAGATTGCTGTTACTAAGATCAATAAATTTGATTCAAACAAGTACTACCAATTGGTGGTAAATGAAAATGCAGAGACTGATGTACTTGGCGAAAATGCGTATATCAGAACTCCGAAGGTTCTTGTGCAGACTAGAGATTATACAACCGGTAAATTGTATTTAAAGGTAGTAAGTATTGACGAAACACAAGAAATAGGTGCAAAATTAACCTCTTCATTGTGGAAAATCGATGTGCAGGAAGATGCTTCTAACGGTGTTAACTTCAGATTCATCAATAAAGAAACAGGCTATCCTCTGACATTTGATCATGAGAATGCTGTTGCAGGTGGAACTCTTACTGCTGATTCAAAAATCTCAGGTGCTGTAGAGAAAACATTAGTAGACGGTTGTATCGACAGATGGACTTGGTATAATATCGCAGAAAAAACAACTGGTACATTTGATGCACAGAAATTATGGGCTTTTGTACATGATACGAATTCTAAAAAAGTAATTGCTTTAGCTCAGAATGCATCTGGTGACGTTGTTGCTGTTGAATATTCAGATGCAGATGCCGGTGTAAACATGGCAGACCAGAATGTAATTGCTTTGACACCGGTTGTAGCTGGCGCTAAAGTTCTTTCTGCTAATGATATCAATAGCATGATCGATGCTGATGGTTCATGGGAATATGGTAATAGTGTTGCCGGAGATAATTGGAATAAGGCAATCTTCGATGTATTCAAATCAGGTACGACAAATGAAGTGGAACTTGCTGCTACTTATGATTATTTCGTAAGAGAAAAAGGATATGTTGCAGAAGAACACGATTATTCCGGATTGGAAGGAAATGTTAGCATCTCCGACTATGCAGGTTTTAATATTGCATTAAGAGTAAAGAAGGCTTCAACTACTGAACCTGATTCCGTATTGATGGTTTCTACAGAAGCTTATGAAGCAGACATGTTGAATCCGGAAAAGAGTCCCAACCTGAAATTGGTGAATGCTCCGGCTCCTGATTATACAAAACTGACTGCATATAATGCACGTTCTATCTTTAAGTTCACTTATTTCCCGACTCAGGATAGCTTGGTTATCGAACCGTGGAATGCTTCTTCTATGTCTGTAGCTGAATACCAGGCAGGTACTGCATGGACTGCAACATCATTGGCTAGTGCTACAACTGCGCAGTTCTATAACTCTGTAAACGAAGGTAAAGCCCGCGGTACAGGTGTTATGACAGCTGCAGATAATACAGGTGTAAAGAAAGCCAAAAACGAACCGGTTGCAATCACAATCGCTTATTTGTCTGATGGTTCTGTCGTTCCTACAGTTGGCCGTGCCCGTACTTATCAGGGAGGTGCATTCGCTAATGCTGGTCTGGCTATTAATTCAAAAGGAAATGGTAAGGCTTATGTAACTAACAAGCAGGCTGATATGCTGATCCGTATCGGTTTCGATCACGATTACTCTTATTTGGCTCGTGCTTCAAAAGTGGACGGTACTTACTTTGTTCGTTTGTCTACAGCAAAAGCAGCTAGCCAGGGTGAAAAGAGAGTAGACGGTTCATATATCGTTTCCGATTTTGCCGGACATATGTATTATGATGTAAAAGAAAACGAACAGGACTTCAATCATATGCCTGCAACTCAGTGGGTGGTTAAACAACTGGGATGTGATAACAGAACTGCTCCTCAAGACAATGAAACTCCGCGCGTAAGCATTACTAACCGCGAATTTGCAAATGTAGCATTTACAGGTCAGCTTTACAATGTGAAAGATGCTGAAGGTAATGTTGTTGCCGGTAAATATTACTTTATCGATCATACAAAAGATGCTAATGTAAATTATCTGGAAGGTCTGAGCCAGCATGGTGCAGCTTATAACTTCCTGAACTGTGGCGATACAATCTATTTCGATGACGTAAAAGATGCTACAAGAGGTTATCTGGACCTGAGCGGCAAACAAGTTACCGATACAACTTACGTATTCAACCTGATTGATGGTTTGAACAATGAAATGTTCCTGACAGCAGATGTAAATGACACATTGACAATTGCTAAAGAACAATTGGAATTCCAGTTGGATAACGCAACATCTGTTACGGCAAACGGTTGGACGAAGACTATCTACAGACTGAAGATTAAAGATGCTAACCAGATCGATAACGATTACAAGTATATCGCATTGGATCAGAATCATAAGTTTGTAGCTAAATACGAAGAAGATGTTACAAGCGATCCTTCTTTGACAATGGCTTGGTTTGCATTCAAAGAAGATGCACATGCAAATGGCGCTCATTATTATGCAATGATCCTCACAAATGCAAAAGGTGAAGCTCTGCAGGTATTACGTCGTCAACCGATCAGCAATGAAATGAAAGTGGATGATCTGTGCACATCAATGGGTACAACGACTACTACAATCTTCGATATCAAACCGGTTAAGAGTCATATCTATGTACAGTTGGCTGACGAACAGGTTTATGTTCCTGCTAATATCCAGAAAGAACCGTATCAGGCATTCTTGTATGAAGATGCTGGTTCTGTTTACTCAGCAGGTAAAGGTATGAATTTCGTAGGTGTTCAGCCGAAGAATGTAACTCCGGAAGCTCCGTCTGTATATATCGACCTTGCAAAGAAAGATGATTACAGACCGTTGTATATGTTTGTTGTTGATCCGGATAGCGTACCTGCTTACACATTCTGTAAAGACGGTAATATCGAAGCTCCTCACGGATTGAATCCTTCTTGCGGACACGAAGAATCTTATGATGGTTACCTGGCTGGTCGTTTCATGATCAACTTGCAGGATTCAGTTGACCTGTATGAAAACATCAATAAGCTCCAGAATGCCAGCATCTTCAAACATAACAACAAAACTCGTTTGGCATTTGTAGAAGCAATCCATAAAGGAGATAAGCTGTATATCCTGAAATCTGACTATACATTAGGTTTGAAAGCATGGGAAAAGAAAGACAGCAAGACTGTTATCGCTATCGAACAGGATGGTCACAAATATATCAATCCGAAATATTTCAAGGATAACGAAGTATTCCTGGCTGTAATTGATGTAACTAAGGCTGACGATGCTAACAAAGCTGCATTTGCTTTGAGAAGAGTTGGTTTCGAAGGTGACGGTTCAGCTGTAGAAAATCAGTTCTATATCGAAACAGCTGCAACAGGTTATGGTGCATTCAAGGGTGAAACAGCTGCTTGGTTGAAGGAAGAAGACGGTGTTGCCGTATTAGCTCAGAAAGCAAACAAGAACGGTAACCATGAAGGTTCTGATGATGCAATCAACGAAGGTATCAACCAGGCTACTCCGTTCACATTTGACTTTGAAAATGCTACAACTCCGACAGAGAACGAAACTATCGGTACTTCTGCAATCAGCGTAGTAGCAACTAATGGTGCTGTAATCGTTAAGGGTGCACAGGGCAAGAAAGTTGTTATCAACAACGTACTTGGTCAGGCAGTAGCTAACACAGTGATCACTTCAAGCGAAGCTACTATCTCTGTTCCTGCAGGTGTAGTATTTGTAGCTGTAGAAGGTGAACCTGCTGTTAAAGCAATCGTAAAATAAGAAACTATTTATAATCAATAGATTTTGACTGCGTGTCTTGTCTTCGGACAATGATAATTATCCCGTGAGGGTGAACAAGTGGTCGATATTAATACTAAAGTAATGAAATAAAGTTCTTCTGTTCGATCTCTGTGAAGAGCGAAGACAGACAAAAACAAGCCCCGGGGGATTTCCTCCGGGGCTTCGTTGTTAGAAAAATATGAACTATCTGATAAATTTTGCATCATTAAGTATATCGTAGAAGTCATATTTAAGAATAAAAAAAGGTTGGCAATATTCTTTTGCCAACCTTTTTTATATACATGGATTTGTAGCTTATTGCATACCTTCCGTAGTCATTTCTTTATTGATTTTCTTGACTAATCCTTGCAGAACTGCACCTGGGCCTAATTCGATGAAATGGTCGGCACCGTCGGCGATCATGTTCTGAACGCTCTGAGTCCAACGAACCGGAGCTGTCAGCTGGGCGATCAGATTGGCCTTGATTGTTTCAGGGTCGGTTTCGCCTTTTGTGCTTACGTTCTGGTAAACAGGGCAAGAAGGTTTGTGGATCGGAGTTGCTTCGATAGCGGCAGCCAGTTCGGCACGGGCCGGCTCCATCAGTGGAGAGTGGAATGCACCGCCCACCTTCAACTTCAATGCACGTTTTGCACCGGCAGCCAGCATCTTTTCGCAGGCAGCGTCGATACCGGGGATTGAACCGGAGATAACCAGCTGACCCGGACAGTTGTAGTTTGCACAAACAACGACTTCGTCTGTAATACTTGCGCAGATTTCTTCAACTGTTGCATCCGGCAAAGCCAGTACGGCAGCCATCGTGGAAGGAGTGGCTTCGCAAGCTTTCTGCATAGCCATGGCACGTTTGGAAACCAATACCAGACCATCTTCAAAAGACAGTGCTCCGGCTGCAACAAGTGCAGAGAACTCACCCAGGGAGTGGCCGGCTGTCATATCCGGTTGGAACTGGTCGCCTAAAGTTTTAGCGAGGATAACCGAGTGTAAGAATATGGCAGGCTGTGTAACCTTGGTTTGTCTCAGATCTTCGTCTGTTCCTGCGAACATCAGATCTGTAATGCGGAAACCGAGAATTTCGTTTGCTTTCTCAAACATCTCTTTTGCAAGGGGATTGTTATCGTAAAGGTCTTTTCCCATTCCGACAAACTGTGCACCCTGACCGGGAAATACATAAGCTTTCATCTTTCTAATCTTTTTCTAATTTCAGTTTTTTAAGACGGTGCAAAGGTAATAAATTTAGAATAATGGAGTGACTATTCGTTACAAATAGTATCTTTGCCCCTATTAAAAGGAGAATATTAACGACTAATATTTATAATATCATGAACGAATTACTATTTTTAGGAAATTTAGGTACAGGCGAAATCGTTATCATCGCCATTGTTGTGTTGTTACTTTTCGGTGGAAAGAAAATCCCTGAACTGATGAAAGGTATCGGTAAAGGTGTGAAGAACTTTAAAGACGGTGTAAAAGGATTAGAAGACGACATTAAGCTGGACGACAACGATAAGAAGTAGACGAAATGGAAGAATTGGAACAAGATGAAATGTCCTTCTGGGACCACCTGGAAGAACTTCGTTGGACTTTATTCCGTTCTATTCTGGCGCTCTTTGTTTTTGCTATCGGTAGTTTTGCTTTTATGCGTGATCTTTTCGATCACGTTATTATGGCTCCCTGTTATGCTGATTTTATTCTTTATCGTTGGTTGTGTGAATTGAACAAGTGGCTTATTGACATTAGTCCGTGGTTTGATGTTTTACCCGATTTCTGTAATGATACTTTTCATGTGGATATAGTAAATATCAAGCTGGCATCTCAGTTCTTTACTCATATGACTACCTCATTCTGGCTGGCCCTTGTATTGACTTTCCCTTATTTAATGTATGAGTTATGGAGGTTCATCAGTCCGGCTTTGTATGAAAACGAAAAGAAAAATATCAGATGGGTATTCTTTTTTGGAACAATAATGTTTTTCCTGGGATGTGCCGTAGGTTATTTTATGGTATTCCCGATGACACTCCGTTTCCTGGCAACGTATCAGTTGAGTGCTAATATTACCGAACAGGTCTCTTTAGATTCGTATATGGATAACTTCCTGATGCTGATCTTTGTGATGGGGATTGTTTTCGAAATGCCGTTGGTATCGTGGTTGTTGTCGAAGCTGGGATTGCTGCACAGAGGATTTTTCCATAAGTACAGGCGCCATGCCATTGTGGGATTGCTTGTTGCCGCAGCATTTATAACACCAAGTAGCGATCCGTTTACACTGAGTGTCGTGTTCTTCCCGCTTTACGGTTTGTACGAATTAAGTGCATTCTTTGTAAGAAAACCGCCGGTAGAAGAACCGGATGAAGAGGACGAAGAAGAAAATGAAGGTTAATAAACCATAGACATTGGAATTTAGTTATAGAAAGAGGCGTACATTGTTTAAATGTTACGTCTCTTTTTGTATATTTGTCAAGACTTAAACAATTTATAAACAAATGAGGCACATCACTTTATTGGCGGTCTCCTTGCTGGCTTTGATGGCCTGCACGCCGGAGAAACAACAGGAGGCGGATTATGCGCAGTATGTTAATCCTATGATCGGTACTGATTTTACCGGGAATACTTATCCGGGAGCACAGGCTCCTTTCGGTATGGTGCAGTTAAGTCCTGATAACGGGTTGCCCGGATGGGACCGTATCTCAGGCTATTTTTATCCGGATACGACGATTGCCGGTTTCAGCCATACGCATCTTTCCGGTACCGGGGCAGGGGATTTATATGATATCTCCTTTATGCCGGTGACCCGCCCGTATAAAGAGGCTGAAGCACCGCTGGGTATTTATTCCACTTTTTCACATAATGACGAGGCTGCTTCGGCCGGTTATTACCGGGTGTTGCTGAAAGACTATAATATTAATGTCGAGTTGACGGCTACCGAACGTTGCGGTATCCAGCGTTATACGTTCCCGAAGGCAGAAGCTTCCGTTTTTCTGAATCTGAAGAAAGCGATGAACTGGGATTTTACGCTTGATTCTTATATCGAGGTGGTTGATTCCGTTACTATCCGCGGTTACCGTTTTTCACAGGGTTGGTCGCCCGACCAACATGTCTATTTCCAGACCCGTTTCTCCAAACCGTTTGTTGCTTACCATATGGATACAACGGCGATTGTGACGAAGGATAAAGGCCGTATCGGTACAGCCTATGTAGCCCGTTTCGATTTCAATACGGAAAAGGACGAAGAGATTCTGGTGAATACGGCTATTTCGGGTGTGAGCATGGAAGGTGCGGCAAAGAACCTTCAGGCAGAAGTGCCGGTCAACGATTTCGACCGTTATCATACGGAGGCTGTCGCCCGCTGGAACAAAGAATTGTCGAAGATTGAAGTGAACGGCAATAATACGGATGACCTGGTTAAGTTCTATACCGCCATGTATCATACGATGATCGCTCCGACTATTTTCAGTGACGTGGACGGCTCGTACTATGGTCCGGACAATCAGATACATAAGGCTGACGGTTGGAATAATTATTCGACCTTCTCTTTGTGGGATACTTACCGGGCAGCCCATCCGTTGTACACTTATACGGACCCGAAACGTGTGAACGATATGATTCAGGGTTTCCTGAAATTCTACGAACAGAATGGCGCCCTTCCTTTGTGGAACCTGTATGGGCATGAAACGAATATGATGATCGGTTATCACGCTGTTCCTGTGATTGTGGATGCTTACCTGAAAGGAATCAGTACTTTTAATCCGGAACTGGCTTTACAGGCATGTGTTGCTACGGCGAACCGGGATGATTACCGGGGTATCGGGGAGTATAAGAAGTTGGGATATGTACCGGCTAACAGTGATCCGGAAAAATGGGAGAACTGGTCGTTATCCAAAACAATGGAATATGCCTACGATGACTATTGCATTGCCCGTATGGCGGAAAAGATGGGAAAGAAAGCGATTGCGGATGAATTCTATAAACGTTCACAGAACTATCGCAATGTCTATAATCCTGAAACGACCTTTATGCAGCCGCGTGATGAAAAGGGGAATTTCGTAACTCCGTTCAATGCAAAAGATTATACGGAAGATATCTGCGAAAGTAATGCATGGCAGTATTTCTGGTATGTTCCGCAGGATCTGGACGGCTTGATCGGTTTGCTGGGCAGCAAGGAGCGTTTCACGGAAAAGCTGGATAGCATGTTTACGTATGCTCCGGATGCGAAAGAAGACCTGCCAATTTTCAGTACAGGTATGATCGGACAATATGCGCATGGCAACGAACCGAGCCATCATGTTATTTATCTGTATAATAAGGTGGGACAACCCTGGAAGACGCAGAAGTATGTGGCTCAGGTTTTGCATGATTTGTATCTGAATGCTCCGGATGGTATCTGTGGCAATGAGGATTGCGGACAGATGTCTGCTTGGTATGTCATGAGTGCCCTAGGTTTCTATCAGGTAAGTCCGGGTATTCCGGTTTACACATTGGGCCGTCCGATGGTAAATAAGGCTTCTATGCACGTAAAAGGAGGTATTTTCGAGATCGTCGCGACCAACAATAGTCCCGCCAATAAATACGTTAAAGAAGTCAAGCTAAACGGTAAAGTCCTAAAGGCTCCTTTCATCAGCCACTCCGATATCATAAATGGAGGTAAGCTTGAGTTTATCATGACCGATCAACCGGTAAAATAAATTCATATAAAGAAACATAAAAACAAAGGGCGAATCAGTACACTGGTTCGCCCTTTATCTTATATTTGCCCTCAAACGATTAAATTGAAAAGCTATGTTACTCACAACAACTAACACGATCGAAGGAAAAGAAATTACCCAGTACTTCGGAATCGTATCCGGTGAAACGATCATCGGAGCGAATGTATTCAAAGATTTCTTCGCAGGCATCCGGGATATTGTCGGAGGACGTGCAGGTTCTTACGAGAGCGTCTTACGCGAAGCGAAAGAAACGGCCTTGAAAGAAATGAGCGATCATGCGGCACGAATGGGCGCAAACGCTGTAATCGCCGTAGATCTAGATTATGAGACCGTAGGAGGAAGCGGAAGCATGCTGATGGTTACCGCCGCCGGGACAGCCGTACGCTACCAATAATCCCCAAAATGAAATACTTTGGAGCCGGATTAAGCGAATCACATAAAGAACTAAACCGCATTATCCGTAAACCGGAATTAATAGAGCAAACCAAGGAGCTCTTTCTTGAGATTCATGGGAAATTACACCTCTCTGTGGTGTCTGGTAATGAGAGAAACGAGGTCGATGAGCTAGTCGGAGATTTAAGAGAGGATGAATATGCCATTATGCCTACAGCGAAAGATGAAACCATCGCTTGGGTATTATGGCATATCAGCAGAATTGAGGATCTGACCATGAATATATTAGTTAACGGGGAAAAGCAGATCTTCAATGAAGACTGGCAAACCCGAATGAATTCCCCTATCAGAGACACAGGAAATGCCTTATCTGATAACCAGATTATTCAGCTAAGCAAAAGTCTACGTATTCAAGAACTCTTAGAATACAGAAATGAAGTAGGACGAGAAAGCAGAGAAATCATCCGAACCTTATCTCCCGATGATATACGTCGCAAAATCCCAACTCAAAGGATAAGCCGGATATTAGAAGAAGGTGGAATCACAAATCATGAAGATTCGATTTGGTTGCTTGATTTCTGGGCTAAAAAAGATATAGCTGGTATTTTATTAATGCCTCCTACCAGACATGTCATGTTACATCTAAATGACTGTTGTAAATGGAAGCTAGCAATAAGAGGCAGACATCATTGAAAATTAAACGGCTGGTGTATATACCAAAAAAAGGAGCCAATCTTTCGACTGACTCCTTTCACCTAAGACGGCGGCTACC
>OGYF01003025.1_pt1 | contig 11895 bp, 8 predicted proteins | sample 1576451 | NCBI WGS metagenome assembly OGYF01 (sample SAMEA3541505, study PRJEB24748) | human gut metagenome | biome: human gut; feature: human-associated habitat; material: faeces | place: China | collected 2012 | reverse complement strand
CCCCCCCCTAAATTAAAATCAAGTACTTTGAAAACTTTTGTCAATATTCACAAATCAGGGTTCCTCTTTCGGTCATTTCCACGAAACTGCCTTTGACAAAGAAAAAAGCGGCCTGCCAATCACTGACAAGCCGCAAAATATTGCCCTATTCCAGATGAAAAGCTGCTGGCTGCATCTGGCCCAGCTTTTTTGCCGCAAACAGCAGAAGCCCCCCGCCGGTTCTCCCGGCAGGGGGCTTCTGCTGTGGCAGTTTATGGGTAAACAGAGAGTGGATATCAATTGAGAATGGGCTTCAGGATCTCGACCAGTGCATGATACTGGGTGGCGTAAGCTTCTGCGCCGTCCTTGGGGCGGCCCGGCTCAGCCATCTCGGACTTCATCTTCTCGACGATCGGGTTATTCTCAAATTGGAGCTTCTGGCTCTTTCCGCCTTTGGCTCCTGGTGCAAAGAAATCAAACATCGCCAGGTGGGGCTCCAGCGTCAGGAAGCCGTGGTAGCCCTCCTCGCAGAAAGCCCGGCGAAGCAGCTCAGGGATCTTGCCAAGGCCGGTGCCTGCGGGCACATTCAGCAGGCAGCCGGGCAGAGCATCCTTGATGTGGATATAAGCGATCTGGTCATGGAGCAATTTCCAGCACTCCGCGGTGTCCTGCTCACACTGAACAAAGTTGGCAAAATCGAACGCCGCCTTGAAGTGGGGGCAGGCCAGCCGGTCGAACAGCAATTTGCAGCGGGCACCGGTGTCTCCGTAGATGCCCTTCTCATTTTCATGGAGCAGGACAACGTCATGCTTTTCCGCGATCCGGATAAACTGACGCAGCTTATCCAGCACCACATCGGTATAGCTGTCTGCATCGGCATCCTTGGGGATGAGGAAGCTGAACATCCGGATGAAGGAGCAGTCCAGCAGCTTGGCCGTTTCGCAGAGTGTTTCCAGCTGCTCCAGCTGCTTGGCAAAGCCCTCTTCATCGTCCACTTCCACCTTGCCGATGGCCGTACCCAGGCTGGAAACGCCCACGCCTGCGGCCCGCAGCTTTGGCAGAAGAACGGTGCGCACTTCCTCGGGGGTGTAATCGGCAATGCCCTTGTGCTCGGCGCTGCGGATGCAGATATACTTCATCCCCAGATCCGTCACAGTTTTGAGCTGCTGGTCAAAGTCCTGGCTGATCTCATCCGCAAAACCGGAAATTTTTTCGTAAACGCTCATAAGACACACCTCATTCAACGATCTTTGTTTTCCGAACTTAACAGCACTGTTTCTGGCTTGTAGTATACCACTTCCCCGGAAGCTGTGTAATAATAAATCGAAGGAAAATATCAAAATTCAAAGAACGTTCACAAATTCAACGTAACCGCCAAACAAGGAGGCAAGTTCTTGTGCAATCTAACGAAAAAGAAAAAGTTCTCCAACTTTTTTCGGAGAGTGGGCGAGAAAACGCGGAGAGCAGGAGGGTCTGACACCCCGCCAATACCGCCTGCAGCAGCGGCAGCTGGGAAAATAACAGCAGAAGCCCCCCGTCGGTTCTCCCGGCGGGGGGCTTCTCTGTATGCGAATGGGGAGTTACTTCTTTGCCAGGTACTTACGGATATCGATGGCCACAGCCACGATGATGACAAGGCCCTGGACGATATAGGTGTAAGAGGAGTTGACGTTCATAAACTGCAGAGCGACCTTCATCAGCTCAAAGACCAGAACGCCGACCAGGATGCCGGGCACGGTGCCGACACCGCCGGTGGTGGAAACGCCGCCGATGGTGGAAGCTGCAATGGCATCCAGCTCATAGCCCATTGCAGTGTTGACGGATGCGCCGCCGGACTTTGCAGCCAGCAGGCAGCCTGCCAGACCAAACATGCAGGAGGCCAGGATGTAGATGCGGATCTTGGTGGCGTAAACGTTGACACCGGCAACCTCAGCAGCAGCTTCGTTGCCGCCGATGGCGTACATGTACTTGCCGTGACGGGTCTTGTTGTACAGGAACCAGAAGCACACAGCCACGACCAGGGCGATCCAGATCAGCACGGGGACCTTCAGGATGGTGTTGGAGGCCAGAGAGGTAAAGTTCTTGTTCAGGGAGCCGATGGGGGTACCGCCGGTGTAGACCAGGCAGATACCGTAGACGACCTGCTGCATACCCAGGGTAGCGATAAAGGGCTGGACCTTCAGGTAAGAAACGACCAGACCGTTGCACAGACCCACAATGGCGCAGATGGCAATGACCAGAATGAACACCACAGGGGTGGGCAGGCTGGGCATATTGGGGTAGAACTTACCGGCAGCGCCCTCGGTCTGCGCAAAGATGCAGGCCAGGCAGGCAGCAAAACCAGCCAGACGGCCTGCGGACAGGTCGTTGCCGGTGGTGATCAGACAGCCGGAGATGCCCAGCGCGATGATGTAGCGGATGGACACGTTCTTGAACAGGTTGATCAGGTTTGCAGGTGCAAAAAAGTTCGGATGGATGATGCCGACAAACAGAGAGACGAGCAGCATCAGAACGATAATGGCGTTGTTGCCCAGCCATTTCTTTACGGATTTACCCGTTAATTTCTTGGTAGCTTCCACAATAGACAGCCTCCTTGTTTACTGATTGGCCGCTGCCGTTTCGGGCGCGGTCTCAAACTGGGTAGCCAGCTCCATGATGTTCTCCTGGGTCGCGTCCTTGCCGTCGATGAAGCCGGTGATGCGGCCATCGCACATGACCATGACGCGGTTGGACATACCAATGATCTCGCTCATTTCAGAGGAGATCATAATGATGCTCTTGCCCTGCTTGGCCAGATCGGCAATGATGCAGTAGATCTCGTACTTTGCACCAACGTCGATGCCGCGGGTGGGCTCGTCCAGGATCAGGACATCGGGGTTATTTGCCAGCCAGCGGGCGATCAGCACCTTCTGCTGGTTGCCGCCGGACAGGCTCTTGATCTGGGTCTTGGGGCTGGGCACCTTGATGGCCATCTTTTCCTTATTGGTCGCCACCAGATCCAAAATCTTCTTGTCATCCAGCATGATGGGGCCCTTGCGCAGAGCGTCCAGCGATGCAATGGAGATGTTGTCGGCCACGCTCAGCACACCCATGATGCCGGTTGCGCGGCGGTCCTCGGTCAGCAGAGCCACGCTCTTCCGAATGGCATCGCGGGGCTGCTTGATGTTGACCTCTTCACCCTTGATCCACACCTTACCGGAGGTGTGTGCGCGCAGGCCGAAGATGCCTTCCATCAGCTCGGTGCGCTGTGCGCCCACCAGACCGGCCACGCCCAGGATCTCGCCCTTTTTCAGCTCAAAGCTGCAATGGCGGAAGGAGCGCGGATGGATGGAGGTGAAATCCTCCACCTTCATCATCACTTCCTCGGAGGGGTGGTTCTCCAGCGGGGGGAACAGGTTGGACAGCTCACGGCCGACCATCTTGGCGATGATCTGCTCCTTGGTCATCTCGGCCACATTCCACTTGCCGATGTAATGGCCGTCACGCATGATGGTCACTTCGTCAGCAATGACCTTGATCTCATCCATCTTGTGGCTGATGTAAACCAGTGCAACGCCCTGCTCCTTCAGCTCACGCATGATGCGGAACAGCGATTCCACTTCGTTGGCGGTCAGGGACGAGGTGGGCTCGTCCAGAATCAGCACCTTGCAGTTTGCGGAAACAGCCTTTGCAATTTCCACCATCTGCATCTGGGCAATGCTCAGGCTGCCCAGCTTTGCGTGGGAATTGATCTGCAGCTTCAGCTTCTTCAGCAGTGCATCGGTATCCTTGTACATTTTAGCATGGTCCACTGTGGTCACCGGGCCATACTTCTTGGTGGGGTAGCGGCCCAGCCAGATATTCTCAGCCACGGTACGGGCCGGAATGGGCTGCAGCTCCTGATGCACCATGGCAATGCCGCGGTCCAGTGCATCCAACGGGTTCGCAACAACGACCTTTTCTCCCTCGTATTCGATCTCGCCCTCGTCCATCTTGTAAATGCCGAACATGCATTTCATCAGGGTAGACTTACCGGCACCGTTTTCGCCCATCAGAGCCATAACTTTACCGGGGCGGAGCTCCAACTGCGCGTGGTCCAGCGCTTTTACGCCGGGGAAGGTCTTGACCACGCCTTTCATTACCAGACGGTATTCTGACATTCCGCAGAGCCTCCTTATCTTGCAATTTGCAGGCCGCGCGGTGCGTCCTTTCTTTCCAAAAGAAGGCGCGTGCGCCCGAGAGAAATCTCGCACGCACGCGCTTTTAAGCTTTTACCAAGCCATAGGACTCACTGCGTACCTTGCAAACGTGAGTTTTGTGCTACAGGAATTAGAGGTACTGTGCTGCGTTCTCGGTAGTGACCTTGACGTAGTCGACCCAGTAGTACTCCTCAACGTCCTTGCCCTCAACAAACAGCTGAGTAGCCTCGGCAGCAGCGGTAGCCTGGCCCACGTCGTCGTTCAGAACGGTACCGGTCATCTTGCCGTCAACAACGTTCTGGACAGCCTCTTTCAGTGCGTCAACACCGACCAGGTAGATGTCCTTGCCAACGGTACGGCCAGCCTGCTCGATGGACTGCAGAGCGCCCAAAGCCATTGCGTCGTTGTTGCAGAACACAACTTCAATCTTCTCGCCGTACTGTGCCAGAGCGTTTGCAACGTCCTGCTGTGCGGTGGTCTGATCCCAGTTGTCCAGGTACTCGTACAGGCACTCAACTTCCTTGCCGGCATCGGTCAGAGCCTTGATGGAGTACTCGGTGCGGTACTGAGCGTCGATGTTCTCGGGGTCGCCCTTGCACATGATGTAGGTGATCTTGCCGTCGCCGTTGATATCGCCCTGGGTCTCGGTCTCCAGGATCAGCTCGCCCTGGTAAGTACCGGACTGACGTGCGTCAGCGCCAACGTAGCAGCACTTGCCTGCGTAGGAATCCAGAACAGCCTTTTCGGGCTCACGGTTGATGAATACGATGGGAGTGCCGGAGGGAGAAATGGTATCAACGATGGTCTGTGCAGAGGTGGTCTGAACAGGGTTGATGATCAGAACGTCAACGCCCTGCTGCAGGAAGGTGTTGATCTGCTCGGTCTGGGTGTTCTGGTCGTTCTTGCCATCAACGATGGTCACGGCGTAGCCCTTATCCTTCAGGTACTCTTCCAGGTCGGTGCGGTACAGGGTCATAAAGTTATCAGCGAACTGATAGATGCAGACACCGACGTTTGCGCTGCCGGTTGCAGCCTCAGAAGCAGCTGCAGAGGAAGCGGCGACAGAGGAAGCAGCAGTGGAGCTGGAGGAGCCGCCGCAGGCGGTCAGAACGCCAGCAGCACCCACAACAGCAGAAGCCTTCATAAAGTCACGACGGGAAATCATTTTCATAATCTTGTTCTCCTTCATTCGCATATCACAGCATTTCATGGAATATACTTACATGTACGTTCCATGGTTTCTGTTTGTATTATAGCCATCTGAAAAAAAGTTCGCAATGGGACAAGTTCACAAGATTCCGGCCGTTTCTTTGTGCATTCTTCACAGTTGATATTGTTGTGTACAACATTCTTTTTGATATCAAGCACAAAATCGGTCAAAAATGCAACATACATCCAAATTCCATGCCAAAAATCCATAAATCCTTTCAAAATGGTTACAACATCATTCTGTTCATGCAACAAATTTCTCTGTACAGAAAATGCCCGTCTTTTCCCGGAAGTTTTGCACAAAACGTACATTTCCGGGAAAAACCGGGCATTTTTTTCATTTTTCACTTTTCTTTGTGTTCGCGGCGGTAGCGGGTGGGGGTGACTCCCAGCGTCTTTTTGAAGATCTTTGTAAAATAATTCACGTCCAGAATGCCCACTTCCTCGGCCACGGCGGCAATGGTGTGGTTGTTCTGTACCAGCAGCTGGGCCGCGCGGTTGACGCGCTGGGTGTTGATATAATCGATCAGAGTGCTGCCGGTCTCCTGCTTGAACAGCGCCGACAGGTACGATGGGCTGATGAAGCACATGGCAGCCAGACTTTTCAGCGTCAGCGGCTCGGCCACGTTCAGGTTGACGTAGTTCATCACCTTCTGCACCGCGGGCGAATACTCCTTCAGCGAGTAGCGGCGGACATAGGCACAGTAATCCCGCGTCATCTGCCACATCATCTCGTTGGGCACCTCGTTGGCTTCCTCAATGATGCGGCTGTACTTGCTGGAAATGGCATCGATATAATAGGGATGCACCTTGCTGGGCTCAATGGCCTTGCGCAGCAGGGTGTTCAGCACGATCATCTTGTTCTTTTGTTGGTAGAGCGTCCCCTCGAACCGGCCGCCGTAGGTAAAGCGGGAGTGCTGGTGCATGGCCTCGATGGCGGCTTCCTCATCGCCCCGGGCCACCGCGTCCAGAATGCGGTTCTCTGATTCGTACCGCTGCTCCAGCATGGTGACCGGGATCTCCTTCTGGAACTCCGGCTCGTGGAAATAGCGGGTATCCGGGTGGAACTGGAAGGGCAGGAATTCCTTCAGCTCCTGCACCGGGACAGTGCAGCCGAACATCGTATCCACCACAACCCGCAAGGCTCCATAGAAATCGCTGGCCTCCAGGATCTTCACGCCGTTGTAGTACTCCTGCACAGCGGCCTCTCCGGCTTCCCCCAGATAGCGCCTGACCCATTTGCGGGCGCTCGGGGTGCGGGGGCCCACCGTCCAGGGTCCAATGAGAAAGACCGTGTTTTTTTCATCGGGGATGCGGAACAGGGCAAAGTGCAGCTCAAAGGTACCCTCCACCAGCAGCAGGGTATTTTCAGGGGTGCTGTCCAGCAGCAGCTGGCCGAACTCCTGCCAGTCGAACTGGGGGTCCAGCGATCGCCGCAGGCCGTAGTCAAACTCTTCCAACCCCTCAAAGGGCGGGGTGACCCGCCGGGTCGGGATATTCTGCACCGCTGCCAGCTTTGTAAGGATCTGCAAGGGATCCACCCGCATCGTACACCGCTCCTTTTTCCTGTTGTTCCGCTCGTGCCATTGTGTCATTCTTGATATATTAGTATACATCAATTTTGAAGCAGAAACAAGCCGCCCACAGGAATTTCCCGTGGGCGGCTTGATCCGTTTCCTTACTTATTATGGCGCTGTGCCAGTGCGGCCACGTTCTCCTCCACCTTCTGTTTGGTCAGGGGGTAGATGAAGAACAGGCTCAGGGCCACGGCCACGAAGCCGATGGCGGGGGCAATGCAGGAGATGTTGAAGATGCCCATGGTGACCTCCGGGTCAAAGGCAGTGGCAGCGCTGTAACCGATCATGGTCAGCAGGCCGCCGGTCAGGCCGGAAGAGAACGCCTGACCCAGCTTGCGGGCAAAGGAGTAGACCGCATAGATGGTGCCGTCCTCACGGATGCCGTTGCGGACCTCGGAATCATCGATGACATCGGTGATCATTGCCCAGATGATGGTGTTGAAGAAGCCCAGGCAGATGAAGGCGGCACAGTAGAAGCCGACATAGACCCAGACATTGGCGGGCTTGAGAACAAAGCAGATGATCTCCAGCACCGTGGCCACGATGCAGGATACAGTGGCCAGCTCTTTTTTACCGAACCGGCTGGCCAGCTTGGAGGCAAAGGGTGCGCAGACGAGCAGGATCAGCACGCTGCTCAGCAGAGAAGCGGTAGACTGGGCGGCGGCACTGCCGTAGAAGTTGGGGAACACATAGCCTGCCATGCCCTGCATGGTCAGCATGGCCAGCAGCAGGAAGAGGGCGGCAGCAATGATGCCCAGCAGGGCACGGTTGGTGAACACGCTCTTGAGCATCTTGCCAATGTCCATCTTGCTGTTGTTTGCGGGCACATCCACACGCTCACGCACCAGGTGAAAGCAGAGCAGGTAGCAGAGGATGGCGCAGACAGAGAAAACGCCTGCAATGATGGTCATGCGGCTGCCGGAGAGGACCGTCTGACCATTGACGGTGACGTAAGCCACCATGGGGGTGCCAACGCCGATCACAAGGCCGGCCAGGGTGCTGCCGATGGTACGCCAGGTGGACAGCTCTGCGCGGTCCTTGGGGTCAGCAGAGATGGCGGAGGCCATGGAGCCGTAAGGGATGTTGACGGAGGTGTAGAAGATGGAGCCCCACAGGATATAGGTCACAAAGAGCCATGCCACCTTGAAGCCGTAGGACATCCCGGCCAGACCGGACTGGAAGATGAGGAAGGATGCGATGGCCACAGGGCCGCACATCCGCTTGAGCCAGGGGCGGAACTTGCCGTCCTTGGTGGGCTTGGAGCGGTCCACGATCTGGCCCATGGTCACATCGGTAAAGGCATCCACAAAGCGGGCGATCATCATGATCATGCCCACAACACCGGCGCTCACGCCCATCACGTCGGTATAGAACTTCATCAGGAAGCTGGACGACAGGATAAAAGTAAAATCGTTGGCGAAATCGCCGAACATATAGCCGACCTTGTCCCGCATCCCAAACGGGGTGGTCTTTTGCATTTCATTTGCCATTGTATTCTCCTTCGGTGGTCAATTCAAACGGTACAGTGTCCCTTCTGCTGTATCCAAGTTTGTACTCCAATATTATGACAAACTTTTATCAAAAAATGTTAGAATATTTTTTAGGTGAATTCGTACAATTTTAAGGTATTGTTTTTGTATATTTTCACAGTTCGTTCACATTCCGTTTTTTCCTCTTTTTCCCAGCATTCACTTTTTGTGGCACTCTTTACGGAAGTTTTCAAACGCAGCCGGAGATAATAGGTATTCTGCCCAGAGCAGCGCCTGTTTTCCTGAAAAAAGTCTGGATTTATTCAAAAATCTTTCTATCCCTTTTATAAAATTTCTGTCATACTGGGTATAAAGACAATAAACGCCCCTGTGGCACGCAAAATGCCGCCGGGCTGATGAATGTGAGGTCATCCTGATGAACCGCTCCCTGCTGTATCCCCGCGCTACCACCACCCGCCGTCTCATCGGCCTGGACGGGATGTGGCGTTTCAGCTTCGACCCCGAGAGCAAGGGTGTGGAGGCCGGATGGGCGCTGGACCTGCCCTCCTCTCTTTCCATGCCGGTGCCTGCCTCCTTCTGCGACCTGTTCACCGACAAGGCCTCCCGCGAATACTGCGGTGATTTCTGGTACGAGACCAGCTTTTTTGTCCCTGCGGAATGGAGCGGCTGGGACATTGTTCTCCGGTTTGGCTCGGTCACCCACCGGGCCCGGGTCTTCGTCAATGGCGTGGAGGTGGCCCAGCACGAGGGCGGCTTCCTGCCCTTTGATGCCACCGTGACCAACATCGTGCGGTACAACCAGTTCAACAAGCTCAGTGTTCTGGCAAACAACGAGCTCAGCGAAACGATGCTGCCCGCAGGCACCACCCGCACCCTTGCGGACGGCAGAAAGATCGCCGCCCCCTACTTTGATTTTTACAACTACGCCGGCATCCACCGGCCCGTCTGGCTGATGGCCCTGCCCAAGGAGCGGGTGCTGGACTATTCCACCCGATACCGCCTGACCGAGACCGGGGCTGAGATCGACTATACCGTGACCACCAACGGCACCCACCCCGTGACTGTGGAGCTTTACGACGGCACCACCCGGGTGGCCGAAAGCTCTGGTATCACCGGCACGCTGGTGGTCAAAAACGCCAAGCTGTGGAATGTCCACGCCGCCTATCTCTACGATCTGGTCATCCGCATCCACGAGGGCAGCGCGGTGGTGGACGAGTATCTGGACCGGATCGGCATCCGCACCTTTGAGATCCGGCATGGGCGTTTCCTGCTCAACGGCAGCCCGGTCTATCTGCGGGGCTTTGGCCGGCACGAGGATGCCGACATCCGGGGCCGCGGGCTCGACCTGCCCACCGTCAAGCGGGATTTTGAGCTGATGAAGTGGATCGGCGCAAACTGCTTCCGCACCAGCCACTACCCCTACGCTGAGGAGATCTACCAGATGGCCGATGAGGAGGGCTTCCTCATCATCGACGAAGTCCCCGCCGTGGGCTTTATGCAGAGCACAGCCAACTTCCTGGCCGCCAATCAGGGCAACGGCAGGCAGCAGGGCTTTTTTGAGAAGGAGACCACGCCTGCGCTGCTCAAGAACCACAAGGCAGCCCTGACCGATATGATCGACCGGGACAAAAACCATCCCTCGGTCATCGCATGGAGCCTGCTCAACGAGCCTCAGTGCACCAGCGCGGGCACTGAGGAATACTTCAAACCCCTGTTCGAGCTGGCCCGCCGCCTCGACCCCCAGAAGCGCCCCCGTACTTATACGGTCCTGATGACCAGCCTGCCCGACACCAGCAAGGGCCAGCGTTTTGCCGATTTCGTCAGCCTGAACCGCTACTACGGCTGGTATGTACTGGGCGGGGCCGGGCTGGCGGATGCCGAAGCCGCCTTCCACCATGAGATGGACGGCTGGGCAAAAGTCCTGCATGGCCGCCCGCTCATCTTCACTGAGTACGGCACCGACAACCTGAGCGGTGCGCACAAACTCCCCAGCGTGATGTGGAGCGCCGAGTACCAGAATGAATATCTGGAGATGACCCACGCCGTGTTCGACCACTACGATTTCGTGCAGGGTGAGCTGGTGTGGAATTTTGCCGATTTCCAGACCACCGAGGGCATCCTGCGGGTGGACGGCAACAAGAAAGGCATCTTTACCCGCCAGCGCCAGCCCAAGGATGCGGCGTATCTCTTCCGGAAGCGGTGGACAACTCTGCCGATTGATTTCAAGAAGCGAAAAAAATGATCCCAGAAAACAGCAGCGCCCTGCCGGTTTGCCCCGGCAGGGCGCTGCTTGTTTGATATGCTTTCACTTGATGCAGCTCGAGCACGGGCTGTACCCTGCCGCAATGGCTTCCTCGTAGCTGGAGAAGAGGATCTGGTTCTTCTCCGCAGGGAGATTGGCACAGCTGGGCAGGTGGAACTTTTTGCTGTTCACGTTGCCGATATACCCCTGCTGCGCGGTGGACGCTGCCGCCGGGTCGGTGGGGTTGAGCTCAGCATCGGTGGCCGTTTTCTCGGTGCGGATGGTATAGTTCTGTCCATCGGAACCGATCACGATGGCCCCCAGCAGGTCCGTGCGGTAAACAGCCACGCCCGCATCCCGCAGGATGCTCAGGGTCTCCTCGTGGGGATGGCCGTACTTGTTGTTCACACCACAGGAGATGATGCCCATCTCGGGCAGGACGGCGTTCAGGAAAATGTAGCTCGTGCTGGTGCTGGAGCCGTGGTGGCCCACCTGCAGAACATCTGCCTTCAGGTTGGCCCCGCTGTTCACAAGGTCGCGCTCCGCATCCGATTCCATATCGCCGGTGAGCAGAAAGCTGGTGGAGCCGTAATCCACCCGCAGAACGATGGAGGTATCGTTGGTGTTGTCATACTGCGCCACAGGGCCCAGCATGGTCACAGTGGCACTGCCCAGCGGCCAGACTGTGCCCGCGGCGGGCACCTCCACCTGCAGGCCCTGCTGCCCGGTGTACTTGACGAAATCCTGAAAGCACTTGGTGGAGGCTTCCGTCACGGGGCTGTACACATGGTCTGCCGGGAAATAGGCCAGCGCAGCGGACAGGCCGCCCACATGATCCTCGTGGGCATGGGAGCAGAACACATACTGCAGCTCCTCCACACCGAGATTCTGCAGGTAAGAGACGACATAGCTGCCATCGTCCACGTTGCCGCCGTCGTAGAGCATATACTGGCCGTCACATTCCACCAGCACGCTCAGGGCCTGCCCCACATCCAGGAAGTGCATCTCAAAGTTGGCGGTCTGGTCGTCTCCGGCAGGCTGGGCAGTGCTGACCGCAGGAGTACTGCTGCCCGGCACCACCGCCGAGGCATCACAGGCGGCAAGGCCAAGGGCCAGCGCCGCCGCAAGGGCCAGAGCGGCAATGCGCCGCCAGAGGCTTACTTTTTCTTTTTTGAAGTTTTCCACGCTGTATTCTCTTTCTGTTGATCATTCTTCGGCTT
>OGYF01003024.1_pt1 | contig 11896 bp, 8 predicted proteins | sample 1576451 | NCBI WGS metagenome assembly OGYF01 (sample SAMEA3541505, study PRJEB24748) | human gut metagenome | biome: human gut; feature: human-associated habitat; material: faeces | place: China | collected 2012 | reverse complement strand
GGCGGGACGGCGGACGCCGCCGCGTTCGCCCGGGCCACGGCGCAGACCGTGGAGGAGGCCGTGATTCTCGGCGACCGCGAAAGCGTGGTCGGGCTCGTGGAAAAGGAGCTGGAAGCCGGGGCCGATCCCTTTGAACTCGTGCGCGGGCGGCTCATCCCCGCGATCACCGAAGTGGGCTCGAAATACGAGCGCCGCGAATATTTCCTGCCCCAGCTCCTGCGCTCCGCCGAAACCATGCAGACGGCTTTCGCACGCCTGAAGCCGCTGTTGGAACGCGAAGCCAATGCCGAAGCGCAGAAAATCATCGTTGTCGCCACCGTTGAGGGCGATATTCACGACATCGGCAAGAACATCGTCAGCCTCATGCTCGGTAACCACGGCTTCAAGGTCGTGGATCTGGGCAAGGACGTGAAGGCCGAAGCCATCGTCGAGGCCGCCGTCGCGCACAAGGCCGATCTCATCGGGCTTTCCGCGCTGATGACCACCACGATGGTCCGTATGCGGGACACGGTCGATCTCGTGAAACAGCGCGGCCTCGGGGTCGACGTGATGGTCGGGGGCGCGGTCGTGACCCCGGCATTCGCGGAAAGCATCGGGGCCAACTATTCGTCCGATGCCGTGGACGCCGTGCGGCTCGCCAAGAGCCTCATCGCGGCCCGCAAGAACCAGTAACCCAAAGGAACAGCCATGCGCCGTCTTTCCTGCCTGATCGCCCTGTTGGCCTGCCTCGTGCTGGCCCTGCCCGCGTTCGCCGCCCCTCAGAAGGCCGATGCCATCTCCGGCATCTCCAGTGAGAAGGTTCTCGATATCGTGAAAGCCAACAAGGGCAAGCTCGTCTTCATCAACTTCTTCGCCACGTGGTGCCCGCCCTGCCGGGAGGAGATCCCCGAACTTATCAGTATACGCAAAGCCTATCCTGCCGACAAGGTGGTCATCGTAGGTATTTCGCTTGACAGCGATCGCGGGAAGTTGGAATCATTCGCCGAGGCTATGAACTTCAACTACCCGGTTTACCTCGCGGAGCCCGACGTCCCCGCCCTGTTCGGGATCTCGTCCATTCCGTTCAACCTGCTGTACGACAAGACCGGCAAGCTGGTCGCCGGAGGCCCCGGCATGGTCGGCAAGGAAGACCTTGAGGAAGCGTTCAGCGGCCTTCTCAATTGATTTGGTATGCGTCCGGGGGACCCGCCGTTTCCCGGACGCCGTTTTCCCGGCCTGTTTGGCGGGCCGGATCAACGGCGGCTACCCCCTGAGGGGAGGAAGTCGATGAACCTGAGTGTTCGCAAGGCCCGCATGGGCGATATCCGGGCCATCCACGCCCTTTTGATGACGAGTTCCGCCGACGGCCTGCTGTTGCCGCGTTCCCTGACCGATCTGTACGGTCACCTGCGCGACTTCTTCGTCGTGGAGGGCGACGGGGCCACCGTCGGCTGCGGGGCCCTGTCCATCATTTGGGAGAACATGGCCGAAGTGCGCTCGCTGGCTGTGGCCGCCCATGCGCGCCGGAAGGGATGCGGTCGGCTGATTGTGGAAGCCTGCATCGCCGAAGCCCGCGAGCTGGATATCCACCGCCTGTTTGCCCTGACCTACCAGCTGCCCTTCTTCAATGCGCTCGGCTTTTCCATTGTGGAAAAGGAAGTGCTGCCCCAGAAGGTTTGGGTGGACTGCGTGAATTGCCCCAAATTCCCGGACTGCGACGAAACGGCGGTCCTGCTGGAAATCTAACCCGCCTCGCGGGACGTTGCCGTCCCCGAAGGAGCCTTTTACATGCGTATTACGAATCTCAAACCTCTGATCAGCGAAGAAGCCATCCAGACGCGCGTCAAGGAAATGGCCGGAGAGATCAGCACACTTTATAAAGACGAGCCTCTGGTCGTGGTGTGCGTGCTCAAGGGCGCGTTCATGTTTTTTTCCGATCTCGTCCGGCATCTCACCTGTAAGCCGGAACTCGATTTTGTGCGCCTCGCCAGCTACGGCAGCGCGGCGCAGCGTTCCAAGACGATCACGTTCACCAAGGACGTGGAAATCCCGCTCGAAGGCAAGCATGTGCTCATTGTCGAGGACATCGTGGACACCGGGCACAGCATGGATTTCCTGTACCGCCAGTTTCAGGCGCGCGGCGCGCGGAGCCTGCGGCTTGCGGTTCTGGTCGACAAGAACGAGCGGCGCGAGGTGCCCGTCACTTCTCACTTCGTCGGGTTTACCTTGCCTAGCGGGTTCGTCGTGGGGTATGGTCTAGACTACGCTGAGAGTTATCGGGAACTCCCGGCGATCTACGAGGCTGAAATAGAAGAATGACGAATGGCGGAGTCCCTATGATCGTTACATGCCCTAATTGCAGTACCAAATTCAATCTGCCCGAAACGCAGGCCGCTCCGGGGGCCAAATTGCGCTGTTCGGTGTGCAAGCACGTGTTCCAGCTTTCCGACGGCGTGAAGCCTGCGGAGATCCGTATGGAGCCGGACTTGAGCCTCTCTTCCCCGTCCCTCTCCATGCCGCCCAAGAAGAAGGGCGGGATATGGGGCTGGGTGCTGACGCTGTTGCTCCTCTGCGCGGTGGCCGGAGGCACGTGGTGGGCTTGGACCTACACGCCCCTCTTCGACACCGTGAAGGAGATGATCGCGCCGCCCAAGAAGCAGGACCCGGTGGAGCTGGTCAAGAACATCGCCTTGCGCGGCGTGCGGCAGTACAACATCAGCAACGAGAAGCTCGGCAACATTTCGGTGGTCGAAGGGAAGGTCGTGAACGGCTTCAACCAGCCCCGCGAACTGATCCGCATCGAAGCGTCGCTGTACGATTCCGCGGGCAACGCGCTGGTTTCCAAGCAGCAGCTTGCGGGCACGTCCCTGTCGTTGTTCCAGCTGCAGGTCCTCGGCGAGCAGGACATCGAGCAGGCCCTCGCCAACAAGATCGACATCATGGCGACCAATACCAATGTCCTCCCCGGCGGAGAGGTTCCCTTCATGGTCGTTTTTTACAGCCCGCCGGACAACGCCGCCGAATTCGGCGTCAAGGTCATCGACGCGCGTATTCCCCCTGAGAAAGAGAAGAAATAGGGATAGATGAGTATTGGGGAGGGGAGAGGGACCCCTTCTGAAGAAGGGCTTCCTTCCCCCGGCCCCCTTCCCCTCATCCTCCTAAGGCTTTTGTGTCTTGAGTGAGAGGAAGCGCGAAAGGCGCTCTGAAAAGCACACATCTTTTTTCAGATTCGGGAGTTAGAATGAGTCGCAAATTGCATATCGAGGTGTTCCGGTACAATCCGCTCGATCCCGCCTCCGTTCCGCACATGCAGTCTTTTTATGTGGAAGAATACAGCTCCATGACCCTGTTCATCGCGCTAAACATCATCCGCGAGCAGCAGGACCCGAGCCTCCAGTTCGACTTCTGCTGTCGCGCGGGCATCTGCGGTTCCTGCGGCATGGTCATCAACGGGCGTCCCGGCCTCGCCTGCCATACCCAGACCCGGGATCTGCCCGATCATATCGTCCTGCATCCCCTGCCGGTCTTCAAGCTGCTTGGCGACCTGTCCGTGGATACGGGCGTGTGGTTCCGTGAAGTGGGCCGCAAGATCGAAGCGTGGGTTCACACGCAGGACAAGGCGTTCGATCCCCGCGCCGAAGAAAAGCGCATGGAAAACGAGCTTGCCGAGCAGATTTTCGAGCTCGACCGCTGCATCGAATGCGGCTGCTGCATCGCGGCCTGCGGTACGGCCCGGATGCGCAAGGACTTCCTCGGCGCGGCGACCATCAACCGCCTCGCCCGTTTCTACATCGATCCCCGCGACAACCGTTCCGAGGACGAGTACTACGATGTGATCGGCAACGATCAGGGCGTATTCGGCTGCATGGGCCTCCTCGGCTGCGAAGACGTCTGCCCCAAGAAGATTCCCCTTCAAGACCAGCTCGGCATCATGCGCCGTATGCTGGCCCTCAAGTCCGTCAAGGGCATCCTGCCCAAGGCCCTGTACGAAAAGTTCAAGGGCTGCGGTTCGCACTGTCATAGCTAAAAAGATAGGCCTCCGGCGGCAAGGGGCTTACCGCCCCCAGGGCCCCGGCACAACCGGAATCGCTGAAGCTCGTTTCCCCTGTATCGGCAAGAGAAAAACGGCGCGCCGTTTCTCTTGCGCTTGTGGGGGCGGCATGGGCGCGTTTTTGCCTTCGTCCTTTGCTCGGGCATAACCGAGGGGCCGGGGGAATTCGGCCCAAAGGGGCGGCGAAGCCGTGGCCGTACCGCCGGAGGCGTCGCCTTTCACCTCTATTTATTATTAATAAGGAATACGTACATGGCCTTGTTTACGCGGGAAGAAGCTCTTGAATACCACCGTTCCCCCCGTCACGGGAAAACCGAAGTGGTGCTGACCAAGCGCTGCGAAAGCCAGAAGGATCTGTCCCTCGCCTATTCGCCGGGTGTGGCGGAAGCCTGCAAGGCCATCGCGGAGGATCAGGCGCTGGTGTCCGAATACACCGGGCGCGCCAACCTGGTGGCCGTGATCTCCGACGGCACAGCCGTCCTCGGGCTCGGCAACATCGGGCCTTACGCCGCCAAGCCGGTCATGGAAGGCAAGGGCGTCCTGTTCAAGAATTTCGCCGATGTCGACGTGTTCGACCTGTGCCTCAAGACGGGCAGCACCGAAGAGTTCATCGCTGCCGTAAGGACGATGGAACCCACGTTCGGCGGCATCAACCTTGAGGACATCAAGGCTCCGGAATGTTTCATCATCGAGGAGACGCTGAAGAAGGAAATGGGCATCCCGGTGTTCCATGACGACCAGCACGGCACCGCCATCATTTCCGGTGCGGCCCTGCTCAACGCCTGTGAACTCACGGGCCGCAGGATTGAAGACGTGACCGTCGTGGTGGTGGGGGCCGGCGCGGCGGGCATGGCCTGTGCTCGGTTCTACTGCGCGCTGGGGGTAAAGCGCGGGAACATCCGCATGTTCGATTCCAAGGGGCTCATTCACAAGAAGCGCTCGAATCTGGCCGAATACAAGCTGGAATTCGCGCAGGAGGAAGATCTGGGGAGCCTCGCGGACTGCATGAAGGGCACGGACCTGTTCCTCGGCCTTTCCACCAAGAATCTGGTTTCGCAGGATATGGTGCGCTCCATGGCCGACAAGCCGGTGTTGTTCGCCATGGCGAATCCGGATCCGGAAATCTCGTATGAAGACGCCAAGGCGGCCCGCCCCGATTGCATCATGGGGACCGGGCGCTCCGACTACCCGAACCAGATCAACAACGTCTCCGGTTTCCCCTACATCTTCCGCGGCGCGCTTGACGTGGAAGCCACGGAAATCAACGAGGCCATGAAGATCGCCGCCGCCGAGGCCCTCGCCGCGCTGGCGAAGGAACCGGTCCCGGCGGAAGTCTGTTCCGCCTACAATGTGGACAGCCTTGAATACGGCTTCGACTACATTATCCCGAAGCCGCTTGATCCGCGCATTTTGACGTGCATCACGCCCGCCGTCGCCAAGGCGGCGATGGATACGGGGGTTGCCCGCAAGCGTATTGAAGATCTCGACGGATACGCCCGTGAACTGGAACGGCGCGTGAAGGCCTCGCACGATCGCATTCGGCCATTCGTCGCTTCTTACGAATAAAAAAATGCCCGTCCGCGCCGTTGCAGCGGAGCGGACGGGCGCCTTATCGGGGAGGACGGCTGCGTTTTGGGAGGAATAAGGCCGTCCTTGGGGAGAGTTTCCGTCAAAGGCATCACCAGTTTGATGACTTTCATACACTAACTGTTTTTGCTTTTTTGGCAAGCAGGGGAGAAGGTTTGTATGAAACGGTTTATGTGGAGTTTCTTGGCTCTTTTGATTGTTGCGTGTGTGGGCGTGTATCTGACCGGAGGGTTTGAGTGTTTTGCGGCTTCCCCCGGGACGGCGGGCGCCGCGATCCCCGGTGATCGCACCAAAGCCTATATCACCCTTGGCATCCTCATCGTTGCCGCGCTGCTGTTCGTGACGGAAGCGCTTCCGCTGCCCATCACGGCCATGCTCGTGCCCGTGGGGCTTTCCAGTACGGGTGTTCTGACTTCCAAAGTGGCGTTCAGCTACTTTGGCGACAACACCGTAGTGCTGTTCATGGCCATGTTCATCATCGGCGAATCGACGTTCGTCACCGGTTTTGCCGATAGGGTCGGTCAGATGGCTTTGAAGCTGTCCAAAGGCGATATGAAGAAGCTGTTGCTCTTCTCCATGATCGCTGTCGGCGGCTTGTCCACCGTGCTTTCCAACACCGGTACCACCGCCGTGGCCGTCCCCATGATCATGGGCATGTGCGCCTCCGCCAAGGTTGCGCCGAGCAAGATTTTGATGCCCGTAGCCTTCGCTTCGTCCCTCGGCGGCACCGTGACCCTCGTGGGCACGCCCCCCAACGGCATCATCAACTCCATGCTTGATCAGGTCGGCATTCCGCAGTTCGGGTTCTTTGAATTCGGCAAGTTCGGCCTCATCCTGTTCGCCGTTGGCATGTTGTATTACTGGGCTTTCGGCTACCGCCTGCTTCCCGAGGACAAGGGCGGCGAAGACCATTCCTTCGGTTCCGAACTGAAGGAACGCCGCACCGCGAAGATGCCTTACTCCATGGGGATTTTTGCTTTCGTGGTCATCATGATGGTGACGGGGGCGCTGCCTCTGACGACCGCCGCCGTGCTCGGCGCGTGCCTTGTGGTGGCGACCCGCTGCATGACCATGAAGGAAGCGTTCCACTGCATCGACTGGGTGACCATCTTCCTGTTCGCGGGTATGCTGTCCATGTCCGCCGCGATGCAGAAGTCCGGAGCCGCCGCGCTGGTGGCGAACGCCGTGGTTTCCAACGTGTCCGGGCCGACCATGCTGATGTTCGTGTCCTGCGCGCTCACCATGCTGCTCACCAACTTCATGTCCAACACAGCGACCGCGGCCCTGATGGCCCCGCTGGCCCTTCCCATCGCCGTCGGCGGCGGCATTTCGCCCCTGCCGCTCATGATGGGCATCTGTATGTCCGCTTCCGCCTGCTTCCTGACCCCGATCGCCACGCCTCCGAATACCATCGTGTTGACCCCCGGCCGCTACACCTTCCTTGATTACATGAAGGCGGGCTGGCCGCTTCAGATCATCAGCCTCGCGCTGTGCGTGTTCGTCATCCCGATGATCTGGCCCTTCTAGCCCCAAATCGCGGCGTCCTGTCCCCAACCGGGATGCCGCATCTTCCCTCCCCTCAGACATTCCCCTTCGGCAAAGGCCGCAAGGGGAATGTCCCCCTCCTTCGGGGGGAGGACAACGCCTGTCGCTTGCGTGCGGCGGGCGTTTTGTTTGGGATTCGGAGAAGGGAGGTGAAGGACGCGACGGGGGCCTATTCGGTGCGGCGTGACGGGCTGAAAAGAGAAGAGCGCTTCCCGTACAGGGAACACGTTGTGGCGGGAGAGCTTTTTTTGAAGGGCTTTTCCGTTGGAGGCTGCGGGCTTCGCGGGGGGCCTGTTGCGCCGTGGGAAGGCATCCGTGATAAAGGCCATCCACGTATGGGGGCCTGTGATTTCCCCGGGTGCTCCGAGGCGCGCTCCGTTTGAGCGCGGGTCGCCCTGTTACTTCTTGAGCCTGTCCTTGACGCGGGTAGGCAGCTCCGAGAGAAGTTCGGCGTGTTCTTCCTGAGGGACAAGCTGTTGGGCGGCCTGTATGCGGGCGTGCTTTTTCTCGTGGAAGTCGTGGAGGCGCTGGATGATGCGGTCGTCGCGGCGTCCTTTGAGCCATATCTGGGCGGCGTTGACGATGTTCTGGAAGATGGAGTAGGCGGCCAGCGACACGGATGCGATGGGATCGAGATACTGAAACGTCAGCCACATGGGCAGGATGATATTTTTTTGCGCCAGCGCCTGTCCGCCCGCGATGCGGCGGTGGAAGCGGGAACCGATGGACTTGCCGAGGATGAAGTTGGCGGTGCAGACGGCGATCCCGGTGAGGGCAAGGAAGATTTCGAGCTGGTAGTCCTTTTCGCCTGGCTTGAGGAGCTGTTCAAAGGTGCCGCCCATAAGGATGACGAGCATCCCCGCCCACAGGTAGTAGGCCAGAATGCCCCAGCGCAGCAGCACGGCGTTGACCTTGGGGGCGGCGTATTGGATGAGCCAAGCGGCCAGCAGGGGGAAAAGCATGGTGGGCCCCACGCGCATGAACACGTTGGACATGGTTTCGAGGAAGGGCGTGTCGATCTGCCCCGTGGCGATGAGCGGCAGGACCAGCGGCGCGAGCACGACGATGGCGAGGTTGCTCAGGAAGGCGTAGGCCGCGAGGAAGGCCACGCTGCCGCCGAGCATACCGGTGATGATGGCCGCCGCCGTGGCCGTGGGCGTGAGGGCGGCCATGCATACGCCCTGCGCGATGGCCGGATGCCACGGGAGCGTCAGCGCGTAGAGGCCAAGGCTCATGACGATTTGAAGGCTCATCAGGATGAGGTGCAGAGGATGGAACCGCAGATCGCGCGGCGAGATGTTGCAGAAGGTCAGCAGGAGCATGGAGGCGAGCAGCCACGGCGCAAGCCACGTGAACTGTGAGAAAAAACTGTGCCCCACGGCGCCCACGACGATGGCGATGAGGAGTGTCCATTGTTTGAGCGCGCGCAACAGTTTTTTCATCCCAGACAGCCCCCTCTTTGTGCCCGCTTGGAGAACGCGGGTATGAGATGCCTTCACCATACATAACGGCCTACCCCTTATCAAGGAAGAATCCAGTGTGCTTCATCTTGCTGCATTTAAAAGAAATCTGCGAAACAACCGGAATGTTCCGAAAGGGTACGTTGTCAGGGGCAAACCGTTTTGAGCAAAAAGGAAGGGGGCTCTGAACGCCCCCCTTTTTCATATGCTATAGGCCCAACCGTTCCTTCCATCTCGGAAGTTCGGGATCGAGGGCGAGGTAGTCGGGCGGCAGGTCGGGGGCCTTGGGAGCGGCGAGGGCGGCGGCCACGTCGGAAACCGTGCGGACGTTGACCACGCCGGGGAGGCCCTGCAAGGGGCAGAGGTCCACGTCGTCCTCGGCGGCCTGCACCAGCACGGGCAGCTTGCGGAAAGCGGCCTCCAGCGCCACGGTGGTGGAGTTGGAAGCCCAGACCACGGTGCCCGGCGTGAGGAAGTTCCCGATGGGGCCATCCACGACGCTGGGCGGCTCGGCGCCGCCGTACAGGTTCTTGAGGCGTTCGACTACGGGCAGGTAGGGATGCGGCTTGACGACGACTTCCCATCCGTCCAGCGTCCCGGCCTTGGCGGAGGCCGCCAGCGTGGCGAGGTGGGCGTCGGTTTCGTCGGCGAAGAAGCTGGTGACGATGAGCAGCCGCGTGGGCTTGGCGGGCGTCTCCGGAGCGGCTTCGGCATCGGGCTTGGGCGCGAGATAAAGATACCGCAGGGCTTCCACCAGCGCGGTGCGGTCCTCCGGCATGTGCCCGGCAAGCAGGGCATCCTGCGCGCCGGTCCCGTTGCACAGCCACAGTTCGGGCATGGCCCGGCGGCAGGCAGGATCGTTGATCATGCGGGGATCGTCGAAATAGCGGAAGTCCGTGGGGCGCACCGTGGAGTGCTGCGCGCCGTAGACCGGCCCGGCGTCCCCGTCGTGCATGGACTGGCAGAGCATACGTTCCCATGGGCAGTTTTCCTGCGGGAAGGTCGTCCACTCCTGCGGCCCGGCCCATTCCGCATAGCGGCGGAAGGCTTCGCGCATGAGGCAGCGTTCCAGCGCCCGCCAGCCTCGGGTGGAATCGCCCCAGTTGTCTTTCAGGACGGGCCAGAGATCCATCTGGGAACCGGGGAAACGGAACAGTTCCCTGACCTGCGGTTCCACGGCCCGGCTGGAGAGCAGGAGCTTGCCGAACCGGACAAGGCTCTTGGCGATGTCGCCGTTGGTGAGGAACTCTTCGAGGAAGTGGAACGAGGCGCCGTCCTGCCCGTTGGCGCGGAAGCGGTCGCGCAGCTTGATCGCGTCGGGGAAGGAGCACTGTGGGGCCGGGAAATAGAGGAAGACCCAGTTCACGCGGTTGGGCTTGCCGTCGGCTAGCGAAATATTGAGGTTGGGCACGGCGCCCTGCAACATCTGCGTGACGTTGGCCACGGGACGGTTCTCCAGAAGTTCCGAGGAGACCTGGTCGACGGCGCCCGTCAGGTTGGCCTTCTTCTGCGTGCCGTAGCCCACGACCACCACCTCGTCGACGAGCGTGGCGTCCTCCTTCAGCTCCACGGTGACGAACGAACGGTTGCCGACCGGGATTTCGGCAGAGGCGTAGCCCAGTGCCGAGACTTGCAGCACGGCGCCGTCAGCCAGACCCTCGAACGAGAACGAGCCGTCGGTCCCGGAACTCACGCCGCGGGTGGTTCCCTTGACAATCACCGCGGCCCCGACAACGGGCTGGCCCGCGGCATCCCGGACGACGCCCTTAACGGATTGCGGCACAGCGGCACTCTGCCGGGGGGGGGAAAGGTAAATCTTGCCGTCGCGGATCTCGATTTCGACCTTGTCGTCCGCCAGCAGCTGTTTCAGCGCCGCACGCACGTCGACATCCGCGACGGCGATGCTGACGACCTTGTCGGGATTGACCGTCGGACGCGCATAGTAGAACGTGTAGCCCGTCTGCTCGGTAATCCGCCCGAACACCTGTTCGAGCTTGGCATTCCGGAAATTCAACGTCACTTTCTGCGCCCGGGCCGTCAGGGCCGTCCCGGCTACACAAAGCAGCATCAGAAAGAGTAGTCTGATTCGTTTCATACAGATTAGTTTAGGTAGTTGTTTACTAAAAAGCCCGTTTGCGCGCTTTTCACAGAATAGACACGCAAACGGGAAAAAACGATGAGCCGAAACTCTTTTTTTTATCTGAAACTTACCTTTATTTCTGTTTTGGTGCGTTCGAAACGCACCGGAGAGATCAGTTCCATTTCACGCAAAACATTATCCAGCAGCGTATTGTCGGTCGCAAAGGTGTAGGATATGGGGCGATCGGGCTGTCCGTCTGTTTCGAAGCGCACGTCGTACCACCGCGAAAGGGTTTCGAGCACCTCTGCAAGGGGCGTGTCGCGGAACGAGATCACGTCGTCCTTCCAGATCGAATAACGCATGGCGTCGGCGCCGCGGACGATCCGCCCCTCGCCCGAGCGCCGGTCGTAGAGCAGCTGTTCGGAGGGCGACAGCTCGAAACGACCGCCGCGGCGGTCGTCGAGCACCACGCGCCCCTCGTCGAGCGTTACGGCGACGATGTCGTCGTCGCGGTAGGCCTTGACGTTGAACGACGTGCCGAGCACCTGGATCTCTCCGCCCTCGAACTCCACGACGAACGGCCGCCGGGGATTGTGGGTCACCTCGAAATAGGCTTCGCCTTCGAGCCGGATGCGACGCTCGAAAAGCCCGAACTTCACGGGATAGTGGATTTTCGACTCGGAATTGAGGTGGGCGACCGTACCGTCCTGAAACAGGCACTGCGTACGCCGCCCCCGGTCGACGACGAATTCGCCGTACTCCGCATCCGAAAAGATGCCCCCTACCTGACGGTCGAGACGCAGGGCGACGCCCAGCACCAGCGCGACGGGAATCACGACGGCGGCGACGCGAAAAAGAATGCGGCGGCGCCGGCTGCGCGTGAGGGCGGTTTTGATCCGCGCGAAGATGCGCTCCGAGGCGACCTCCTCCCGCTCGTAGTCGCCGCAGGACTCCTGCCGGTCGAAGTCGCGGCCGATGTAGCGGCTGTTGGGATGGTAGGCGATGGCGCCGTCTTCCTTGTTGACTGCAAAGACCACGCCGCCGTTGCCCATGCGGATGCCGGAGAGGATGTTGCCGATCTCCATGTTTTCCTCGGTCACCTCAAGGCGCGAGGGGATGACGGAGATCTGCACAAAGCCGTTGGGGTTGTTCTGTTCGTCGCGCAGGGTGACGCCGATGTACTGGTGGAGCAAC
>OGYF01003018.1_pt1 | contig 11916 bp, 7 predicted proteins | sample 1576451 | NCBI WGS metagenome assembly OGYF01 (sample SAMEA3541505, study PRJEB24748) | human gut metagenome | biome: human gut; feature: human-associated habitat; material: faeces | place: China | collected 2012 | reverse complement strand
CCGGCGGCGCGCATGGCGTCCAGCGCATCCCTGGCCGTGCGCGCCTCCAGGCTTTCCACCTTGCGTTCGGCGGTGTCCACGGCGGTCAGGGCGTCGCGCACGCTTTCGGCCCGGCGCAGTTCGCCCGACAAATCACCCAACAGCCTGCGCAGCTCCGGCGTCTCCGCAGCGTTCGCATCCAGCGCCGTGGCACCATCGTCCACCTTCTGCGCCTGTTCCACCATCTCGGCATGAAACGCCTCCTGTTCCCGAAGCGCCTGCGCCTGCGGATTGGGAATCAAAAAGCTCACGCCCAGCAGCGCCGCGCAGGCCAGCGTACCGATCCAGGCCAGCCGGGGAGGTCTCAAGGCCATTTGTCGCGCGGGTTCCAGGCGCTTGAGGCTGCTCAATGCATCCTTTCGTTGCAGGCGGGCCATGTCGGTATCGCAGCCGCCCAGCATCACGGCGGTCTGCGCGCGGGCCATCAGGCCCAGCGCGTCGGCCTGCCGCGCCGCATCCAGCGACGTGATGGGCCACAGCCAGGAAACCAGCGCGAAGATCGCGGGCAGGGCCGCCAGCGTCATCACGCTCCAAAACAGCACCGTGGGAAAGATCCACACAAAGGAGGCGGCCCGCAGCAGCAGCACGCCTACCGCCCCCGCAAACAGGCCGTACATGGCCCAGGTAAAGGTGCGCTGGGTCCGCATGCGGCGTTTCACAGGCCGTAGCGCGCGTTCGAGTTCTCTCATGCTCGTTTTCCTTTCGGCGCTCTGGGCTTGCGCACGCGCAGGTTCAGCGCGGCAAGCGCGATCAGCAGCACGGACGCCGCCGCCAGGAACGCCATATTGCAGTACAGGAAGTGATCAAAGGGCAGGTAGGTGAAGGTGTTGGCCAGGCTGTAGCTGAACTGCCAGAGCATGCTGGAAAACATCTGCGTCTGCGCCGCCAGCAGTGAAAACAGGCCCAGGGCGGGATTGATGGTAAAGGAAATCGGCGTGTATTCAATCGTGTGCAGCTGTCCCCCGACGATGTTCATGGCGTCGTAGAGATCGCCGATGCGCTTGACGTCATGCCACAGAGGCAGGAGCGTGACAATTCCCAGCGCAAATACCGACAGGTAGCTCATCACCGTAGCCGTGACCGTGCGCTGAAACAGCGAGGAACACACCAGTCCCACGCTAAGCGCCGCCAGCGCCGTCAGCAGCAGAAACGCCACGCTCACCAGCACCTGCGCAAACGTCGCTCCGCCGGTGATCAGCACCAGCGAAAGCATGGGCAAAGAGCACATCACCATGAGAGCCAGAAAGCTGAAACTTTCCAGCAGCTTGCCCAGCACCAGCTTGACCGCGCCGGTATTGGTGACCAGGAGCAAATCCAGCGTCTGCCGCTCCCGCTCGCCGCTGATGCTGCCGGCGGTCATGGCAGGGGCCACCAGCACCAGCAGGGCGAATTGCAGCATGATCATATACGCATAGCCGTCCACGCTCAGGCGCATGTCCCCCAGGGTGACCGTCGCGCCCATAAAGCGCCCGTACACCGTAAAATAGGCGAGCAGCGCCAGAAGCAGCGAATACAGCGTGATCAGCAGCGGCGTGCGCGCCGAGCGCATGCGCCGGATGGCCGAAAAGGCGAAAATCGGGTTATTCACCCTGCGTCACCTCCATAAAGACCTTTTCCAGATTGAGGGGCGGGCGGTGGAAGTCCACCAGCGGCGCGCCCGCGGCGAGCTGCCTGAGCAGGCCCGCGGTCGCCTCCTCTCCGCCGTCGAAATGCACGGTGAGCACATTGCCCTCCTCACGCCCCACGCCGATTACGCCCGGATACTGGCGGATGAGCGTGACGGCGGCCTCCACCGCGCCCGCACCCGCATCCAAGGCCAGGCGCACCCGGATGGGCGCGTTGCCGCTCATGTGCCGGCCCAGTTCCTCCACCGAACCGGAGAACACCAGCCGGCCATGGTCGATGATGGTCAGCGAATCGCACATCTCGGACAGCTCCGGCAAAATATGCGAGGAGATCAGCACCGTTTTGCCCATATCCTTGAGCGTCCGCAAAATGCCTTTCATCTCCGCGCGGGCGCGCGGGTCCATGCCGGAGGCCGGCTCGTCCAGGATGAGCAGGCGCGGGTCGTGGATGAGCGCGCGCGCCAGGCACAGCCGCTGCTTCATGCCGCGGGAGAGCACGTCCACGTAGCTGTCGCGCTTGTCGGTCAGGTTCACCAGCTCCAGCAGGCTCTCGGTCATATGCTTGCGTTCCTTTGGGCCAAAGCCGTAGCAGCGCGCATAAAAGTCCAGGTATTCCCAGGTTTTCAGCCGGTCATAGACGCCGAAGAAGTCCGGCATATAGCCCATGAGGCGGCGAATTTCACGCGGACGGCCCGTCACGTCCACGCCGTCCAGCGTGGCCGTTCCCTCGCTTGGCTTAAGGAGCGTCGCCAGGATGCGCATGGTGGTGGTTTTGCCCGCGCCGTTGGGGCCCACAAAGCCGTGGAGCTCGCCGTCATGAATGGTCATGCTCAAGTGGTCCAGCGCCAGAAACGGCCCATAGTAGCGCGTAAGTCCGTCAAGTACCAGCATCATTCCACCCTCCCTTCCATGGTGATCGCCGGCGTGTCGACGTCGGCATAGCCGTCGTCCGCGCCCAGCTTTTCAAACTGGCAATACAGAAATCCGTCCATCAGGTATTCCTGCACATCCGGCAGGATGCTTTCCGTCTTGCCCTGCCCGGTGGCATTGTCCAGGGTATAGCGCTTGTATTCGTCCCATTCGCCGGTGGCGGGGTTGTAGAGCGATACCTTGTAGGAATAGTAGGCATAGCGGCTGGAGATGTCCATCTCCGTCACGCGCATGCCCTGGGGCATGGCGTTCAGGTCAAAGGCGAAGGCCCGGCTTTGCACCAGCGGAAAGCTTTGATACTGGCTGGGGTCCAAAAGCTCCTGCAGCAGGGGACGGCCGCTCGCGTCCTCCTCGGCCAGATAGACGGGGAAGCTGCCGCGCAGGAAACGCACGGTTCCGTCCTCCCCCACGGGATCGTAGGTCAAATTCACACTGACCATGCCGCGCTGCGCGGTGCGGGTCACGGGCTGACCATCCACCTCAAGGGCAAGCTCCGTCAGTTCGTCGCAGAACGCCACAAAGCGGAACCGGCTTCCATCGTCGCTGCGGCTGATATTGCTGAGCATGGAACGGCGGATCATGGCTTCCTCGTACTCCGCCTTGGTCATATCCTCCGGGTCCGCGAAAGTGGCTCGTTCCACGAAATCATAGGTCGAATAGGAATAGTTCATCAAATCCGCATCGCTCAAAAGCACGCCGTCTCCAAAGGCGTCCTCACGGTCCCTCGGCGCGCCGGGCGCAGCGGCGGGCAGGGGAATGAGCGCCGCCTCTGCAGTCTGGCCGGGTAGAAGGTCGCCCACGGTCACAAAGCCGTAATCCGTCACGATTACGCCGTTGTTTAGCGCCACGCGGCTGTTGTTGGTCACCTGAATGACCAGATTTTCCCCTTCCCAGCGGCAGATGCCGGATACGCCGCTCATATCCTCGGTGGGCGTGTCCCGCGCAACGAGCGTGGCGACGTTCCAGGAGCCGCTTTCAGGATAGGTGATGGTGGTAATGGGGCCATAGGTGCATACGTAACGCAGCCTGTTGGCGTTTTCCGTCCCGGTGGGCGAGCTGTTGGCATAATAGGAAATGCTGTCGAGAAGCTCCACATTTCCATTGGCCACACCCAGGGTCAGGGGCCCTCGTTCCGCCTTGGTGGCCATGACCGCGGTATATCCGTCCTGCTGTCCGCTTTCATCCACCGTAAGGACGGTATAGTAGGTGGCGGCGGGGCTGCGCAGGGGCAGTGCCTGGCTCATCCCCCACAGGGCCAACGAAGCTACGGCCGCCAGCGCGGGCACCGTGGCCCACATCCATTCGCGCCGGTCCAGGCGCTTGAGCAGCCAATAGCTGCCAAAACCGGCCAGCAGCACGAACGCTCCGACCACCACCATGGGCAATACGGCCGCGCCGGTGTTTTCCACGCCAATGTGGTTGGTAATGTTCGTATCTACGGACGCGCGGGTATCGCGCACATAACCGCCGTAGCGGCGGCTGCTCATGATATCCTGGTACCGCGTCTGGGCAAAGGTGAGCAGCAGGCGCTGCCACAGCGCATTTTTCTCCAGCCATGCGTTGAGCGGTTTTTCGCTGATGGAGAAGGCTGCGGTGACCACGTATCCCTTCTCCACGCGCGTCACATCCGCCAGGGCTGCGCTGCCTACCGTCTGTCCTACACCGCCCTCAAGCGATACCGTCATCACGTCCTGCTCCAAAGGCGTGCCGTCCAGGCCGAAGGTCTTGAGCAGATCGACGGTGATATCGCCGCCGCTGGCTACCGCGCCGGGGGATACGCCCGTGTAGCGCTCAAAGAACCCGAAGTTCTCCGCCGCTTTTCCGCCGCCGCCCACTACGGCCACGCCGCCGCCCTTGAGCCAGCCATCCAGCGCGTCCTGCTGACGCTGGGTCAGCGTGCCCATGTCAAAGCCGTCCACGGCCAGCACGTCAAAGAAGCGCAGGCTTTCCACATCCGAAGGGAAGGAGGCTGCGTCCAGCGGGATGACGGTCCAGTATTCGTCGCGCAAAAGCGGATCGGTCGTCCTGGTGATGCTGAAGCTGGAAAAATCCGCCGCATCGCCTCCCAGCGCGCCCACGATCAGGTTGGAAGGGTCAATTGTACCGGAGGGCTGCACTTCCCGCTGGGCTACGGTTTCGCCATCCACCACCCAGCTGACGGTGTAGCTCTTCTGCATCTGGGTGAGGACCACGGGCAGGGATACATCCAGCGTGCTGCCCGCCGCGACGGACAAGGGAAGCTCGTAACGGTCGTATTCCCAATCGTTGCGGTTCACATTCACCGTGACCACCCCGTTGGCATCCGCGCCCGTGTTGGTGATGCGCACGTTCACAGGCAGCGTGCGGACATAGGTGATCACGCCGTCGTATCCGATCTCCGCTTCCAGCGCGGCTGCCGCCGAAGCAGCGGCAGGCAAAAGAAACATCGCTGCGCACAGCGCCAGCGAGCCAAGTTTCAAAAGGGTTCTCCGTAGCATCTGCGTTCCTCCTTGCACGCGCCGGGGCGCGTTTTGAAGCGCTTACGCATATGCAACGGAACGAATCTGGGTTTTCTTCCCACGCCGTCGGGTTTGAGCTGCCAAAAATGTAACAATCCCCCGGCAAAAAAAGGGACCGCCTGACGGCGGCCCCCCCAAAAAGCCAATTTTCAAACCACAATCCGGTCGCACACGCCCAGCACCAGCTCGCGCAGGGCCTCGGCGTAGCAGGCCATCTCCCGCGCGTTCTGCACGGAGAGGTAAAGGATATGGATGATGGAGCCCACCATCTCGTCCGATACGCGAAAGGCCACGCCCTCTCGCTTGAGCAGCTCCAGAATGCTCATGGACATGCTCTTGAAGTGGGCCAGTGCCTCGTCCGTGGCGGCCAGCGCGACCAGCTGGGGCATATCCTCCTTGAGAAAGCGCATCACGTTCAGCTCCGCCAGACGGTCGAAAGCGGCGTTGACCGCCTCGGCGGTGCGGTCACGGTTGCTCTTTCCCTTCGACTGGCGCAGCGTGCGCTCCGCCTCGCCGACGATGAGCATTTCAAAATGCATGCCTACCTGCAAAAACAGCTGTTCCTTGCTTTCATAAAACTTATAGAAGGTGGACTTCGAAATTCCCGCGTCCGATGTGAGACGCTCCAGGGACACCCGCTTGACGTCCATGCTCACCGCGTGGCGGCAAGCGCTGTCAAAGAGCCGGGCGCGAATATCCTCCATCTGCTGCGGCGTAAATGCCTGCGGCATATCCTTTTCCCCCTCTGAAAGACCGTTGTTTTATTCGACCGATTTGAGCGCCTCCACCATGTCGATGCCGCGGACCTTACGCGTCAGCAAGAGCTGAATCAGCAGGCTGAACACGTAGGTGACCACGCTTGCCAGCACCACTGACAAAACCGCCGGACGGCTGGGATAGGCCAGCGTTTCTGATTCGCATACCTTGAGCACCAGCCCCGTCAGGCCGATGCCGGGGAGAATGCCGCACACCACGCCCAGGAGGCTGACGATGTTGTTTTCCCCGATGATCAGGCCTCGGATTTCCTTCTGATGATAGCCAAGCACCTTGAGCGTGGCGTATTCGCGGGTACGTTCGGAAAAGTTCATCAGGCCCATGTTGTAGCAGATCACGAAGGCCAGCGCCAGAGCGATCAGGGTGATCATGGCGAAGATCGAGGCCAGCATATCCAGCATCTTTGTCAGTTCCTCCGCCTGATCCACGGGCCAATTGAGTTTATCCACTTCCTCCATGGCGTCCAGCTCGTCCAGGCAGGTTTGCGTGGGACCCTTGATCAGCAGCGCGGTGGGCGTAAAGTCGCCCTTGCGCAGGCTTTCCCAGGTTCCGCTTTCCATGTACAGGCCCTGGGAGACGCTGTTGTATACGATTTGCGTGATCGTGATGCGCGCGGGCTCATCGTCGCCGGGGAAGAACAGCTCCAGCGCATCGCCCACGGAAACCTCCAGCGTATCCGACAGCTTTTGGGTGATGGCGGCTCCGCCGGGCAGGATGTCCACCAGCGTTTCGTTTTTGCCCACGCGCAGCATCGTCTGCCCCGGTTCCACCACGGTGAGCAGCGTGGTGCGGCTTTCGCTGGCCGACCGTGCGCTCACCGATTTTTCCATGATGCATTCCACGCCCTCGGCGGGCAGGCGCCGGCGGTAGCTTTCCGCCGCGTCGGTCTCGCCGATCAGATCGGCGCGCACATCATAGCACAGCGCCTTGGTATAGTGGTTTTCGGCCAGTGCATTGACCGAATCCTGCAATCCTAGGGAAGCGATGATCAGTGCGTTGCAGCACAGCACGCCCACGAAGGACATGATGGTGCGCATGCGGTTACGCATGAGGTTGCGCACAACCATTTTGGTATTGAAGTTGAACCGCCGCCACAGGAAACCCACGCGCTCCAGCAGAATGCGCCTGCCCGCCTTGGGCGGCTTGGGCCGGAGCAGGTCAGCGGTGGTTTCGCGCGCGCTCTTTTGATAGGTGTAGAGGCAGATCAGCACGCTCATCACCACGGTGAGCGCCACCATGGCCCACGCCTCGCGCGAGATGGCGGGATACAGCTTGTAGGGATATTCGTTCTGCCCCAGCAGCAGCGCCCAGATCACATTGGGCAGCAGCGCATGTCCGGCCACCACGCCCAGCAGCGATCCGATCAGCGAGGGCCATATGGCATAGGCCAGGTAGTGCCCGCGGATACGCCGCGAGGGATAGCCCAGCGCCTTGAGCGTGCCCAGCTGCAAGCGCTGGTTTTCGATCATGCGGGTCAGCGTGGTCATCACGATGAGCGCGGCCACCGCATAGGCGATGAGCGGGAACACCAGCGTGAGGTTGGAAAACATGTCGGCATTGCTCTGCGCATTGGCTGTGCTCTGGTGTGCGCGGCGGTTGACCACCAGCGCCGTGGGCAGCGCGGCCTCGATGGCGTCCTCCGCCTGCCCGGCGTCCACGCCCTCGGCGAGCTTCACCAGCACCTGTGTCATGGGCAGATCCGGCATGCCGCAGGTATTGATGAGAATATAGCCGTACTGGTCGGGATTGGGATATACCCCGTCGGTCACGCAGATGAACTCCGGGCTGTAGACCACGCCCCGCACCACAAAGCTGTATTCCTGGCCGGACAGCTTCACGCCCACGCGGTCCCCGACCGAAAGGCCGTGCGCCTGGGCAAATCCCGCCTGAATCAGGCATCCGCGGGAATCCGTCTGGGTGAGCGCCTCGCCCTGGACCACCAGCGGCTGGTTGATGCGCATGGCGCCGTCATAGGCCGTCACATTCAGCGTGGGATTGCCGGGCAAGGTGCTTTCCAGCTCCGCCGTGGCGCGCGCGCATACGTCGCTCACCCCGCTGATGGCGCGGATTCGCTCCAGGGTATCGCGGTCCGCGCTGGGCACGCTGACCCAGAAATCCGCCAGATTGTTTTGGGCGAAGTAGGTATCAATCGTGCCCTGCGCCAGCCGCGCCGTACCGTCCAGCCCGGCAAACATGAACGTGCCCAGCGAACAGAGCATCACAATGGCAAAAAACTGCATGCCGGACCGGCGCATGTCGCGCACCAGCTTTTTTCCCAGAGCGCTCATGGCCATGGGCGCGCTCCCCCCTTCGGCGGCAAATCATTTAAAAACAAAATATGGAATTTGTTTTCAGCACGTCCAAAAGAAAAACGCGGACGCGCAGCTGAAAACAAATCTGCTCTTTTGTTTTCATGCTGTTATTATAAGGGATTTGCCCCGGCAAGTCAATGCAGAGGCAAAAACGTTACAATTCGTTCACGGTTGCAAAAAAAGCGCTTGACAGATACCCCATAGGGGTATATAATTCTCATACCCCCATGGGGTATATCATTCAGGAAACGGGGTGTCGCTATGACCCATGAGCCCACCTGCTGCCATCGTACCAAAGAGCGCAGCGAGGCCGAATACAAAAGCCTGATTCACCGCCTCAACCGCATTGAAGGGCAGATTCGCGGCATTCGGGGCATGCTGGAAAAGAGCGCCTACTGCCCCGACATTCTGGCGCAGGCCGCCGCCGCCAACGCCGCGCTCAACGCCTTCGGCCGCGAGCTGCTGGCACAGCATATCCGCACCTGTGTGGCGCAGGACATCCGCAGCGGAAAGGATGAAACCATCGACGAGCTGCTCGACACCCTGCGCAAATGGATGCGCTAGACCCGGAAAGGAGAACTGCGATGAAGCAATACCAGGTTACCGGCATGAGCTGCGCGGCGTGCAGCGCACGCGTGGAAAAGGCCGTTTCAAAGGTGCCGGGGGTCACGTCCTGCTCGGTGAGCCTTCTGACCAACAGCATGGGCGTGGAGGGCAGCGCCGGGGAGCAGGCCGTCATCGCGGCGGTAGAGGCGGCCGGTTACGGAGCCAGCGTGAAGGGCGCGGCCAGCGCGCCCGCTCCGGCGCAGAGCGATCCGCTGGCCGATCATGAAACGCCCGCCCTCAAGCGGCGTCTGTTAAGCTCGCTGGTGTTTCTGGCGCTGCTGATGTACCTGTCCATGGGGCACATGATGTGGGGCTGGCCCGCGCCGGCCTTCCTCGCGGACAATCCTGTGGCGATGGGGCTGGCCCAGCTGCTTTTGACGGTCATCATCATGGTGATCAACCAGCGCTTTTTTATCAGCGGCTTCAAGAGCCTGTGGCACAAAAGCCCCAACATGGACACGCTGGTGGCGCTTGGCTCCACGGCCTCGTTCGTCTACAGCGTGTACGCGCTCTTCGCCATGACCGGCGCGCAGGCCCTGGGCGACGCAGCGCAGGCGATGAGCTGGATGCACGAATTCTATTTTGAATCCGCCGCCATGATCCTGACGCTGATCACCGTGGGCAAGATGCTGGAGGCCCGCTCCAAGGGCCGCACCACCGACGCCCTCAAAGGGCTGATGAAGCTGGCCCCGCAGACCGCTACTCTGGTGATCGAGGGTCAGGAGCGCACCGTGCCCATCGGCCAGGTAAAAATGGGCGATGTCTTCGTGGTCCGCCCCGGCGAGAACATCCCTGTGGACGGCGTGGTGCTGGAAGGGCACAGCGCGGTGAATGAGTCCGCGCTCACGGGCGAGAGCATCCCCGTGGACAAGGCCGAGGGCGACGCCGTATCCGCCGCCACGGTGAACCAGTCCGGTTTCCTGCGCTGCCGGGCCACCCGCGTAGGTGAGGACACGACGCTTTCCCAGATCATCCGCATGGTCAGCGACGCGGCGGCCACCAAGGCACCCATCGCCAAGGTCGCCGACCGGGTGAGCGGCGTGTTTGTGCCGGTGGTCATCGGCATTGCGCTGATTGCCACGGCCATATGGCTGGCGACGGGCGCGGACTTCGGCTATGCGCTGGCGCGCGGTATTTCGGTGCTGGTCATCAGCTGCCCGTGCGCGCTGGGGCTGGCCACGCCGGTGGCCATCATGGTGGGCAACGGCAAGGGGGCCAAAAACGGCATTCTGTTCAAAACCGCCGTATCGCTGGAGGAGGCCGGAAAGGTACGCGTGGTGGCGCTGGATAAAACCGGCACCATTACCACGGGCCAGCCCCGCGTGACCGACGTGCTGCCCGCCTCCGCCATCCCTTCGGAGACGGTAGACGAATACGGCGTATATCTCCGCGAGCTGGAATTGCATTTTGCCGAAGGCTTTCGCCGCCTTCCGGGCAATCTGATCGTCTGTTTGCGGCGTTCTCCGGAGGAGGATACGATCACCTACGGACGGACGATGGAATACTGGCGTGCCAACCAGTTGTTCTTCCGCAATATGTTTGAATATAAGCATCCCACAGAGGAATAACAGCGAAAAAGCCTTTTCAAACAATTATTTTCACATGCAATCTTGCATTTTTACAGGTTTTGTTGTATAATGGCTCAGTTATGATCGTCGGCTGTCCTGTTTGCCGCCGCGAACGTTTTGATAAAACAACGGAGGTTTTCAAGAGAATGTCTAAAAAATATTCCAAAAAACACCAGAAGGTCGTTTTTATTATCACCATCATACTCTGCGTGGCCGTGCTTGCCGCTACGCTGCTGGTGACGGTCAGTTCGTATCTGAATACGTCGCCGATGTTCAACGATCAGGATTTTGCCAAAGCGCTGGCGGAACAGCTCAACATAAACGCCCGCAGCCTGACGCCGGAAATGCTCGAGCAGTATGAATACATCCGCATCACCGCGGCCTTCACATCGCCATCGGCCGACAACCCGTCCATGGTCTACCCGCTCTGCACGCTGGGCAACGCCGCATTTGCCGAACGGATCATCAGTGAGGCCTACGCTGAGGAAGAAGAAACGGAAGAGGAAACAAATGAGACCAGCAGCGAATCCTCTGCTGAAAGTTCCGATCCGTTCTACACCGACAACTCCATCTCCTTCTACGCATTTCTCAACAACGCCGAGGACCTGAACCTGTTCCCCAACCTGCGCTATGTCTCGATCATCGGCGCATACGACGCATATACCATTGAATACAACGCATCACTGTATTCCTATTACAATCAGTTCTACGGCGGCAGTTCCTTTGATGCCTCCAGCATCATCCAGACCATCGCGCTTTCCTCTGTGAAGAATCTCGATTCGTTTTCGGAACTGAAAAAGCTGGAATATCTTTCGCTGTCCCATTCATCGCTGACCTCGCTCAAGGGCATCTCCAAGCTGTCCGCCCTGAAGGTTCTCGACCTTACCAACTCGTCTGTAGCGGATATCTCCGCTGTCGGCGAATCTTCCACGCTCGAGGAGTTGTATCTCGCGGCGACGAACGTAACGGACCTTTCCCCGCTTACCGACGCCAAGGCGCTTAAAACGCTTGACGTGGAAGGACTGGAATTGGAAAATCTGTCTATGCTTTCCTCGCTGACCACGCTGGAACAGTTGAGCGTCAACAACAATAAGCTGAAAAACCTCGACGATATAAAAGCGCTGACCAATCTCGATTATCTTTCTGCGGCGGGCAACGAGCTGGAAAGCATCGACGGCATCTCCGAGATGACAAAGCTGGAGACGCTTGACCTGCGCGACAACAGCATCGCAGACGTCAAAGCGCTGGCCAAGCTGACCGCTCTGGAGACGGTGGACATCAGCAGCAACAAAATCACTTCGCTCGAAGGCTTTGAAGAGCTGACCAAGCTTACCTCGCTGACCGCCAATGATAACGGCGTGAAGGAGGAAAAAGAAGACGATGACGGCGAAACGACGACCGAGTTGATTTCTTCGATCACCAGCGTGGAGCCGCTGAAGAACTGTACCGAGCTGACCACGCTGAACCTTGACAATAACCTTATTACCGATCTGTCCCCGCTCTCGGGTCTGACCAAGCTGGAAACGCTGACCGCAGACAACAACAAAATTACGAACATCGAAGG
>OGYF01003016.1_pt1 | contig 11929 bp, 9 predicted proteins | sample 1576451 | NCBI WGS metagenome assembly OGYF01 (sample SAMEA3541505, study PRJEB24748) | human gut metagenome | biome: human gut; feature: human-associated habitat; material: faeces | place: China | collected 2012 | reverse complement strand
GAATGCATGGACGAAGCGCTGCAGGATGTTTTCCTTCAGCCCTGGCGTGATAGGCTGCGCCGGCGGTACCGTCATTTCACGCTGGTGCCGATGCCCTCATCCCGTACTAAACGGGAAAAACGCGGCTTTGATACGATTCCCCAGCTGTTTTCCGGACTGCGGCTGCCGATCGTGGAGCTGTTGGAAAAGACGGAGGATTACGTGCAGCAGGGCAGCGCCTTCCAGCGGCAGCAGGCTGCCTCCCACATTCGCTTGATCCCCGGCGCCCCAATCCCGGATGGAAAGCTGTTGTTGATCGACGACGTGCTCACCACCGGCGCGACCGCCGTCTCCTGCGCCCAGGCGCTGCTGGATGCCGGAGCCGAACGCGTATGCCTGCTCACGGCCTGCTGCGCCTAGCTTGCAAAAAAGCGCCCGGCTGAAATCCAGCCGGGCGCCAGACCGTTGAAAAACCCCCTGATTTTGGGGAGAGCCGCGTTTCTTGCGCCTTTCAGGCGCTCGCAACGCTCACAAGAAATGCTGCGGCATAAGGCTTTGGGGCTCTGCCCCAAACCCCGGCAGGGGCCTGAGGCCCCTGCACCCCGCACTTTGTCGGCAGCCTGACGCCCGGCTGAAAAGTCCAGCCGGGCGCTTCCGTCTTGCCGCGCCGCCCTCCGTCCGCCGGGAGGCGTTTTTTTCCTTTACACCAACGTCCGAATCACAAGGTACGCGCCATAGGCGATCATCAGCCCGCCGCCGATCCGGCGGATGAGGAGCTGGTGGTTGCGCAGCCACCCCAGCGCGCCCTTGAGCCACTGATACATCAGCATCACGGCCAGCATGGGCAGGCTCAAGCCCAGCGCGAACACGGCCAGCGACACGATGCCCGTCCACATGGTGGCATTGTCGGCGCTGGCGGCCAGCACCAGCGCATTGGCCAGCACCGGGGTGAGGCAGGGGGTCCAGGAAATGGCGATGATCAGTCCAAAGAGGAACGACCCCACAAAGCCGTTCATGGACGGCTGCCTGCCGCCCAGGCCCGGCACGGCGGGCAGGTGAATGTGAATCACATCCACCATCCACACGCCAAAGAGCAGCATCAAAACGCCCGTGACGATGTCCAGCGTGCCGCGGTCGGTGTTCTTGAGCAGCGACCCCAGCGCGCCCGCGCCCGCGCCCATCAAAGTAAAGAGCAGCACGAAGCCCAGCAGAAGCCCCAGGCAGCGCTTGAACACCTGCAAGCGGCCGGGCGCGGCGTCCGTGCCGCCCAGCAGGTACATGGCGTACACCGGCAGCATGGGCAGCACGCACGGGGAGACGAACGCCAGCAGCCCGCCGCCCAGCATGGCCCACAGGGACATGGGTTCGGGCGCCACGCCAAACAGGCCCGTCATTCCTCCGCCGCCTTTCTGGCCACGCCCATGGCGTCCAGCTGGCCGGTCATCTGCTCCAGGGTGAGCATGTAGTTGGCCGCCGCCTCCAGCGTGCCGTCAGGATTGAGGAACAGGCTTGCCGGATAGCCCTGCAACCCGACCAGGCTGGCCACCAGCATGTCCTCGTCCTCAAAGAAGGTCATGTCCTCCATGCCGTATTTTTCCTTGACGGAGGCGGTGTTGTCGGCGTTTTCGCCGTCCCACACATGCACCAGCACGATGGCCAGCTCATCCTCGTCGTAGGTATCATAAAGGGTTTTGATGTCGGGCATCTCCTGCATGCAGTAGTAGCACCATTCGGTGAAGAAGTTGATAAAAACCGTCTTGCCCAGATAGGGCGAAAGGTCCAGGCTGGTGTGGCTGTTCATCAGCTGGGTCACATTGGGGGCTTCCTCGGCCGGCGCAAGGGGCGCGGCGGCCAGCAGCACCGCCAGCACGAGCAGGCCCGCGAGTTTCCGGAGCGACGATTTGTTCATCCTTCGGTACCTCCTTCAGGTTAGGTTACTTATGAATTATACCATTTTGTAGCCGGGTGAAACAATCTTTTGCATGTTACAATTTCCGGCAGGCAGCTCAGGCGTCAAAAATGCAATTTTCAATTTTGAAAATTCATTTTCGCGAAAAACCCCAAAAAAGCGCACCGACTGCACTTTACGCAGAAAACGAAATATGATATAATGTCAATCGTTCCTTTCGCACCGCCGCGCCGGCCTGCGTGCGGCGGCCGCGTTTTGCAGGGATAAATCCTTTATCCTTCATCTTTTCCATCATCAATGCCGCAACAGGGAGGAAACCGCCATGCCGCTTGGACTGTCCAAAAAATGCAGCGCCATCGCCCCCTCCGCCACCCTGGCCATGGATGCCAGGGCCAAGGAGCTGCGCAGCCAGGGTGTCAACGTGATCGGCTTTGCCGCAGGAGAGCCGGATTTTGAAACCCCCGCCCCCATCCGCGAAGCCATGAAGGAAGCCATGGACCTGGGGATGACCCGCTACACACCCGTGGCGGGCACGCTGGAGCTGCGCCGCGCCATCGCCGCGCGGCTTGAGGCGGATCACGGCCTTATCTACGGCATGGACGAGATCGTCGTCTCCAACGGCGCCAAGCATTCGCTCTACAATGCCTTTCAGGCCATTTTGGACCCCGGCGACGAGGTCATCGTTGACAGGCCCTGCTGGGTGAGCTACCCGGAGATGGTCCGCATGGCCGGGGGCGTGCCGGTCTTTCTGGACTGCCCGGAAAGCCAGAACTTTTTGCCCTCGATGGCGGATTTTGAAAAGCTCATCACCCCGCGCACCAAGGCCTTTATCCTCAACACGCCCTCCAACCCCAACGGCTGCATGTGGTCGCGCGAGCAGCTTCAGCAGCTGGCGGACCTGGCCGTGAAGTACGACTTCTACATCGTGGCCGATGAGATCTACGAAAAGCTGGTCTACAGCGGCGAAAAGCACTACTCCATCGCCACCTTCGGCCCCGAGGTCAAGGCCCGCACCATTCTGATCAACGGCGTGAGCAAGTCCTACGCGATGACGGGCTTCCGCATCGGCTACGCCTGCGGCCCGCGCGACGTGATCAAGGGCATGGTCAACTACCAGAGCCAGGCGACCTCCGCGCCCAATACCGCGGCGCAGCACGCCGCGGCCGTGGCCCTCACCATGCCGCAGGACTGCGTGGAGGAGATGCGCCGTGCCTTCGAGCAGCGGCGCGACCGGCTGGTGGAGCTGATCAAAAAGAACGGGGACTGGACGCCCGCCTAAACCCCGCCGGCGTAAGACGCCGGTTTTAAGAGGCGGCAGGAAGCTTCGTTCTGCTTCCGCTCCTGTTCTGCGCTCACACGCATAAAAACGGTGTTTTGCGTCGGCAGGCCGCAGCTCCGTCCTGCGGAGGTCTGCTATTGCGCGTCGCTCCATAGCAAAGCCCTGCGCGCTGCCGCCCGCCCGAGAGGCGGGGTTCACCCGATTCGACCGCTTCGTTTCAGGTGATTTTTAATTTTGAATTTTTACTTATGTCTACTATACTGCCTCTTGCATACCTTCCTTCGGTGGAGTATTTCACGCACCTCCTGCGCGGCGGTTGCGTCGTGGACCTCGGCGAGCACTTCGTGAAGCGTTCCGAACGCAACCGTGCGCGGATACTGGCCTCGGACGGCGTGATGGAGCTGACCGTGCATGTCCGCAACGCCAACCGTCCCCGCCAGCCCGTGCGCGACGTGCGTCTCGACTATTCCAAACGCTGGCAGCACCAGCATTGGGGCGCGCTGGTGGCCTCCTACCGCTCGTCGCCCTATTTCGATTTCTACGCCGGGCGGTTCGAGCCTTTCTACCGCCGGGAGTGGGAGTTCCTCGCCGATTACAATCTGGGTCTGCTGGAGGTGTTGTGTTCGCTGGCCGGAGTGCCGATGCCCGAACTCTCCCGGACGTATGTCGAGGCGGCCCCCGGAGACCTCGACCTGCGCCCCAAACGCAAAGAAGGCCCGGCGCTGATCGCCGAGCCTTATTTCCAGGTCTTCTCCGAAAGGATGCCTTTCGTCCCTAATTTGTCGTTTGCGGACCTGCTGTTCGCCGAAGGACCTGCGTCCGTTTCGGTTTTAGGACGTTGCCGACAAGGATAGTCACGCTGTCGCGCAGATCCCCCGCCGCCGCTTTCACCTCAATCATCCCGTGTATGGCCACCGAATCGGACCGGTACTGGAAGGGGGCGTATTCGCTCATCGCCAGCGTGTCCCGGCCGACGATGAGCGTCGGCGTCCCGGCCGACGAGTAGACGCGGAACGCCTGCTTCTCATAATCGCGCAGACGCCGCCGTTTGTCGACGATATGCAGCGTCGGCTCTGCGCCGTTCCACATCGCCTTGTACAGATAGTAGGCGTCCTTTTTCTCGCGGCGGTTGAGCGTCACGAGGCCTGCGCCGTTGATCCCGTAGGGACGGCGCGAGGAGCCGTAGTCGAACATGTTGTCGATCCACGCGCCCCAGAACAGCGAGTCGTTTTGCAGGTTTTTGGCATACTCCTCGTGGAAACGCGTCTGCTTCTCCTCGGGCATCCAGTTCGAACGAGGCTCGGACTGCGCCGTGTAGCTCTTGTGTCCGAGGAATCCGCTGCCGCCGTAGCAGACGCCCGAACGCAGGTGGGACCAGTTTTTTTGCAGCTGGTCGCGCCATACGATCACGTCGTCGGTCGAGCCGCGCCGCCAGCCGACGTCCTGCTGCCAGACGATCAGGTCGGTGATGAAATTGATGTCGCCGTTCTGGTCGCTGCAAGCGACCGTCGGGCGCGAGGGGTCCATCGTGCGGGCCGTCTCGTTCAGCCGCCGGATGTAGGGCGTCACGTCGTCGCCGCGCATCCAGAGACGCGAGAAGATACCCCACATCACCACCGACGGGTGGTTGATGTTCTGGGCTACGATCTCCTGCAACTGGTCCAGTCCGTTCTGTTCGAAGGCGGGCGTGGCGAAATAGGAGACGTCGCCCAGGAACGACGAGCGGTGCAGCGGGGCGTCGATCCAGACGAGCATTCCCTGTTCGTCGCAACGGTCGTAGAGGTACTGCGCGTGCGGCATTACCGCCGAGCGCAGGGCGTTGGCTCCCATCGTGCGGATGATCCGCAGGTCGGCGTCGTAATCCTCCGGAGTCAGCGTGCCGCCCGAAAGGGCGTTGTCGTGGTAGAGCGTGACGCCGCGGACGGGTGTGCGTTCCCCGTTGATCGTCAGCCCTTCGGCCGTGCTGGCGCCGATCGAGCGGAAGCCCGTGCGGACGGCGACGCGGTCGGTGATGCTGTCCTCGCCGATGGAGGCCGTCACGGTGTAGAGTGCCGGGTCGCGCAGGCTCCACAGCGTCGGATTGTCCACCGAGAAGGCCACGGAGACGGGTTTGCCGTCGAGGCGCGCCTTCTGGCGTTTCGAGAAGACCCGCTCTCCCCGCGGACTGGTGATGTCGACGTTCAGCGTGCAGCTGTTGTCGCCCTTCGAGGTGATGTGCACCTCGATTTCGCCCTCGACCTTTTCGGGACCGACCGTCTGCGGGTGTACGAGCACGCCGTCCGACCCGAGGTGGAGCGGCGAAATGGCCGTGCGCTCGGTGAGGATCAGTTCCGCCTCGCGGTAGATGCCGCCGTAGAGGTTCATGTCGGTCGAGGTGGGCAGCACGTCGTCGCGGCTGCTGTTGCTGACCACCACGAGCATCGAGTTGTCGCTTCCGAAACGGATTTTGTCGGTGATTTCGAACGTGAAGGCCGTGGCGCCGCCGCGGTGCGTGCCGACGTGATAGCCGTTGACGAAGAGGTCGGCGACCGACTGTACGCCGTAGAATTTCACGAAAAGGCGTTTCGAAGCCCATTCGACGGGGATATACATGCCGTTCTGGTAGCTGCCCGTGGTTTCGAGCCAGTAGCCCTGGGCCAGCGGATCGGTGTTCCAGCTGTGGGGCAGGGTTACGTGGCGGGCGTTGTCGGAGGTTTTCTCCGACTTGAAGAAAAAGCGCCACCCTTCGTTGATCGGGAAGACCTCGCGGGCGCTGGCCGTCATTGCGACGACGTTCAGCAGCAGGAGAATCGTTAGGTATCTTTTCATGGCAGAGCTGGTTAAATGCTGTATGATGCAAAGATAGTGCAAGCCGGGTGCAGAACCAAGCGTTGCTTGGGGTTTGCCGTGGCGCCGCCTATCCGTGCGGGGGTTTATCTTTGGCAAAGATAATACAAGCCGGGCTGAAAATCAAACTTATCTGTCTTTGCCGTTGCGCCGTTTGTGTTCCGAAGGGGAAATGCCGGCCGGGCGCAAAGCCGGAACGGGGTCCGGTTTTACGCCCGGCGGGCATCGGGGCGGCAGGTACGAAAAAATGGCGGACCGCGCCTCTTCGGTCCGCCAAAAAGCAGGGGATGGGTGTGAAACTTGTTAACTAAAAAACAACTCCTTGGGGGTCATCCCCTGCCGAGGATCGCTTTTGCGGAGCCGGCACAGCCGGTTGCCGTGCCGGACCGCGAAGCGTGTGAACTTTAGCGTTTGATGGTAATCGTCATCTCCTCGCCCGTGATCTCGCCGTACTGGTAGGTGAAGCTCGGCGTTACCTTGATGATGATGTCCTTCAGCAGCGTGGCGCTGTTGTTCTCGTAGGTCAGCGTATTGTCTGTGATTTTGATATATGCGGAAGCATCCTTGTCGCTGGCAGGGGTATCTGCATACTCGGCCGATTTCATCTTGAATACGATACCGGCGGTATTTTTCGCTGCTTCGGGTTTTGCCTGGAATACGTCGTAGGCCGTCTTGCCGTCGCCTACCGTAACGGCTTCCCAGGCCTTCGTGTCTTTGTTGTATTCGATCCACGACTTACCGTCGGCGTCGATCAACTGGAGGTTCTCGAACATATTGGCCGTAGTCGCCTCGTTGGTCTTGTAAGCGACCTCGATAGCCTTGGCCTGTGCCAGCGTCTTGATCGGGGTCTGGATCTCCACGCGCAGCGGCTGGGAAGCTACCTGGATGTTCGTGTCCTTGATCTTAACGACAGCCTTGATGTCGACATAGTTGCGGTTTGCTGCGCTCCAGTCGAGTTTGTCGCCCTCGACGACGGCGTATTTGTCGCCCTTGTTCGGTTTGTCGTCTTTGGAGGTCACTTCGAACGTAAAGTTGTACTTCTCGGCGTCCACCTCGTTGAAGTAGGTCGGCAGTGTGATGTTGGGCCACTCCCAGAGGTTGGTCGTCCCGTTGACCAGACCTTCGACTACGGTCGTCATCACGCCTGCGATGTCGGTTACGTGTCCGGCATTGTACCTCAAGTCGAAGTTGGGGATCGTGACATTGTAGTTGAACGTTACGGAAATCTTCTGGCCGTACCAGGTCGTCCATTCGGCTTTCTGCTCGAACTTGTCGCCCGTCGCGGTGATGTCCTTGGCATTCAGCACGCCCTTCAGGGTCGATGCGGTGACGGTCATTTCCGTACCGTTGGTGTTCTCGATCACCGTGCCCTTCTCATTTGCTTTGTTGAAGAGTTTCGTTACGCCTGCGGGCGTTGCGGGATCGGTCGTAGCTGCGAAGATAGCCTCGGCGAACTCCGCTTCGCTGGCGAATCCGGCCTTGTTGGCTGTGTAAACGTCCTTCCACGTCTTGCTGACGCTCTTCGTCTCGTAGCCGATGGCGTTGTCGACGATGTAGTTGACGGGCGCCGGGGCGGCTCCGAAGGCGATCTGGCCCTTCAGTTTGTAGTCGACGTTCTGGTATACATAGACATACTCGATGTCATAGGCCTTGCCCCACTCGTATGCATCTGCCTGAACGGAGGCTTTCACGCCCATGGCGATCTGGCTGGCGAATGCGGTGAATCGGATGCCGAGATCGTTGTCGACCTCCTTGCCGGCGACCTTGACCGATCTGTCGAACGGTCCGTGTCGAGGTTGCCCAGCGTGATAATATCCTCGATGGTGACCTCCTTCGGCAGGGCGATGTCGTTCACCAAAGCGATTTCGCCGAAGATGTTATCGGAGATTTCCGGAGTGGCGGTCTGCCCGGCGATGCCGTTCTTGACGAACGCATAGCTCCATGCCAGCGGTTTGGGAGTCTCCTTGAAGGTGAAGGTCGCGCCGGCCTGGTTGGTGATGATGTAGGTCTGCGGCGCCTCGATCGTTGCCGTCGTGGCTTTCCCGTCGACGTTGATCACGATTTTGTGTGCGCATACGACGTTCTTGCCTACGTCGCCGGAAACGCCTGCTGCACGGAAGTCCACCGTAGCGAGTTTCGTGTCGTAAACGAGTTTCGAGTTGTCGACGCGCAGGATGAATTTGCCGATCTCGGTTTTGTCCGTAATCTCGGCCGACTGGCTGGGGTCGGCGTAGTATTTGGGCGTTACGGTGTAAGCGCCGATGCTGATTTTCGAGCCAAGCAGTTTGTTGACGTTGTCCAGCGTCATCAGGGTCTTGCCTCCGTCGAGCGAAGCCAGCAGCTGCGTATTCTCCAGCAGCGTCTTCTTGCTGACGGCCTGCTTGTTGAACGGCATTTCGATGGTGGCGTAGTCGTAGGCGACCGGCTCCTCGTCCTTGGTGTAAACGCCGAGTTCGATCTCTTGGGCCTCGTCGGGCATGATGCTGGCGAAGTTCGACAGCACGTTGTTCGTTACCTCCGAGGCGGTTTCGTCCTCGGCGCCGGTTCCGGGATTCACGGTGTTCTCGATCGAAAGGGCCAGCGTGATCCATTTCTCCTCTTTCTCGTAAAGCTCACCAAGCTCCTCCGCCGACATGGTGGCGGTTACGGCGAACTTACCCTCCTCGATAAACCGAACGTCGGTGATGGTGGCTGCGGGAGTTGCCGTTGCGGCACGGGTTTTTATCTGCTCGGAGACAATAGCGAACGTCGCTTTTCCGTTAGCATAGGCATCTACGAGGTCTTTGGCCAGCGAGGCCGGCGTGACGCGGTAGGTCAGCGTGACCATTCCGTTGCCGATGGGGGTGGCTCCGACCTTGTAGAAATCCATCGTCGTGTAGGCTCCGCCACTGCCAACATACATGGTTCCGGGAACGTTTACCAGCGACTGGATGCGGTTGATCAGCGCAGTGACATCGGCCTGAAGTTGGGCGATGGCCTGCTTGAAGGCGCCGAGTTCCGCAGTCAGGTCGCTCTTCTTCAGGTAGCCCTGCGTCGAAATGAGGCTGATGATCTGCCTGCTCAATGCGGATTCGGCGTTCTTTACCGCTTCGGCGGCTGCCGAGTTCACGTTCTCGATCCAGGCTTTGTTGTTGACGTCCATGTATTCCTTGACGAATTCGGAGGCCTCCTCGCCGGCAATTTTGCTGATGGCGGTCTTGATGTCCTTCACGGCCGGGTCGTTGGTGATGGCGGCCAGGACGGCTGCGACAGCCTGATTCTTCACGGCAGTGGTCAGCTCGCTGTTTTTGGCCAGCTCTTCGAGGATGCCTTTTTTGACCTCGCCGCCGATTTTGGACCAGAGGTCAGCGGCTTTGAGCTGATTCTCGATCAGGGCCTTCACCTGCGCTTCGTTTTGCAGGCCTTTGATCAGATCCTGCACCTGTGTCACGGTCTGGAACCCGAGGTTTCCGACTTTCTTTTTGAGGTCGGCGTCCTTGACGTAGGCTGCCAGCTCCTGGCTCAATTCGGCATCGGTGACGAATTTCGAGAAATCGACATCCTTCAGTTTGTCTGAAATTGTCTGAAGGGCGGAAGCATCGGCCTTCAGTTCGACTTTCGCATTTAGATCGTCGATCTTTTTGTTGATGTCGTCGATGTCGTCGTCGTAGTCCTTACACCCGACACCGGCCAGCATGGTTCCGGTTAAGAACAATGCCAGGAATTTCCTAAACAAGTTGTTGTTTTTCATAGTAAAAATGGTTGAAATAAAGATGTGTTTGTATGTAGTTTTCAATTTGTTATCCGGGCGACCCTCTTTTCTGTTGGTATCATATATGATACGCATGGTGCAAATATATATATAAAAATTTGCACAGCAAAATTTTTGTCCAAATTTTTGAAATGGGAATGAATTATCAAGATGAAATCCTTTATATCTCTACGAGGATCAAGGAGTTGAGGAAGGAACGCAAGCTGACTGTACAGGAGCTGGCTTACCGGTGTGACATGGAAAGATCCAACTTGAGCCGCATCGAGGCGGGGCGGACTAATCTTACCGTAAAAACCATTTGCAGCATCTGTAATGCGTTGAGTGTTAATATGCGCGATGTAATACGTTAGGACGATATACCTATATTTATATATATTGCGCCTAATCGTTCGTTGTATGCTTTTTTTGGGCCGTTTCTTTAAAATTCGTATCTTTACGGTGATAATTTAACGGCTTATTGAACACGCTTGATTTAATCGTCTGCCTCGTGCTGGCGCTGGCCGTCTGGAACGGATGGCGCCAAGGCTTCGTCGTGCAGATATGCTCCCTTGCAGGGATTGTGGCGGGCATTTGGATCGCGGCGCGTTTCGGCGCGCAGGTCGGCGGATGGCTGCGGCTCGATGACGAAGTGGCCGCCGCGGGCGGTTTCGTCACGGCGCTCGTCGTCGTGATCCTCGTCGTGGCGATCGCCGGCAGGGTGGTGCGCAAGGTCTTTCACTTTGCGGGACTGGGCGTTGCCGACACGCTGCTGGGCATTGCCGTATCGGTTTTGAAGTACCTGCTCGTGTTGAGCGTGCTCTTCTCGGCCTTCGATGCGCTGAATGAGGATTATTGCCTCGTGGGGCCGCGGACGATCGAGCAGTCGAAAAGCTACAAGCCTGTCCGGAGGCTTTCCGAATCCATTTTCCCTTTTCTGGAGTGGGTCGGCGAGCGGGTTCCCCGGCAGGAGGAAAAAACGGAGACCGATGGATAGAAAGTTTACAGCCACAGTGGTCCGGGCGACGGGCAGTTGGTACGACGTGCTGCACGACGGTGAGACGGTGCGCTGCCGCATCCGGGGCAGACTGCGCCTGAAAGGGGTGCGTTCGACCAATCCCGTGGTGGTGGGCGACGAAGTGGCGTGCGAGGCCGACGAGGGGGGCGACTATGTGATCGCCGACATCCTGCCGCGGCGCAACTACGTGATCCGCCGGGCTTCGAACCTTTCGAAAGAGTCGCATATCATCGCCGCCAACGTCGACCAGGCGCTGCTGATGGCGTCGCTGCGTTCGCCCGAGACGCCCACGGAGTTCGTGGACCGGTTTCTGGTGACCTGCGAGGCCTACAAGGTCCCGGTGACGATCCTCCTGTCGAAGCTCGACCTGCAGGACGCGGAGGCCGTCGCGGAGTTCCGCGCGGTCTACGAGGGGGCCGGCTACCGGGTGCTGGAGGTGTCGGTCCGGGAGGGCCGGGGCGTGGAGGAGGTGCGCGAACTGCTTGCGGGGCGCACGACCCTCGTTTCGGGAAATTCGGGCGTCGGGAAGTCGACGCTGATCCAGGCCATCGACCCCTCGCTGGACATCCGCACGGGCGAAATCTCCGAAAGTCACCACAAGGGCCGCCATACGACGACATTTTCGACGATGTACCCCCTGGCCGGGGGCGGCGCGGTGATCGACACGCCGGGCATCAAGGGGTTCGGACTGATCGACATCGACGAGGCCGAGCTGTGGCACTATTTTCCCGAGATGATGCGCGTTGCGCCCGCCTGCCGCTTTTACAACTGCACCCACACCCACGAGCCGGGCTGTGCGGTGACCGAAGCCGTGAAGGCGGGCGAAATCGCCTGGCCGCGTTACGAAAGCTACCTGAAAATCCGCGATGAAGATGAAAAATACCGCAAATAACGACTCCCCGGGACCGGACTTCGATTTCGGCCCCGATGCCGCACACGCCGCTGAGCGCATCGCCTGCCTCGCCGGGTTTATGACGCCGGAACGGTATGCCGTTTTGCGGAAGACGGTCTCCATGCGCACGCGCTACATGACGGTGCTGGCCGAGAACATGTACCACGGGCAGAATGCCGCGGCGCTGATCCGCCATTGCGAGGCGTTCGGCGTGCAGGAGATGCACACCGTCGAGACGCTGTGCCGCTTCGAACCCAATCCCGACATCGTGCGCGGCACCGACCAATGGGTCGATGTCC
>OGYF01003013.1_pt1 | contig 11933 bp, 10 predicted proteins | sample 1576451 | NCBI WGS metagenome assembly OGYF01 (sample SAMEA3541505, study PRJEB24748) | human gut metagenome | biome: human gut; feature: human-associated habitat; material: faeces | place: China | collected 2012 | reverse complement strand
TGGAGCTGTCGGCCTCGCCGAAGCGGGTGCCCAGGCCCAGGATCACATCGGCATTTGCAGTCAGGGAGTGGGTGAACTCCAGACCCCAGAAACCAGTCTGACCGATCATCAGGGGATGCAGGTCAGACAGGCAGCCCTGACCGGCCAGAGTGCGGGAGACGGGGATGTCCAGGAACTCAGCCAGAGCGGCCAGCTCCTCAGATGCCTGAGAGAGGAGAATGCCGCCGCCGGCATGGAGCACAGGGTTCTTGGCATCGACCAGCTTCTTGGCGATGGCCTTGGCGGCCGCGGGATCCAGGCCGGGACACATGGTGACAGAGCTATCCTGATAGGTGCGGGCCCACAGGTCCTCCTCCATTTCGCGGGAAAACATATCCATGGGGACATCAACCAAAACCGGGCCGGGACGGCCGGACTCCGCCATACGGAATGCCTTGTCCAGGATATAGGGCAGAGACTCCACATCATCGACGCGCCAACAGCGCTTACACACGGGCTCCAGCATTTTGTATTGATCCCCGTCGGCGTGCATATTGACCTCCTGGTGGGGATGGCGGCCAAAGTAGTAGCTGGGCACGTCACCGGCAATGACGACCATGGGGATGGAATCCAGAGATGCGTTGGCTACGCCGGTAATCACATTTGTCAAGCCGGGACCCAAGTGGCACATGACCACGGCGGCCTTGTGGGTTACGCGGGCATAGCCATCGGCGGCGGTGGAGGCGATGGCCTCATGCCGGGTGCCGATGTACTCAATTTTCTTGCTCCGAGACAGGGCATCCAGCATACCGATCACGGTGTGGCCGCACAGGCCGAACAGCTTGGTCACACCGCGGCGTTCCAGATAATCCACCAGCAAATCAGATACAAGTTTCTTGCTCATATATTAAAATCCTCCACACGATGTATGATTTAATTTTTTTGTGCCGCAATTTCGTTCAGCTTGTTGGCTACGGCGCCGTAGCCGGAGAAGAAGCTGCACAGCAGGGGCGTTTTTACATCCTTCAGATCGGGGAGCAGGGCGCGCATAGAAACCTGCGCCATTACAATTGCGTCATACCCCATCTGATCCAGCTTGCGGATACTCTCCATCAAAATACGGTTATGCTCCTCAGGATGACCGGCCTGGAGGGCATCCCAGGCGGGGTTCTGGAGGTACTGGATGCACTCCATCTTCTTGCCTTGCTCTGCGCCCACTTTTTCAATCAGCCGCTGGCTGGGGCCGAGGGTGGTCTCCAGAGTGGCGATCAGGGCGATCTTGGTACCCAGACGGACTGCCTCCTTGGCCATGGGCAGATCCACCTTCATTACAGGGATATGGACCTCTTTCTCATAGATGTCCGCCACCTCGCCCACAGTGGAACAGGAGTTGACAATCAGATCCGCGCCGGAAATCTCCGCCGCCTTGGCGTAAAGAGTCATCCGGTCAATGACGGCCTGCGTAGGGCCACCATTGGCACGGACGTCAGCCAGAAGCGTACTATCAGTAATGAATTCCACCTGAACGCCAGGAACACGCTCCTTTAGAAACGCCACAGTATCTTCCCGCTTGGCGAAACTGGTCTGCAAAATACATACATGAGGTGCTGCCATTGAAATCTTCCTTTCTTCTTGGGAATTCTGCTATCTTCCCACTGCTTCTTTCAGGAAACGGCAGGTGGCCGCCGCCTCCACGGCAAAGCTCTCTCTGCTTTTTGGAAAGCCCTCCATACTGATGCCGCTGTCATAATGGAGCTTTTTTAATGCCTCGAAATAGACGGGATAGTAGGCATCCTCTGTCCAGTCCTTGGGAAAGCCACGCTTATCAAACCGTGCGAAATGACTGTGGACCAGGTACTCTTTCCCATCCCGCACCAGGCTGTCCACTGTGTCCCGCTCCATTTTCAGGTGGTAATAGTCCTGCAAACAGCGGATGTTGGGGTGGCCTGCCGACTTGGCCAGGGCCACCACATCGGCAAAGGTGTTGAGCAGATTGGTCTCCTGCTGGTTATTTGGCTCCAGAGCGATGATGATGCCCCGTTTTTCCGCCTCATCTCCTATTTCGACACACCATTGGCACATCTGGTCGAGTGCCTTCTCCCTGGCAAAGCCCTCCGGACAGCACTTGGACCAAGGACTACCTAACACCACATACCGGCAACCCAGCTGTTGTGCCCATACCAGAGCCTTCTGATAGAAGTCCCGCACCCGGGGCTTGTCAACTTTGGCTCCCACCAGTTGGATTTCCCGGATAAAGAAGTTGTTGCAGGCATATACCGGAAGACCCACATCCCGCAAATACACGGCCATCTCCTCAAACTCGACCTGGCTCTGATTCACAACCTGTCCAATCGGCAACTCGATATAGTCATAGCCTGCCTGTTTAATCTCTGGAGCGTACCAGGCTCCAGGGTCCCCGCTGTCCTTGGGAAGCATATTGACGCAGCATCCGATCAACATAAACCGTTCTCCTTGTGTATCATGTGGGATCCCTGGCGCTGTTATATGTTACTTGCGGGCCACCAGCGCCTTGGCCTTGGCCACGATGGAATCCACATCCATGCCGTGGTCCTTATAAATCAGCTCAGGATCTCCAGATTCGCCGAAGCGATCCTGGATGCCCACAATCTCTATGGGGACAGGCTGGTTCTGCACAACGACCTCGGATACGGCGGAACCAAGGCCGCCATAAATGGAGTGGTCTTCAATCGTCATGATGGCACCGGTCTCGACAGCGGCCTTCAATACAGCCTCGCTGTCCAAGGGCTTAATGGTTGCCATATCCAAAACGCGGACTTGGATCCCCTGCCCTTTCAGAATCACGGCAGCATCCAGCGCCTTCTTCAGCATGATGCCGGAGACGATCATGGTCATGTCCGTGCCGTAGTCAACCACGGTATTGGCCTTGCCCCACTCAAACCGATAGGAGGCGGGATCATACAGGTCAGCCACCGGATTGCGGTGCAGCCGGACATACAAAGGACCCTTGAAGTCAACCGCGGCGTGAGCCAGTGCCTTAGCAGCCACGGCGTCTGCGGGCTGCACCACGGTCATGTTGGGGAAGGAACGCATAATGGACACATCCTCAATGGCGGCGTGTGTCGCGCCGTCACCGCCCACCTGCAAACCGGCGTGAGTGCCGATGATGGTGACATTCAGGTTGGGATAACAGACAAAGGTGCGCACCTGCTCGCAGGCACGCATAGAGGCGAACACCGCGAACGTGGCCAGGAACACTTTGTTTCCGCAGGAGGCCAGGCCCGCGGAGGCGGCGACAAGGTTTTGCTCGGCAATGCCGAAGGAAAATTCACGGTTGGGAAAATACTTCCCGAACTTCTCCAGACCACAGGTCTTGGTATCAGCATTACACACCACAAATGTTTCATTTGTCTTGGCGATCTCAATGATTTCTTGGCCGAAGGCCATGCGAGTTGCAAGTGTCCTGGCCATTATACAACGCCCCCCTCTTTGATCTCAGAAATGGCTTTAACCATCTGCTCGTCGTCCGGCGCGGAGCCGTGCCAGGCGCTGTCGTCCTCCATAAAGGAGACGCCCTTGCCCTTTACCGTGCGCATCAGAATCACGGTGGGATGGCGCATGGTCTTGGCGGTATGCAGTGCGGTGAGCACATCCTTCATGTTGTGCCCATTTACCTCCACCACATTCCAGCCAAAGGCACGCCACTTGTCCCCCAGAGGCTCCACCGTCATAATGTCGTTGACCCAGCCGTTGATCTGAACACCATTGCAGTCTACAATGGCAACCAGGTTTTTCAGGTCGTGGTGGCTGGCAGCCATAGCCGCCTCCCAGACCATTCCCTCCTGGATCTCGCCATCGCCCAGCATGACGTAGGTCATGTAGTCCTGGTGGTGCAGCTTGGCGGACAGGGCCATTCCCACACCCACGGACAGGCCATTGCCCAGAGAACCGGCGGTCATATCCACGCCGGGGGTCTTGTTCATATCTGGGTGTCCCTGGAGGATGGAGTGGTACTGACGCAGGGTGGTCAGTTCCTTGGGATCAAAGTAGCCCCGGCGGGCCAGCGCCGCATAGAGCACCGGGCAGGAGTGGCCCTTAGAGAGGACAAAGCGGTCCCGGTCAGGCCAGTTGGGATTCTGAGGATCAATGTTCATCACATGAAAATACAATGCGGTGACCATCTCCACGGCGGACAGAGAGCCTCCGGGATGTCCGGCTTTAGCGGCGTGGATCATAGAGATGATATCCTGGCGGATCTGTACCGCCTGTTCCTCCAGACGTTCCACATCCTGCTGAGTGAAATAGTTGTGGTTCACCAAGATCATTCCTTTCTGATTCATCTGGTGGCGCCGGGTGCATCAGCACCTGAGCGCTGCGGTCTTTATTTTTTAGCTGTCTAGAGCCTACTGCGCTTTTAAGAAAAAATCCAATTCTTATTTGTAAGACCAACTATCATTAAAAATGATAGCAAATATGACGTCAGGGCTTGACAGGGGCGGAAAAGACGACCATAGTAGGAACAGACAGCTGGAAGAGAGCGCCGGCCTGCCGGTTCTATAAACACACTGTTGTCATTTTACACGAAAATCAAAAATATCTTTTGTCATCTGGAACAGCTCAACGCTCAGATGCGGAGGAGAGGATCGGGGAACGCCTATGGAACTGTATGTCATGCGCTATGTTCTTGCTGTGGCGGATGCCGGAAATTTTTCTTTGGCGGCGCAAAACTGCCATGTTGGACAGCCAGCGCTCTCCCAGCAGGTCGCAAAGCTGGAAAAGGAATTGGGTGTGGTGCTGTTTTCACGCAATCCACGTGGGGCAGTGCTGACAGAAGCGGGGCGTGAATTTGTAATGCGGGCAAGGGAAATCCTCCAGCGGGCACAGGCGCTTCAGGAGGAAATGTCCTATTATGCCGGCCTGCGTAAGGGCGCGCTGAACCTGGGGATCATCACCAGCCTGCAATGCATCGATTTTGGTGGGATGCTGTCTGCATTTTGTTGCAGCTATCCGAATATCTCCGTCAATATCCTGCAAAATGGCACACACCATCTGATCAATCTGCTGCTGGAGCGAAAAATCGATCTGGCCTACCTGAATCGACCCATGACGGAACTGCCGTCCGCACTGCAGTTTGTCAAATTGGGGGAGGACTATTATTCCCTTGCAGTCCCCAGCCTGCACCCGTTAACCAAGCAGGAAGTGGTCAGCCTGGCTGATTTGAAGGAAGAACACTTCATTTTTCATCAGACAGGGCAGGTAGCCGCTGAGCTATGCCTGACCGCCTGCCGCCGTGCTGGCTTTGAGCCGAATATTGTCTGCCGTTCCAGTAATCCCACCACCGGCCTGTATATGGTGCAGGGGGGATTGGGTGTCGCGTTTCTACCCTCGGAGGAGTTCCGCTCCCACTCGGTCAGCGGCGTAATGGAGGTAAAGCTGAGGGAACCCATTATTAAAGAGGTCGGTATCGCCTGGAGAAAGGATGCGGTATCGCCGCTGCTGAACGAGGCAGTGCGATTCTCTGAAACGTGGGTACGGTAAATCCACTTGCAGCGGATTCCACATTCGGACATCGTGTTGTACTGCTCATATTTCGATATCCGGTTAGATGTTAATATGGCGGCGCAGCCCTAATGCAAGGGCTGCGCCGCTTTCCCCTTTTATTAGGGCTTTTCTATTTTATCCAAAGGACATCTGGCAAATGGATTTTTTCTGCAAGGTGAAAAGTCATCCTCTTCTTTCATAAAATTCTTGTTTTGGACGCCCTTTGAGAAAACTCATTTGATTTTGTGTTTCGATCTTGTGAGCGAGGACCTGTCCTTTCATCTTGAGAGGAGCTTTTTCATCCCTTGCTCAATTCCCTCCACCGTCAGCGGATACATTGGAAACAGACTCCTGATGCTGTCATAACTGGCTGTCCATTCCCCATCCCACGCTGGCGGGCCATCCGGGTTCAGCCAAATGGTATGGCAATAGCGTTCCCGCAGCCGGTGCAGGCAATCCAGACCGCTGGTCGGCTCATTTTCACGGTGTATGGGAAATGGATCAAAGATCTCATGGGGCGACATCTGAGCATCACCCACCAGGATCAGCTTGTATTCCGAAGACAGGTTCGATAGCAGCCAGCTGATTGGGACGGAATTTCCTGGATCCAGCGTAGGCTCCTGATACACCCGAGTATAGGGGCAGTTGTGGAAGTAGTACACCTTCAGGTCCTTGAAGTGGCCCACCTTGCTCACCGCCTGGAACAGGGCGGAGCACAGCTGGGCGTAGTAGTCCATAGAGCCGCCGGAGTCCATCATCAGCAGCACCTTCACCGTGTTCTGCCGGGGCTTTTTATAGCGCACAGTGAGCATCCCGCCGTGCTCAGCGGTGTCCTGGATGGTGTTGTCCACATCAAACTTGGTGGGAGGCAGGTCCACCAGCCCGGAGTACTGCCGCAGGTGCTTGAGGGTCACCTGGAACTGCCGGGTATCCAGGGTGTTGTCCCCCCGGAAATCCCGGAAGCGGCGCTCCCCCGCCACCCGGAAGGCTCGGCGGTGCTGGGACTGACCGCCCACACGAAGCCCCACCGGTGACATCCCCATATTTCCGAAAATGGACATTCCGTGTGTTCCAACCCAATAGCTTCCACAGTTGTGCTGTTCCCGCTGCTCCTGTTTACGCTCATCAAACAGATACTCGATCTCCAGAGGAGACAGCGTCTCATTCAGTTCAGCCTGCTGTTCGTCATATTGGCCCAGAGGGGTGTTGGGCTTGTCCAGCCAGTCCAGCAGCTCCTGAGACACCTCCTGCTCAAAGGGGACGTCCTTGAAGTATTGGAGAAAACAGTGGTCAAAGCGGTCGAAATCCGCCTCACTCTTCACCAGAAGCGCCCGGCACAGGTGGTAGAAGCCGGTGAAGCTGGAGCCGTGCAGCCCCTTCTCCAGGGCCTCCATCAGGGCCATCCATTCGGTGAGGGAGACCTTCAGCCCGCCCCGCCGGAGAGTATAGAGAAATTCCTCAAACATGGGCTCACTTCCAGGTCCGCCGCAGGGCGTCCATGTCCTCGTTCTTCTTCAGCAGCACCCCCAGATAGGGCACCTCCTTCACCACCCGGCTGGGGTCCACCCCGCCGTGGACCAGGGCCCGGATCCAGTCGATGATCTCGCTGGTGGAGGGTTTTTTCTTGATGCTGGGCAGCTGCCGGATGCGGTAAAAGGCCTCCAGTACCTGGGTGAGCAGCGCCTCGTCCAGGCTGGGGAAGTGGACCCGGACGATCTCCGCCATCAGCTCCCGGCCGGGGAACTCGATGTAGTGGAACACGCACCGGCGCAGGAAGGCGTCTGGCAGCTCCTTCTCCGCGTTGGAGGTGATGATGACCACCGGGCGGTGCCTGGCGGTGACGGTGCGCCCCGTCTCCGGGATGTGGAACTCCATCCGGTCCAGCTCCCACAGCAGGTCGTTGGGGAACTCCAGGTCCGCCTTGTCGATCTCGTCAATGAGCAGGATCACCTGCTCGTCGGCGGTGAAGGCCTCCCCCAGCTTGCCCAGCTTCACATATTTTTCAATGTTGTCCACGCCCTCGCCGCCGAACTGGCTGTCGTACAGACGCTGCACCACGTCATAGACGTACAGGCCGTCCTGGGCCTTGGTGGTTGACTTGATGTTCCAGATGATCAGCTTTTTTCCCAGCGCCTGGGAGATGGCCTCGGCCAGCATGGTCTTGCCCGTGCCCGGCTCGCCCTTGATCAGAAGGGGCTTTTCCAGCACCATGGCAATGTTCACCGCCCGCATCAGCTCCTCTGAGGCCACATAGTTCTGACTTCCTTTAAATTCGCTCATGGAATATCCCTCTCTCGTCCAAAAAAGTACGCAAATTGCGCATAACTTATCCGCTTGGTTTACCGTGTTGTGTACGATCTGCACTTGCATCATACCCAAAGCACAGTCCGGAATCTAATATATTTTTTCTATTAAAAAATAGACTTCTTCTATTATTTTAGATCGATTGGAGACTACCGCACTCAAACGCCCATTAGCTTTTGGATAACTTTTATAATTTTTATCTCATACCTTTAGGCACTCTGACAAACACCGTCAATCCTCCTGCCAACTGATGCAGAATTTCGATTAATATATGAAGTTTCGGCAATAGACCCATCAGCATTTCTCATATAAAATCAAGTTAACAAGAGAGGATTATTAGTTATATCATCCATTTCAACCCCGCACTTCCAAGTTTTCAATGACAGGAGGAGAATCAAGAATGCCACGACAGTTTTCGTTGGCCTATCTGACGGTTCCTGGGATCGACCCGGTCAAACAAATTAAGATTGCAAAGAAGGCAGGTTATGACTATGTCAGCCTGCGCACCATCCCCATGGGGCAGACCGGAGAACCCCAGGTGCATCTGGAAAACGACCCTGAGTTGACTGAACAGGTTCGTCAGACCTTAAAAGACTATGAGATGAAGCTGTTTGATATTGAGCTGCTTCGGATCCGGGAGGATCTGCCCACTGATTACCGGGCCGCCTTTGAAAAAGGGGCTGAGCTGGGCGCCACTCAGGTACTGACCAGCGTATGGACCAAAGATCACAGCCTAGCTGTAGACCGATACGGCTCCTTCTGCGAGCAGGCAGCTCAGTTTGGCCTGACGCTGAATCTGGAGTTCCCAATCGTATCAGAATTGACTACCATGCAGCAAGCTATGGAACTCCAGGACAAGGTGGGCGCACCCAACTTGAAGATCCTGATGGATATGATCTATGTCTACAAGACTGGGCTGACCACCGAGGAGATTCAGGCGGCAGATCCCAGTCGGTTTGGCGTGATCCATCTGTGTGACTGGCCCGCTGATATGGCCGGACGCGAAATGGTGGAGGTGGTTCGCGGCGGCCGCGCCTACTGCGGCGAGGGCGTTGTGGATCTGAAGGGCGTGCTCAAGGCACTACCAAAAAATGTATGTTCCATCGAGCTGCCCAATGTACAGGAGATCGCGGCCAGAGGCGCGGCGGGGCATGCGGCCCGTTGTTTGGAGACCGCCAAGCATTTTTTTGAAGCCAACGGTTTGTAAGGGGAAGTTCAATATAGTATAATAATCCAGAAATCCAGAATGGAAATGAGGTTGTTTCAATGAAGGTGGATATCAACACAAAAATGATCACCCTGCTTGGCACTCCGCTCAGCCAGTCCTTCGCCGCCCGGATGCAAAACGCCGGTTATGAGGCCGCCGGACTGAATATGTTGTATTTTTACACAGAGACAGACAACGAGCATTTGGGTGACATCGTCAACGGCCTGCGGTATATGAATTTTGCGGGTTTTGCGGTGACTAAGCCCAACAAGGTAAAGGTCCTGGAGTATCTGGACGAGCTGGACCCTCTGTGCGAGAAGATGGGCGCCAGCAACACCGTTGTCAAGTCCGCAGACGGAAAGCTGGTGGGATATAACACCGACGGTGTTGGTTTCTACACCTCCTTGACCGAGGAGGGCGGCGTTCAGGTGGACCAGTCCGTATTCTTCTGCTTCGGCGGCGGCGGAGCTGGTCGTGCGATCTGTTCTATTCTGGCATATAAGGGTGCCCGGAAGATCTACGTCACCGATGCTTACGAGCCTTGCGCCAACTCCTTGGTGGATGACATTAACAACAACTTCGCTCCGGTGGCCGAGTATGTTCCCTATGGGGAGTACAGCAAGCTGGCCGCCTGTAATGTGGTAATCAACGCCAGCGGCGTTGGTATGGGGAAATCCATTGGGAAGAGTCCCTTGCCCAAGGAGTACATCCAGTCCAGCCAGTTCTATTTTGACGCCTGCTACAACCCCGAGAGGACCCAGTTTTTGTTGGATGCTGAGGAGAAGGGGTGCAAGGTCCTCAACGGCTTGGGTATGTCCCTGTATCAGGGCGTGGCTCAGATCGAGCTTTGGACGGGCAAGCGGGCTCCCGTGGAGGCCATGCGCCAGGAGCTGCTCACCATCCTGAAGGAGCAGAAGTAAGCGCATTCCCCAGAGAAAGAAAAGGAGGTATATCATGAAAGCACTCAAGTGGTTGGATGAGCACTTTGAAGAGATCTTCCTAGTGATCTTCCTGGTCCTGATTACCTGCGTCAGCCTGATTCAGGTAATCTTCAAAAAAGTGCCGTTTTTGGCGTCCCTGACCTGGACAGACGAGTTTTGCCGGTATATGTGGATCTGGACGGTGTTTATGTCCCTGCCCTATACCATCCGGAAGGGCAGTATGCTCCGCGTATCCGTTCTGTTGGATACCCTGCCCCAGATGGTACGCAAGGTCATCAACATCGCCGTTGATCTGGTCACCGCAGCCTGTATGGGCCTGCTGACCGTTCATTCCATCAAGGTAGTCGGTGATATCTTCGCCAGCGGCGAGACTTCCACCGCTATGGTGTGGCCCATGTGGATCGTTTACAGCGTGATGCTGTTCGGCTTTGCCATAGCTACTCTGCGGGGCATCCAGATGGCGGTGATCCACACAATGCATTTCAAAGAGAAAGAACTGAGCACCCTTGAGCAGACCATGCAGGACGCTGCGGACGAGGCGTCCATGGCCAAGGGTGAAGAAGGAGGAAAGGCATAATGGCGGCATTACTGGTATTTATCGTATTTCTGGTCGGCATTGCCATTTCTCTCCCCATTGCCACCAGCATGATCGTGGGCTCCATTGCCCCTATTTTCCTGATGGATAAGGGCGGCTCCATCGCCCAGCTGTTGAATAACACCTTCTCCGGCGCAAACTCCACCCCCATCCTGGCGGTGCCCCTGTTTATCCTGGGCGGCGTCATCATGTCTGAGGGCGGCATTTCCCAGAAGCTGTTCAACTTCTTTGCCTACTTCGTGGGCAAGCTCCCCGGCGGCATCCCCTGCGCGGTCATCCTGACCTGCCTGTTCTACGGCGCCATCTCCGGTTCCGGCCCGGCCACCACCGCCGCTGTCGGTTCCATGTGCATCCCCTTCATGGTCAGTCTGGGCTATGAGCGCCAGTGGAGCGCTGGCCTGATCGCCGTGGCCGGCGGCCTGGGCGTCATTATTCCGCCCTCTATCCCGTTCGTGTTGTATTCGCTGGCAACCGGTGTTTCCACTGGTAATTTGTTCCTGGCCGGCGTGCTGCCCGGCATCCTGATCGGCCTGTTCATGATGGCCTATGCGGTGATTTTCTGCATCACCAAGGGCGAGGACAAGCAGCGCATCCGCGCCAAGATGTCCGAGCTGCGGGGCAACGGCTTCCTGAAGCTGTTTGCTGACAGCTTCTTCGCCCTGCTGTGCCCCATCATCGTGCTGGGCGGCATCTACTCCGGCATCGTCACCCCCACTGAGGCGGCCTGCGTGTCCGTGTTCTACGCTCTGTTCGTCTCCCTGGTGGTGTACCGCTCCATCTCTTTGAAGGACCTGATCCCCTTCCTGGCCAGTTCTGTCAAGACTTACGGCGGCCTGGCTTTCGTGCTGGCTTTTGCCACCGCTTTCGGCCGCGTGCTGTCCCTGACCCGCGCCACCAAGGTGATCGAGGACTTCATCGTGGGCAACTTCACCACCTCCTGGAGCGTCCTGTCTGTCCTGGTCATCCTGTTCCTGATCCTGGGCATGGTCATGGATACCGGCCCCGCCATCGTCATCCTGGCCCCCATCCTGCTGCCCGCTGTGCAGGCCCTGGGCGTGGACTCCGTCCACTTCGGCGTCATCCTGGTGTGCTGTCTGTCCATCGGCCTGGCCACGCCTCCCTTCGGCCGGGACCTGTTCGTGGCCGGAAACCTGGCGGAGGAGCCGCCCATGGCGGTGGCCAAGCGGGCGGTCCCCTTCATCATCTCCTTCCTGCTGGCCCTGGCTCTCATCACTTATGTGGAGCCGGTCAGTCTGGCGCTGTTGGGCCGCTGACCACTGACTTCGGTTCACCCTTGACCCGGTCGGCCCTTGGCCGGTCGGGCAAGTGAACAAATAAAACATACCATTTAAGAGGAGGAAACAAACATGAAGAAATTTGCAGCTCT
>OGYF01003007.1_pt1 | contig 11942 bp, 7 predicted proteins | sample 1576451 | NCBI WGS metagenome assembly OGYF01 (sample SAMEA3541505, study PRJEB24748) | human gut metagenome | biome: human gut; feature: human-associated habitat; material: faeces | place: China | collected 2012 | reverse complement strand
TCTCCAGCACGTTCTGCGCGTCAGCCAGCTTGTCTGCTAAGCCTTCTACGCTGCTCGGCACATAGTTATCAAGGTTCGCGAGCATTTCATTCACGAGATCGATCTCGTGTTCGAGCGCGCTCTTATCCAGTCTGATGCTTTCCAGTCCAGCGATCGCGCTGCTCAGATTCGTGATGGCCTCCGTGACTTCTGCCGTCGTCGCATCGTCATTGATCGCTACGGCCTGTGCAGCTTCGATCGCTGCCTGCAGCGCCTCCAGGCTTTCTGCCGTGTAGTCACCATCGAGATATCCGTTTGCGGCTTCGATCAGTGCTTCCAATTCAGCCTTCGTCACGATCTCCCACAGCTCCTGCGCTGTCTTGGTCATCGCTTTGTTCGCTGCCTTCAGCTCATCTGCGGTTGCGCCTGGATCGTTGACGACATCCTGTGCGGCCTGGACAGCGTCTTTCAGCGCCTGCACCTTGCCTGGACGGAGTCCTTCTACATCGTTCAGGATGTTTTCGTTGATGAAGTCGATCGTTGCCTGTACATCTGCTCTCAGGGCATCCACATCTGCGGATCCGCCCAGATCCTGCATCGCTTCGCTCAGATCGAGCAGAGCGGTGACAACTTCCGTAGCGGTCGGCGCTTCCTTGGCCAGTACGGCCTGTGCGTTGGTGATCGCCTCGTTCAGCGCTTCATCCGCAGAACCCATCGCGATGGCTTTTTCCACCATATCACGCAGTGCCTGCATGGCTGCATCGCTGGCTGGCTCACCGCTGATCGGCACGAGGGCCTGATGCGCGTCATGCAGTGCGGTGCGCAGGGCGCTGACATCTGTTCCTTCATCGACGAACGGATTGAGCTGTGCGATCTGATCAGCGACCGCCTTGAATGCGTCATAGCTTTCGGCCGTGTAGTCTGCCGGATCGACGCTCTGCAAGAGCTGCTGCGCTTCCTGCTGGAGCGCGGCGATCTCGCTGATGTTTACCTGCTCGACATTGCACGTCGCATTGATCTCGGCTGCGGAGCCATAGCCGCCTGTGCCGGTGAGCTCAAAGCGCACGGCGCGGAATGTCTGCGGCGACGCAAATGCGAATACCGCCATATTGTTTGTCAGCGTCACTTCCTGCTCTTCCATCAATGTCTGCTCATTGCCCTCTTCATCGATGCCGATGATCGTCACGCTCGTCCAAGTGCCATTGCCTGCACCTGGTCTGGCCACGTATTCCAGATTATCAAAGGTCACTGTCTGACCAAAATCTACCGTAAGCGTATGTGTGTTCTCACACGTATCTCCGCCACTGTAGCTGCTGTGCCAGTATGTGTTATTGTTGCCGTCCACGACATCCATGGCCGCACCATCACCGCCAGTACCTGGCACGGAAGTATGCTCGCTGCATGCTTCCGCGCTCCAGCCCTCTTTGGAAAGCGGCTTTGCGCTCAGGGCGATCGCGTGATCCTGGGCATACTGCTGCGCATCATCATAGTAGATCGCGCTGTTGCGGACGATGACATCGCCGACATAGCCGCTGTAAGATGCATCTCCCAGCGTGATGGCGCTGCCGCTCATCTGCTCATTCAGCCGATCTTCCTCATAAGCGGATGCGCTCAGGCTGCCGTCGACATACAGCTTGATCATGCCGTTGGCTTCGCGCACCAGATTGACCGTGTGGTTCTGGCCGTCATTGACCTTACCGATGATATCGGTCCTCGTCTTCGTTTCCTGATAAGCCGATGTGCCAAACGTACCGCTCGCCTTTTCGGTCACGGTCGTGACGCTCTCCTGGCTGCTCAGGGTGACGCCGCCTACGCTGGCCTTCACATATCCGTCCGCATCGATGCCGATCGTGTAGTCTTCTCCCTGCTTGAGCAGCACGGTATCGGTATCGATGGTATTGAGCGTCAGCGATACGCTGAAGTCCGTCGTTCCGCTGATGCCGTCTTCTCTCAGCGCATAGGCATTGCCGCGCAGGTTCAGATACGTATTTCCTTCTGCATCCTGCACTTCGATGGCGCCAGAGACATCCTCTGCGTGACTTGCGGAAGCGATCTCTGCGCTCGTGCGGACATCTGCGCGGTATTCCTCAGCCGCATTGCCGTAAATATCGCGGATACCGCTCATCTTCAGCGACGCTGTTTCGCCCACCCCTTCTGCCGCGATCTTTACGGTGCGGTAATCCTCGCTCAGCTGCGCTTCTGCCGCGCTGCCGTTGACCTCTGCCTCGATCTGCGCGTTGACTCGCTCATCGAAGCGCACCTCGATGGTATCCTCATCGATGATGCGGGCAGAAACGACCTGCGGCGCTTCCTCATCCGTGATGCCGAACTGATAGATCTGCGAGCTGAACGGCGACAGCGTCACTTCCACCGTAGCTGACGCGCTGAGCATCCGGCTGAGACGCATACGGATAGATGCGCACCTGCTGCAGATCGTGCATGCCCTGCGGCACGCCGACCAGATCATTCAGCGTAAGGGTAAAGGTCTGTTCTTCCGCAGTCGGATTGACGAAAGAGACGAAGCCCTGCTCATCGTTCCATGCGGAGTAGCCATACACATCCTCAGATGGACGGCTGCCTTCCGTGGTGAACAGCTTGGCATTCTTCAGCACTTCATGATTGCTTTCCGCAAAATCAAGCGCATCTGCCGTCACCTGCCATTTGGCATCGTCCATGATGCTCGGCGAATAGTACAGTTCCCAGAACGCCGTGCCGCGCATCGCGTTGTCAAACAGGAATTCCCGGAACACATCCGTCGTTGCGTTGGAAGCATCCGAGACACCGTAGATCGGATCATGGTTGTAGATGTTCTTCAATGGAAACTGGATCTCATTGGTCATATATAAATTATAGTAGACATCGTCACGATAGTAGATCTTCTGCTGGTGACGGGCAGCGGAGGTATCGCCGGCCTGTCCGGTATCGCCGGAATCCTGCACCCAGATCGTATTCACCCACTGCAGCAGCCACGGGCTCAGGTTGACATAACAGGTGGCGTTGATCCACAGTCCCTTGCCTTCAGCGGCGCGGGCAGCGCGGGCATGCTCGAACAGATCGGTCCATGCTTCCCACATATCGCTGGTGAAATACATGTTGTTGTCACCGCCGACCATGTGATCATGATCTTCCGCGTTGCATGGTCTGGACGCAAAGCCGTCCCATTTCCAATAATCGATGTCAAAGCGGGTCTGATAATCGACGAAGCGGTCTTCAAAATTCTGGATGTACTTGCGTGAGCCGGTGCAGACGACATCGCCCAGAGCGCTGTTATGCTGGACATAGCCAGTGCCCATCGCTTCCAAATAGCGGGAGAATCCGCCGAAATAGTTGTATCCGCCCTGCGGGCCGACCCATACGCCAAAGCTGGACTGCAGCTTGTCGGTCAGCTTGGTCGACGTATACAGCTCGTTAGGGAACTTGCTGTTGAACTCCCAGAATCCGGTCTGGTTCTGCGTCGTTCCAGATGCAGCCGGCGCGTTCACTCCGCCGATCTCATTGTTATAGTTGTTCCAGCCATCATCCACGACATAGCTGTCCAGCGGCTCTACGCCGTTTTGCGCCAATCCTTTTTCTGCGCCGAGGAAAGAAGCCTCGATGCTGGAATCACTGATATTCATCATGTTGTCATACCAGGAATTATACTGCTTGCGGAATGTCGAAGGCGTAGCGATATCTTCGATGTAATCAAAGAAATCTGTCTGTACGACAGCGGTCTCTGTGCCCTGCGCTGCGCCGACCACATTGTTCCATGTGCGGAACATGTTTCCGTTTCGGACATCCTGTCCATCTTCTGCCATCTTCGCGATGGTCTTTCCGGAATAATAGCGGATCTTCATCGCGTCATCTTCGACATCTGTTTCCTGTGCGGGGAACTCTGAGCCGAAGAACAGACCGTCCGCATAGATCGGCTGTCCCAGCATCAGCTCATGCTTGCCGATCCACATCGAAGAGATCTGCGATTCATCCGGGATGCTCCATACATCACTGGCATCTTCCGGGATGACAAAATGATCAAGATCGATATAATTGATGGCTGCGACCGAAGGATCATCCGCGCTGATCTCCAGCCATGTATTCATATAGTGTTTGCCATCTTCCATGGCAGCGACCATATCGATGTCCCAGTTCACGCCTTGCAGTGCAAAGGGCGCAAAGGATACGCGCAGCGTATTATCTTCCACGCTCACGTCTTCCACGCTCAGTTCGCTGGCACGGATATCATGATCCTCTTCCACGATCTCGGGCACGATCTTCTGGTCCGCATAGAGACGGATCTCCGCACCGTGGAATTCATCGGTACCGCCCAGCACATCGCTCTTCGGCACGATCTTCACATAGCGTGTCTCATAGATCTGATCAAAATTGCCATAGACAAGATTGCCGACATTATATAAGGTCGTTCCGGTCGGATGCGTGATGCCGTCGCTTGTCTGCGGCTCATCGAGCACGACCTCATGCAAGCCATATTCTTCACGGGTGAACGAGCCGGTTCCGGCAGGAGTCCACTCGCTGCCGTCCGTACTGACAAACAGCGCATACTCTCCCATCGTGCCGTTGACTCCCCAGGCGCTCTGATGATAACCAGGGCGTTTCTGATAAGAGAAAGAACCAACTGAGCAAACACTGCCCAGGTCGATGATGATCTCATCATTCACACTTCCCACTGCGGTCGTGGCATCAATGCCATCGATCAGGTTGGCAGCTGCTGCACCTGCCAGGGTAATGTCCCAGCCGTCACGGCCGATCTCCTCGCTGGGCAGGATCGTCTCGGTGCTCCTTGATGCCTGATCTTCATAAAGCATGATCTCCGCGCCGGTAAACTCTTCGGTCGTGCCCAGCGCATCGCTCAGCGTATCGATGCGCACATAACGCGTCTCATGGATCTGATCGAAATTGCCATAGACGAGGTCTCCGACATTATACAGGCCGTCTTCCTCATGCAGGTTGTAGTCTTCTTCTGTAAATTCACCTGCACCGGCTTCTTCCCAGACCTCGCCGTCTTCGCTCACATACAGCTTATACTCACCCATCGTGCCATTGATGCCATATACCGGATCACTGTAGCCCGGACGTTTCTGGAATGAGAACGAGCCGACTTTCTGTACGCTGCCCAGATCGATCTCCAGGGTGATCGGCATGCCGGCATTCTGATACTGATCGACATAGGTATCCGGATCGCCGTCAAACAGCCTGTCTACCTGATCAAAGGCAACGCCCTGCGCATTATAGAGCTGCGCGCTCCAGCCCTCACGCGACAGCGGTGCGGAAGGCGGAATGATGATCTCCTCTACGTCCTGGGTATCATCCACCAGATTGATGATAAAGTCTTCTGACCCTGATGCCGGCTCAAACACTTCATTGATCCGGCTGTTGGTGATGGCTTTGGTCCGAAGCTGCCCGCCTTCTGTAGTAAAAGTGCGCGACAGATAACCATTGCCGATCGTCACTTCCGTGACATTTTCACTGATGACGACATCTCCGCCTGCCTCATTGGCCTGCGCCTGCAGCGGGATGGCGCTCATCGCCATAGATGCCGCAAGCGTAAACTTCAGCAGTTTCTTCATTCAATTTCTCCTCCTTTTCCTTTTGCATATCATCTTGCATGCATATACAAATTATTAACTGTACTCTATGTTTCCGTAAATTTAAAAAACACGTAAATTTTCGTGACAAAAAACTTACAGCTGTTTCTCCGGCACTTGTCTTACCCATCCTCCTCTCCTGGTGCCCTTACATACCTATAGTATCACAAAGAAATCTGCACTAGTCAACAAAAACTGGACACAAATTTTAAATATTACCTCAGTATAAATCTGATTTCTGTACAATACGGTGCTTCATTTGCTACTTTCTTGTCTGGATGACTGGATTATTCAAGTGTTTCACGATTGTAAAGCCTGCTTGCGCAGCTTCGAGCTTGACAATCGTGAAACGCCTGATATTCGAGCACCTGAACCAAACAAAGAAGAGACGTATGCCTCCAGGCATCAACTCACAACGCTTGCACCTGTGTTAAAATCTTTCGGAGCATAGGCCTCCTTATACTGCTGCGGCGTAAGGTACTTCAAGGAGTATGCAGGCCGTGCAGTATTAAAAAATGTAATATATGCTGCCACCTCTTGTTCAACGGGGCTTTCTCCTGTGACATGAAAATCCATAAAGATTTCTGACTTGATCCACCCATTGATGGATTCCATTGCCGCATTGTCCGTTGGGGTTCCAGCTCTTGACATTGATCGAGTGATGCTATACATCGGCAATAGTTCGTTGAATGCCTTAGATGCATAGACTGCTCCCTGATCGCTATGGAGTATCATCTCATACTGTGGATACTGTTTCTTCAAGCCAATCAGATCATCCAGACCACTCAGATATGTCATCCGGTCGCCCCGTCTGGACGAAAGAGCGTGAGCGAGAATCTCGTTGTTCCAAAGATCCATGTACAGGGTAAGCTCATAGTAAATACCCTTCACATAGAAAGCTGTCATGTCACTGACAACACATTGCAAGGGTCTGTCAATCTGCATTTCGCTCATGAGCAGGTTCGGATATATCTTAAACGGATTTCCGGGCTTCTTATACTTGTAGTGTTTCGCCTCGCTCTTTACTCCGAGAATCTTGCAGCATTTGTGCGCATAAGGATCTGACATGACAATGCCTGTATCCAGACGGATCTTGGCATTTAGCCATCTGTATCCATGAGAAGGATAACGAAGATGATATTCCTCGAACAGCGACAAGTTGTTGAGTAACGCTTTCGTACGCTTTGCCGGATGAGCGAGAGTATGCTTCCAGTTGTAGAAGCTGCTTCTTTGTATTCCCATCTTCTCACAGAGAAGATTGACAGGAAAATCGCCAGACAACTCCAATATCACTTGATATTCTCGTTGCCGATAGGAAGATACTCCTTCTTCACACCACTTCCTTTCACTGAGTAACCTTTTTTTAAACGGGCTTCGTTGATCCGTGCCATGACGAGAGCATCAATGAGTTCTTCTTTTGACATGGATTCATATTCCTTGAGACTGGAATCTTTCGGAGTTTCAATAGACTGTGTGACTTTTCCAGCTTTCTTAGTGCGCGTTCTGGGCGGAAGCCCCGTTTCGGCACGATAAAGTCGGAGATAACCTTTCACACTGGATGGGTTGAGGTCGTATTTGACTGCAGCTTCTTCAACAGTCAATTCCCCATCATATACGCGCTTGGCGATGTCCAGACGCTGTTCCTTGGTGTACTTCATTTACAAACCTCCTGTCCACGGGATGCTGTTGCCTGTTCATGGATGATATTTCTCTGTACATAGATTATATCATCGTGTCCAGTTTTTGCACCCCTGTGTCCAGTTTTAGTTTACCACTTCAATCATACTATTTTGGAAATGTTCATACAATATTGCACGACCCCGCTCTTTGTATGCGTTTTTGATCACATGCAAAAAACTGACCCTCCATATTCCTGCCCCGCTTCCGCAATATCCGCTCCTATGAGCTGTTAGGAATCAGAACGCACAAGGGCTGTCCCAAGAATACTTGCCAACAGAAACAGCAAAGAAAGATAAACGAGCTTCGTTATCGTATGCGTCTGATCAACGCTTTCCTCGTGATCCTTTAACAGAATAACTGTTTTTTCCGCTGAAGGATCCAATTTTTATGCCATAATAAAAAGCCATGTCAGAAAGACATGACTTGAGCTTATCGTTTCCAATGCAGATAGCGTGTCGTGGAGGCAAAGCTGCCGACCAGGCCGACGATCACGCCGCAGGCCGCAAGCGCTGCCGCGACATAGAGCGTGAAGGGAATGACCGGCTGCAGGGCAAACAGATTGGTGAACAGTCTGCCGCCGATCTCGTCATACAGCCAGCTGTATCCGAAATAAGTCAGGATGCAGGGGAGGACAGCGCCGATCAGGCCGATCAGCACCCCTTCGATCATGAAGGGCACCTTGATGAAATGATTGCTTGCGCCGACATTGCGCATGATGGCGATCTCCTTGCTGCGCGCGTAGATGGTCGTGCGGATCGTGCTGGAGATCAGATAGGCCGTCAACAGGAACAACAGGATCACGAAGACGAGCCCGCCCTGCCGCACGAGATCGAGGATGTGGATGAGCTGCGATACGCTGGCGCCGCCATAGACCGCGTCATTCACAAAATCGAGCTGACTGATCGCTTCGCATGTCTGCGCGATCTGATCCGCGTCGACCACGGTGATGAAGAACGCGTTGTTCAGCGGGTTCTCTTCCCCGCGGTACATCGCGAACGCCTCGCCCTTTTCCTTGATCATGAGCTCCAGCTCTTCATCCTTGGTGGACAGTGTCGCCGCCGCGACATTGTCCATCTCCTTCAGGACATTGCCTGCTTCCTCCAGCTCCTCTTCCGTGTCGATATCCGGATCCAGGGTAGCGTGGATCTGCAGCCCGCCCTCGATGTTGCTGGCAAACAGCGATACATTGCCGGCTACGCACAGGAAGATGGCGAGCAGAAGCAGCGTGATGATCACCGCCACGATTGCGGACAGGGTCATGCCCAGATGACGGAACATCCCCTTGAACGCCTGCCGGATATGATAAGGGATCATCCGGATCTCCTTAATCATAAGTCAGATAACCGCCTTTCATCATATCCGCAACGATATATCCTTCTTCTAATGAGATGGTGCGCTTCTTGAAGGCATCCACCAGGTTCTTGTCGTGAGTGACCATGAGCACGGTCGTCTTTTCCTTTTCGTTGATCTTTTCCAGCAGCTCGATGACTTCCTTTGACATTTCCGGATCCAGGTTGCCGGTCGGTTCATCCGCGATCAGCACCTTGGGATGATTGGCGATCGCGCGGCCGATCGTGGCGCGCTGCTGCTGTCCGCCGCTGAGCTGATTGGGGAATGCCTTGGCCTTCTCGCTCAGCGAGACGAGCTCCAGCACCTCACGCACCCGCTGACGGATCTGCTGGCGGTCCATGCCGATGACCTCCAGCGCGAATGAGATGTTCTCAAAGATCGTGAGGTGCGGCAGCAGGCGGAAATCCTGGAAGACGACGCCGATGCTGCGCCGGTAAAACGGCACCTTGCTGTGTCTGAGCTTTCCCACATCCACATCGTTGACCAGCACGCGGCCCTGATCCGGGATCTCTTCCCCGTCCAGCAGCTTGATCAGCGTGGACTTGCCCGATCCGGTCGGGCCGATGATATAGACAAACTCTCCGTCCTCAATCGTCAGATTGATGTCGCGAAGGGCATGAACTCCATTGTTGTAAGACTTAGAAACATTTTCCAGTCGTATCATAGCTGTTCTCCTTCCTATCCGATCAGTGTTTCCGGACGTTCACGGCAAGGCGTGGACCCCTTTGAATCACAGCCCGTGGATGGGGAGCTCCATCCGCATCCCCAGGCAAAATCGGCGGTCGACGCAAACTGCGAAGCTGCCTCGGAAATAGACATGCTTCCCAGATTGATGATCTCGATGTGACAGTGCGCGCCGCTCGAGTTGCCCGAATTGCCGGTCAGCCCGATCACATCGCCCTGCGACACGCTGTCGCCGGCGGACACCGTCATGCCATACTGCGCCATGTGCGAGAATGAGACAAAATATGTCGTGTCATTGACCCGCACGAGCATGGCGATATTGTTGCCGGCCCCATAAGGATAGCCTGCCCAGTTGCCCAGATATCCGCCGTTGGTATCCGCCGGATTGGCCGCCCAGACGATCAGCCCGTCAGCCGGCGCATGGATGGGCGTCCCTACCGAGACTGCGCGGTCCACGCCCAGATGCACGCCGCCGCCAGGATAATACCAGGTCCCGGCCGAGGTCGGTCCCTCGATCGGGTTCAGCCAGCCATCGCTGCTCGATCCCTGATAATCCCCGGCCGTATCCATATCGATCAGATGATCGCCGATGCGCTCGATGTCGACCTGCGCGCCGCGCATCTCTTCCTGCAGCTGCGCTTCCTGCTGACGATACAGCGTGATCAGCTCCTCATTTGCTTCCAGCAGTTCCTCCTGCTGGCGGCGCTGCGCCTGCAGCTGTTCCCGCTGTTCCTCTTCTGTCTCCTGCAGGCGGTCCTGTTCGCTGCGCTGCTGCTGCAGCGCGGTCTTTTCCTCCTCCAGCGATTCGATCTGCTTGCTGTCGCTCTCCGTGATGCGCTGCAAGCCTTCCAGCGTCCGCATCATCTCTTCCAGCGAGCCGGAATCCATGATCATGTCCACGACCTGATTGGTGCCAAGGCTCGCCTGTTCGCTGAGCATGCGCGCCTTGATCTGCGCATCCCAGCGCGCGATCTCCTCCTCACGAGCCTGGATGTCCTCCTCCAGCTGCGTGATCGTTTCCTGGATCGCCTCGATGGATGCATCCTTCTCTTCGATATCGGCTTCCAGCTCCTCGAGCAGGGCATGCTGCTCCTGCACGGTCTCTTCCAGCTGGCTCATATCATCCTGCAGAGCGTCAAGATCTGCCTGGAATGCCGAGACCTGCTCTTCCAGCTCTTCCTGCTGCTGCGTGTAATATTCCCGGAACGCCTCGCACGCCTGCGAATCCGCGGATGAATCCTGGACGGCGGAACAACGCGCGATCCATTCCTCTTCATCAGAAAAGTCATAGGCGCGCACTGTCTGCGCCCCAGGCATCGCGCTGATGAGCAAGGCCGCTGCCAAGAAGCCTCTGCACAGACGCCGCATCATCGCTTCCACCTCAGATACTTGCCGACGGCCAGAAAGCTGCCGGCCATGCCGACGAGGATGCCGCCCAGCAGCAGGATGAGGCATACCCCGAAGATGAAGGGCCACATCGGCTTCATCACGAACATGGAAGACAGCAATACGCCGTCAAACGCCTGATACAGCGCATAATAGCCGCAAGATATCAGGACGATGGGGATGATCGACCCCAGTACCCCGATATACATTCCCTCCAGGATGAAGGGACCGCGGATGTGCCAGTTGCTCGCACCGACGCTGCGCATGATGGCAATTTCGGTGTTGCGCGCCTGGATCGTCATGCGGATGGTATTCTGGATGAACAGCAGCGCCAGGATGGCAAGAAAGACCACGAACACCGCGCCGCCGCTGCGCAGCGCCTCGAACACGCTGACCATCACGGTGATCTCATCGCCGCCGTATGTCGCTTCGACGATCCCATCCATCTGATTGAGCGCTTCGCTCACGGCATCGATCTGCCGGTTGTCATCCAGTTCGATGCGGAAGACGTCATACAGCGGGTTGCGGTCCTCCCCTTCATAATAACGGAACATCTCTCCGTTTTCGGCGATGAGCTCCTGCAGCTCGTCCTCTTTGCTGGAAAAGGTGCAGGACTCCACATGATCGAGCTGCTCGATCTGCGCCTGCAGCTCTGCAATTTCTTTATCCTCACTAAATCCGGGACTGATCGTCACCTGGATCTGAAAATCACTCTCAATGTTATCGGTAAAATCGCTGATGTTGCCGGCGATGACCACAAGCACGCCCACGATCAGCAGCGTTACGGTGACGGCAATCACGGATGACACGGTCAGCGAGATATGCCGGATCAGATTCCGCCATGCATCAGCCAGATGCGCCAGCAGATTCTGCATTCGTTTCTTCATTCAGTGAACCACCAACCTCTCTTTCACACCTTCTGTGTCTTTTTAGATTATAACATAGAATCATTTCCCCGTTATTGAAAGTCACCTGAAATTTTTTACATGGACATCCGTGCGGGAACGGTGCCGCTGAGAAAAGGTGAAGCCTGCGCCCTGTACCTCATCCGCATCGCTGACGACGAAAAAGGCCTCCGGATCGATGCGGGCGATCAGCTTCTGCAAGCTGGCATACTGGTTCTGCTTGACGACCGTCATCACCATCATCTTCTGTTCGTTGGAAAAGCCGCCCAGCGAAGGGATGAGCGTCACGCCCCGGTCGATCTGATCGCTGATCGCGCGGCGGATCTCCTCCCAGTGTTCAGAAACGATGAACAAGGTCTTGCTGGCCTGCGCACCG
>OGYF01003005.1_pt1 | contig 11955 bp, 10 predicted proteins | sample 1576451 | NCBI WGS metagenome assembly OGYF01 (sample SAMEA3541505, study PRJEB24748) | human gut metagenome | biome: human gut; feature: human-associated habitat; material: faeces | place: China | collected 2012 | reverse complement strand
TGTAAGTATACCTTCGGCAACGGCCATACCTTCGATATCTTCGGGAGAAGTCTCAAGTCTTACGAGTACAACTCTTTCGCCTGCGTCAGCGGCAGCCTTAGCTTCTTCAGCTGTGAAGTAAACCTTTCCTGCACCTGCACCGGGTGATGCGGGAAGACCTTTTCCAAGGGCTTTTGCAGCCTTAAGAGCTTTCTGGTCAAAGGCAGGGTGAAGGAGCTGGTCGAGCTGTTTGGGCTCAACCCTTAAGAGCGCCTCGTCTGTTGTAAGGAGACCTTCGTCAACCATATCAACGGCAATCTTGAGGGCAGCGTTTGCTGTTCTCTTTCCGTTTCTTGTCTGGAGGAAGTAGAGTTTGCCTTTTTCGATGGTGAACTCCATATCCTGCATATCTTTATAATGCTGTTCAAGCTTATTTGCTATTTCCATGAACTGAACGTATACTTCGGGCATATCCTGCTCAAGAGTAGCGATGGGCTTAGGTGTACGAACACCGGCAACAACGTCCTCGCCCTGAGCGTTGATAAGGTACTCGCCGAAAATCATCTTTTCGCCTGTTGCGGCATTTCTTGTGAAAGCAACACCTGTACCGGAAGTATCTCCCATATTTCCGAATACCATCATCTGTACGTTAACGGCGGTACCCCAGCTGTAAGGGATATCGTTCATTCTTCTGTATGTAAAGGCTCTGGGGTTGTCCCATGAACGGAATACGGCCTTAACTGCTTCAAAAAGCTGTTCCTTAGGGTCCTGAGGGAAGTCGCATCCCTGGTCCTCAAGGTAAATCTGTTTGAATATGTCAACAACTTCCTTAAGATTTTCTGCAGTGAGGTCAGTATCGTACTGGGCACCTACTTTTTCCTTGTATTCATCAAGTTTTCTTTCAAATTTGGATTTTGAAACGCCGATAACAACGTCAGCAAACATCATAATGAATCTTCTGTATGAGTCATAGGCGAATCTGGGATTAGCTGTTGCCTTTGCGAGGCCTTCAACCGAAATGTCGTTAAGACCAAGGTTAAGGACAGTATCCATCATTCCGGGCATTGAAGCTCTTGCTCCGGAGCGGACAGAAACGAGGAGGGGATTTTCGTTGTCTCCCAAAGTTTTACCCGCGATGGCCTCAAGTTTTTTGAGAGCCTCTTCAATCTGAGAAATCATTTCATCAGAAAGGACCTTGCCGCCCTCATTGTATTCTGTACAAGCTTCTGTCGAAACGGTAAATCCCTGAGGTATAGGCAGCCCCATAACTGTCATTTCGGCAAGGTTGGCGCCCTTGCCGCCTAAAAGATTTCTCATCGACGCATTTCCTTCACTGAACATATAAACATATTTTTTGCTCATAAACTATTCCTCCCGGCTTCATATAGTTTCGATTTCTTCCAATGCGCACATTGATTATAGCATTTGTATATTTATTTACCCCAAAATCCAATATATGCTATCAATATTACTATAACACTTTTTTTCTAAAGTAACAAGGTCGTTAATGTGACAAATTTGCTTTTTTCAGAGACTGAACAAAAGTATTTTTTTTAGTACCTTTTTTTTAAAACTATTGTTATTTTCGAGTAAAAGTATATAATATTAATTGTAAATTATTACTGTAAGACAAGAAGGGAGATTGTGTATTATGGATGAATTATTAAAGTTTTTAGAGAAAAATCCTGTTTTCTATCTGGCAACGGATGACAACGGACAGCCCAGAGTAAGACCGTTTGGATTTCATATGATTTTCAACGATAAATTCTATATGGTAACTGCCCTCCCTAAAAAGGTATGCAAGCAGATGGAGAAAAATCCCAAAATCGAATTCTGCTCAATGGCTCCTGACACACATTTTGTACGTGTAAGTGGAGAAGTTGTATTTGACAACGACAATATGGACGCCAAGAAAAAGGTATTTGAGGTTATGCCTGACCTCCTTAAAATGTACGGTTCAGCAGAGAACCCGGCAATGTCCGTATTCTATCTTAAGGATATGCATGCCACTATAGCATCTCTTACAGAAAAAGAAAGAGAACTTTTCTGATATTATTTCATTCCTTAATAAAACAACGCCGCGGCCTTACTGTTTTTCGCAATAAAAGCCGCGGCGTATTTATTTTTATCCGAAAAAACTGCCTAATTCGGAACTGAACTTTTGTTTATTTTTATTTTCCAATCTTGTCAGACATTTCCAAAAATGCTGTCCGATTTTTTTCTTATTTTGCGGTAATATACCGCTCCTATGGCATCAGCCAAAAACCAGCCAATGGGGACGGACGCCCATATTCCGACTACTCCGATAAACGGTATTGCCGAAAGGCTGTAGGCCAGAGCTACCCTTGTTCCAAGGGAAACTATGGTAAGAACTACGGACATTCCGGGGCGTCTTATGGCTCTGTAAAGGCCGTAGAAAAGGAACAGCCAGCCTATGCCCACATAGCAGGCACCCTCTATTCTCAGATACTGTATGCCCACGGCTAAAACTTCCGTTTCCTGGGGCTGTATGAATATGAGCATAAGAGGTTTAGCGAATATAAATACAATGGCGCTTATGGTAATACTGAATATGGCCGCCATTTTAAAGGCTGCCTTTATGCCTGTTTTAATTCTTTCATTTTCCCTGGCACCATAATTCTGGGCTATGAATATGGAAAATGCGTTTCCGAAGTCCTGCACCGGCATATAGGCAAAGGAGTCTATCTTTACTGCCGCCGCAAAAGCCGCCATTACTACGATGCCGAAACTGTTTATAAGTCCCTGCACCATAAGTATGCCGAAGTTCATTATGGACTGCTGGAGACAGGTCAAAAACGAGAAGTCTGCCAGCTCCCTTAAAAGGCCCTTTTCGTATATGCCTTCGTCGGGTCTTAAATCTGGATGTTTTATGAGGGTATAGACAGTTATGCCAATGCCCGAAACATACTGGGATATGACGGTTGCCTCTGCGGCACCTGCAACTCCCCTTTTAAATACCAGTACAAATACCAAGTCCAGCACAATATTCATAACCGCTGAAATACCTAAGAAAATAAGGGGAACAACGGAATTGCCCAGAGCCCTTAAGAGGGATGCGAAAAAATTGTATAAAAATGTGGCACATATGCCTGTGAATATTATCCAGAGATAACTTCTCATCATACCATAAATTTCCGCGGGCACCTTCAAAAGACCCATTATGGGGTCGATAAAAACAAAAACTATGATACTGAGCAGAGCCGCGCATAGAGCTATCATAATAAATGAAGTTGATATGCTTTTTTTAAGTCTTTTGGTGTTTTTTCCGCCGTAGTACATGGAAAAAACCGTTCCGCTTCCCATACATAGTCCCAGCAGTATGGACGTAAGGAATGTCATAAGCGTATATGATGAACCTACCGCCGCCAGTGCATCCCTGCCGACAAACTGTCCGACTATAAGCGTATCAACCACATTATACAGCTGCTGGAGCAGGTCGCCGATTATCATAGGAATGGCAAATCTTATCATAGTTGATGTAATTCTTCCCTTTGTCAGGTCTCTTTCCATGGTGTTCCTCCTATTCATACCACAAAGGCGAAGCCTTGGCTTCGCCTTTGTATATTTTTATGCTGTATCTATTCTGTATGTTTTATGTCTGTATCCTGTCTTTTTCCTTCGTCTGTTAAATAGGATAAATTATTTGAATTCAATGTAATCTGCGAAAGGAATTGTTGTTTCAACAGTTTCTCCGTTGGCATCAACGTATGTTGCAACAGCCTCAGCATCTGCAAATATGCCCTTGATGTCCTCATCTGTAAGGCCTTCTCTGTAAATTATATTTTCAGATACGAACTTTGAAAAATCTGCTTCCGTATCATTCTCGCTGCTTCCGCTGCCCTGGATATATGTACCGATTCCTGTATCAGCCACAAGGTTTCTTAAAGCGGGCATCTTTACGTTTCTTTCTGTACCGGGTATCATACCTGTCATATCAACTGTTATTGTTACCTTTGAGAAGTTGTCAATAACGGGATTTTCTACACTGCCGGGGTCTAACTGTGCAAATTCGTCCTCTGTCATGGGCTCAACTACAACGCTGAGGGCTACGCCTGCTTCTGCTGCCTCTGCTTCAGCATCTGTGCCTTCTGCTTCTGTGCCTTCTGCCTCTGTTGTTTCGGCATTGTTTTCAGCTGTGCTGTCTGTTGAAGCGCATCCTCCTAAAAGTGCTGCCGCCATAACCATAACTGCTGCTGTTCTTAAAAACTTCTTCATTTCTTTTGTCCTCCTAAAACTCTATTTTGCTTAATATTTCCTCTATCTGTTCATAGTTTTCGGCATGATTTATTTTGTCCCTTACTGACGATGCCCCTTTTACACCTTTAACATACCATGCCATATGGGCCCTCATCTGCCTTACGCCTATATATTCTCCCTTATAGTCAATAAGCATTCTGGCGTGTCTGAGCGCCGTTTTTATTCTTTCTTCGGCCGACGGCTTATCCAAAAGCTCACCGGTTTTCAGATAGTGGACTGTTCTTTTAAATATCCAGGGATTTCCCTGGGCCCCTCTTGCTATCATTACGGCGTCACAGCCTGTATAATCCAGCATTCTTTCTGCATCCTGGGGCTCAAATATATCGCCGTTTCCTATTACCGGTATGGAAACGGCTTCCTTAACTTTCTTTATTATATCCCAGTCAGCCTTTCCGCTGTAGTACTGCTCCCTGGTCCTTCCATGGACCGCAACAGCCGACGCTCCGTTTTCCTGGGCTATGAGCGCCATTTCCACGGCATTGACGCTTCTGTCGTCAAAGCCTTTTCTTATTTTTACCGTTACCGGCTTTTTCTGGCTGTCTACCATGGCTCTGATTATTCTGCCCGCAAGCTCAGGAGTTTTCATCAGCGCGCTTCCTTCCCCGTTTTTTACTACCTTAGGTACGGGACAGCCCATATTTATGTCTACCGTATCGGCATTTATTCCTTCAATCTTTTTGGCCATGGCCCCCATTATCTCCGGGTCCGAACCAAAAAGCTGTATTGCCGCCGGTTTTTCGTCAAGCCCAATGTCCAAAAGTTCCTTTGTGTTCTCGTTATTATAAAATATTCCCTTGGCGCTTACCATTTCCGAATACACCAGTCCGCAGTCCATCTCACTGCACAGCGTCCTGAAGGGTCTGTCCGTAACCCCTGCCATGGGGCCGAGAAACACATTGTTTTTTAATTCAAGATTTCCTATTTTCACTTTCTCTCTGCCTTTGTTTTCTTATTTTTTTCATAGACTATCCTCAGTCCCTTAAGTGTGAGCAGAGGGTCTATCACATCAAAAAGAGGTTCGTTGCTTTCCATTATCTTAGCAAGTCCGCCCGTGGCTATAACCTTCATTTCGGGGAGGTTAAGCTCCTTTTTGACCTGTTCGATTATATACTTTGTCTCGCCTATATGTCCGTATACTATTCCGGCCTGAAGGCTTCCTATGGTGTTTTTCACAACAATGGATTTAGGCTTTCTTATCTCAACATTGGGAAGCTGTGCCGTACTTTCGATAAGGGCGTCGGCGCATACCTGTATGCCGGGAGCCGTTATTCCCGTTACAAAAATGCCCTTTTCGTTTATTACGTCATAGGTGGTGGCGGTGCTGTAGTCAATGACCATGGCGGGTCCGCCGTATATCTCATAGGCCGCCACAAGTTTTACTATTCTGTCAGCGCCCATTTCCTTGGGATTTTCCATCATAAGGTTTACTCCCGTTTTGATGCCGGCACCGACTATCATGGGCTGGATATGGAAATATTTAACCAGACCATGGGTCAGTGAGTACATAATATTAGGTACTACCGAAGATATGATTATAGCATCTATTTCGCCGGCGTCAACCTCTGAATAGTCAAAAAGCGAGTGAATGAATATGCCAATCTCATCGGCTGTCTGATTGTTTGACGTGGTCATTCTCCAGCTTGCGACGAGCCTTTTTCCTTTGTAAACACCAAGTACAATATTTGTATTGCCCACATCAATAACCAAAAGCATATCTTCCACTCCTTTATTCATTATACTCCCAAAAACCTTTTAAGCCTCAATTTTTCCCTCTTTAAGAAGCTCCTCACGGATTTTTTTGCCCTCTTCCGTCATATTAATAACATACCATAATTTGAGGGATTTAATCAATTCTTTCTTTTCGGATTTAAGGCTCTTGATTTCAAGCTCCGCTCCGATATCGTCAAAGTCAAAGTCGCCTTCGTTTTTTATAATCTCAAAGAGAATGTCTCCGCTCTCCTCAAAATACATAAGAAACGTACATCCAAGCCTTTCAGCCATAATGATACATATATTTCTTATTTCGTCCTTTACGGACTGTGGAAGGCCGTCAAATTCTCTTTCAAAGAAATATTTCTGTTTTTCTCTGGATGCTCCCGCCAGAACTTTTTTCTCCATAATCTCACCTCGTACAAAAAGAGGGGAATTTCTCCCCTCTTTCAATATCAGTTACCAAGAGTGGCTACCATAACAGCCTTTATTGTATGCATACGGTTTTCAGCTTCGTCAAATACCACTGACATGGGACCTTCTATTATCTCGTTTGTCACTTCGTAATCCCTTACTGCGGGCAGACAGTGCATAAATATTGTGCCTTCTTTTCCTGTTGCAGCAAAGAGTTCCGCATTTACCTGATAGGGTTTAAGAAGGGCAACTCTTTCAGCTGACTTATCTTCTTCTCCCATGGATACCCATACGTCTGTATAGATTATATCAGCGTCCTTTACGGCTGCCTTAGGGTCATCCGTTATTTCGATGACAGCTCCGCTTTCCTTTGCAAAGCCCTTGCACTGCTCAACGAGTTTTTCATCGGGCCAGAGGGATTTGGGAGCGGCAATAACAAAGTTTACGCCTACCTTGCTGCATCCTATCATAAGGGCATTTGCCATATTGTTTCTTCCGTCGCCTATGAATACAAATCTGAGGCCTTCAATTTTTCCGAACTTTTCTTTTATTGTCATAAAGTCAGCTAAAACCTGTGTGGGGTGGTCCTCATCGGTAAGACCGTTCCATACGGGAACTCCGCTGTACTCTGCAAGCTTCTCAACTACCTGCTGTGAAAATCCTCTGAATTCTATTCCGTCGAACATTCTTCCTAAAACTCTGGCTGTATCTTCCACAGTTTCCTTATGGCCCAGCTGAATATCGTTTTTACCCAAATATTCAGGGTGGGCGCCCTCATCTATACAGCCTACTGTAAATGAACATCTTGTTCTTGTTGAAGGCTTCTCAAATATGAGAGCTACGTTTTTGTGCTCGAGATGTCTCTCAAAAATTCCTTTTTTCTTCTTTTCTTTGAGGTCTATGGCAAGGTCCACCAAATATTCGATTTCTTCCTTGCTGTAGTCCTTAAGTGTCAAAAAACTTCTGCCTTTTAAATTTATACCCATTTTAATCTCCTCCTTGCCAAAGGGTCTCTTTATAATCTAAAGCGGCACATCCTCTTCGGACGTGCCGTTTTTTGTCATTTTACTGCGGGTTTTAATTAAAGATTTCCGAAGAACTGTTCTTTGTTTACGATAGCTCTGCCATGTGTACCCTTGCAGATTTTGCCCTTTTCGTCAAATACTTTAACATCGAATGTAAGAACTTTGCCCTTTTCAACCTTTGAAAGTTCAACTTCAACTCTTACTTTCTGTCCAACGGGTGTAGCTGCAAGATGAAGGAAGTTGAATACAGTACCAACTGTTTCATATCCTTCGGGAAGCAGGGGTTTAACTGCCTCAAGGCATGTCTGCTCGATCCAGAGGATCATTGTAGGTGATGAAAGAACGTTGATACCCTTGTTACCTACGGCATCAGCTGTGTCCTTATGCTCTACAACATACTCTTTTACATTCTTAAGTCCTTCTTTTACACCAAAATCCATTTTTAAACATCTCCCTCTTCTTCTTTTATATTTAATTAAATGGGTTACTTGTTTTATTCCTGCTCCTCAGAAGGTGTTTCCTCGTTTACAGGCTGCTCCTTCTTGAAAAGCGCTCTGAACTCGTCTCCCGTAATCTTTTCTTTTTCCATAAGTAATTTTGCTGAAGCGTGAAGCACGCCTATGTTCTCGTTAAGAAGTCTCTTTGCTTCGTTATAAGAGAAGTTAAGCAGATTTTTTACCTCAGCGTCAATCTGGTCAGCGGTATTTTCGCTGTAGTTTCTTGCGTGGCCGATTTCTCTTCCGATGAATACCTCATCGCTTTCATCGCCGTACTGTACGGGTCCGAACTTATCGCTCATACCGTACTTCATTACCATGCTTCTTGCCATGGCAGTTGCACGCTCGATATCGTTGCTTGCTCCCGTTGTAACGTCCTTAAGAACGATTTCCTCTGCGGCACGTCCACCGAGGAAGCTTATAATTTCATCTTCCATCTCGCCCTTTGTCATATACATCTTATCCTCGCCGGGAAGGGGCATTGTATAGCCTCCTGCCATTCCTGTAGGTATGATGGATACGCTGTGGACGGGGTCACATTTTTCGAGTACCTCAAAGAGTATCGCATGTCCCGATTCGTGGTAAGCAGTAATAAGCTTTTCCTTTTCGGATATGATTCTTGATTTCTTTTCCGTACCTATTCCGACCTTTACAAAAGCCTTCTGGATTTCTTCCATATCTATCTTCTTTTTGCCTGCCCTTGCGGTAAGAAGAGCCGCCTCATTAAGAAGATTTTCAAGGTCAGCACCGGTAAATCCTGCCGTAGTCTTTGCAACTACTTCAAAACTTACATCATCGGCAAAGGGTTTGCCCTTGGCATGTACCTTAAGAATGGCTTCTCTGCCTCTGACGTCGGGTCTGCCTACATATACCTGTCTGTCGAAACGTCCCGGACGAAGTATAGCGGGGTCAAGTATATCGGCTCTGTTTGTGGCCGCCATAACGATAACGCCCTCATTTATTCCGAAACCGTCCATTTCAACAAGGAGCTGGTTGAGTGTCTGCTCTCTTTCGTCGTGGCCGCCGCCAAGGCCTGCGCCTCTGCGTCTTCCCACGGCGTCAATCTCGTCGATAAATACTATACAGGGAGCGTTTTTCTTAGCCTGGTCAAAGAGGTCTCTAACCCTTGACGCTCCGACACCGACGAACATTTCCACGAAGTCCGAACCTGAGATTGAGAAGAAAGGCACCCCGGCTTCTCCCGCTACGGCCTTAGCCAGAAGGGTTTTACCTGTACCCGGAGGTCCCACAAGGAGTACGCCCTTAGGAATTCTTGCGCCCAGTTCCACATATTTCTGTGAATCCCTTAAGAAATCAACAAGTTCCTGAAGTTCGCCCTTTTCCTCATCAAGGCCTGCAACGTTTTCAAATGTAACTTTCTTGTTTTCGTCGACGGTTACCTTGGCATTGCTCTTGCCGAAGGACATCATTTTTCCGCCTCCGCCGCCCTGCATCTTCTGGAACATAACCATAAATATTACTATGGCAATGACCATCATAATTATTGAAGGCAGTATAGACACGAATATTCCCGTACTGGGTATTGTTTTTGTTATGGTTTCAATGCTCTGGTCTGCGCCCTTTTCGTGCATTATATCCATAAATGTGGATATTGAAGGGATAACGACCTTTGACATGGTACCGTCATCAAATGTAACTGTAGCCGTTCCGTAGTTATCGGCATCGGTTTCTCTCTGAATGCTTATGGATTCTATCTTTCCTCCGTCGATGTCATCAAGCAGCTGATTATAGCTGTAATCAACGGATGTTGTATTTTGTGATGATGTAACTCCCGTTCCCGAGAATGCCATAATGCCCACAATCACAAAAAAGATGATCACATAAAGCAGTATTCCCTGCCACTGTTTTTTCAAATTATTACCTCCTACCGGTATTATTATCTGCCTTTGGCAGTATATAATTTCCCTAGATTAAACTAGATTATTGTAACATATTTATGTTTTATGTGCAACTTAAATAGATGACAAACTTTTTATATGGCAAATATTCCTCATATATGTTAGAATAGGCAGCGAAAGGAGTATGTTTTTTATGAAAAAAATAGTTTTTCTCTTTGCGGCAGCCCTTATGGCTGTTTCGGGATGTACCACAAACGCCTCCGCCGTGGATAAAACGGAAACAGTACAGGAGCCTGTGGACAAAGCCCAGGAAATTCTGGATTCCATGACCCTTGAGGAAAAGGTCGGCCAGATGTTTTTTGTAAGATATACCGAGGACGAAACGGTCCTTAATGAAATAGAGCAGTATGATATGGGCGGTCTTATACTTTTTGCCAGGGATTTTGAAGGAAAGACCAAAGAAGATGTGGTATCTCAGATATCCGCCTGCCAGGACACGTCAAAAATACCTCTTTTGATAGGAGTTGACGAGGAAGGCGGCATTGTAAACAGGGTAAGCAAATTTACCGAATTCAGAAGCGAGCCCTTTAAGTCTCCCCAGGAACTTTATGCCGAGGGCGGCCTTGAGCTCATCGCCTCCGATACCGCCGAAAAAAGCGCCCTTCTGTCATCATTGGGAATAAACGTAAATCTGGCTCCCGTATGCGACGTATCCGAGGACAGTTCATCATTCATATATGACAGAACCTTCGGAAAGGATGCGTCCCTCACATCGGAGTATGTAAAAGTAGTTGTTACAAATATGAAAACCAATAAAATGGGCAGCGCTCTCAAGCATTTCCCCGGATACGGAGACAACGGAGACACCCACACGGACATAATAACCGACAACAGACCCTTGGAGCAGTTCAGAAACAGCGATTTTCTCCCCTTTAAGGCAGGAATTGACTCAGGCGCCGATATGGTTCTCGTATCCCATAACATAGTTACGTCCATGGACAGTACCTATCCCGCATCCCTTTCAAGTGCGGTACACGACATACTCAGAAACGAGCTGGGCTTTAACGGTGTAATAATGACCGATGATATGTCAATGGGCGCCATAACGGAGTATACCGACGGAAAGGCAGCCGCGGTACAGGCTGTAAAGGCAGGCAACGACCTTATATGCTGTACTGATTTCACAGTGCAGATACCTGCGGTCATAGAAGCCGTTAAAAACGGAGAAATACCCGAAGAACAGATAAACGCTTCCGTAAAGCGCACACTGCAGATGAAAATAAACTTAGGAATAATAGCCGAAGAATAAAGAGAAAATACCGAAAGTCTTTTTCGGGATTTTTTACTTGGTGCATTTGTAATATGTTTGTAATTGACAAGAGGTGCCACAAAGGGTACAATTGTCCTATAATATTTTAGGAGGGAAAACATGAAAAAAACAGCTCTTATTTTATCACTTATGCTCATGATGAGCACTACGGCCTTTGGCCAGGGACAGCAGATAAGACTTAATAAGAACTATGACAGTGAGATACAGTTGAATTCTCCCCTGATGGAGAAAAACGGAACCATTTATATAGGAGCAAGGGACCTGTGTGATTTTGCCCTGGGAGGAGCGGACAAGATCACCTGGGTAGATGAGGCAAAACTTGGATATATAGGCTATATGAATGTGAAGATATACGCAGGAAGCTGTAAATATCAGATATTTGATAACGAGTATACATCATCCCAGCCCGCTGAGATAGTTGACGGACGCCTTATGATACCCCTTGAGACAGCGGAAGCCATAGCAGGCATAAACTCCAAGGATTTTTACTACGACCAGGAAAAGGGAGTACTCAATTACATATGTCCCGAATATGAATTCGGAAATACATCCAGCGACTACCGAATGGGGCTTATTTTAGTGGATCTCAAAGGGGAAGAGCTCGGCGCCCTTCAGTCTGAAATAGAGAAAATGGCCGGAAGATACGGCGCGTTTACGGAAAATGACAAGATGACTGTAAAAAGCATTGTTGAAGTCTCTGAAGGAAACGGCACCATAGTATTTGCCGTGAACGGAGACAATGCCAGGGATATAACCGTTCAGGTAAGGAACGGCTATGCCTTAAAGGTATCGGACCCCTATAACGTTCCCCAGAGGATGGACAACAAAGAAAACACATCAAACACTGCCGGAGATAGCCTCCA
>OGYF01002999.1_pt1 | contig 11968 bp, 10 predicted proteins | sample 1576451 | NCBI WGS metagenome assembly OGYF01 (sample SAMEA3541505, study PRJEB24748) | human gut metagenome | biome: human gut; feature: human-associated habitat; material: faeces | place: China | collected 2012 | reverse complement strand
CTGCTCACCGGCCTGCCTGTGAAGGAGCTGGTCCGCAATCTTCTGCCGATCCTCCTTCTGTGCGCGGGTATCTGCCTGGCCCTCATAAAGGCCGCTGAGGCCACCATCCGGGTGCTGTCGGTGGTGGGGAACCTGGTGCGGATCGCCAGCCTGGTCCTGTTTGCCCTGGTGATGCTGGGGCTCTTCCTTCCCGCGTGCCAGATCGCATCGGACACCCTTATTTTTGAGTCCCTTACCATTGTGGTAAAGATCGCGGTGGTGGTGGCCGGATCCATGGTGGCGGCCTCTCTGATCCTCCGGTTTTTCCAGAAGGGGATCAGCCGGATCGCCGGATGGCTGGGGGTCAATTCCTATTCTGTGGTGGGACTGATCATCAGCCTGGCCACCTGTATTTCCATGATCCCGATGATGGAAAAAATGGACGACCGGGGAAAGGTGATGAACGCGGCCTTTGCAGTCAGCGGTTCCTTTGTGCTGGGCGGCCAGCTGGCCTTCATCGCCAGTGTGGAGCCGCCGTCGGTGGTATCTGCCTTTATTGCCGCCAAGCTGGTGGGCGGAATCTGCGCAGCGGCCGCCGCCATGGCGTTTGCACCGAAGTCCGGCGCTGGATCCGGGGAACCGGCATCCCTGGAGTAAGAAAACAGCCGCCTGTCCCTGCCCTGTGAAGATCCGGGCGGGAACGGGCGGCTGTTTTTTTTGCGGAGTGGGAGCGTTGGATATATTTTTAAATTATCACAAAAAATATAAAAACAGGAAAAATAAACTTTTTCTTACAAATCGACAAATCCATTTACAAACTTTAATTGGTATTGTACTATGATTATATAAAATATGGGGAAGGAGGGAAATGTCATGAAGAAGATATATGCTGCTGTTCTGGTTTTATTACTGGTTTCATGCGCCCCTAAGGAAGAGGCGGCTGTGGTGAAACCGCTTTCCATTGAGGATGTACCGAAGTCCGAAGAGACCCGGAAGCTGGACCGGAAGGAGATCTATACACTGAAACGCCAGCTGGAACAGATTCCGGTTGCTTCCAGCGAGGAATTTTTTACTGGAGAGGTAACGGAATTTTTAAAAGGATATGAAAATACAGAGCTGGAGAGCCTGGAAGTGGTCCAGGACACGCTGTCTCTGATACCGGGAAAAAATAAAAAGTCGCTGTACAATCTGAGTTTCCGGGTCCGTCTTGTGACAGACGGAATAAGGGATGAGGAGGGGATGAAACAGGCAGACCGCCTTGCGGAGGAAATTACGGACTTTTTGAAGCAGTACAGCTATGTGGGATTAAAATCAAAGGATGTATGGATAAAGGTATACAACCAGAATGGAGAGGTGCTGTCGGATATGCAGAGCAGTGTTTCCATTTCAAACGAAACTATGTTTGTGGAAATACCAGAGGACGAATATGAGGTCCAGACCCGGGCATTTAAATATTCTGGAAATGGACGAAAATTCCAACTGAAAAAGTTTGGTCCCTTGAGTGGAACTGGGGAATTATATGTGGAGTATGCGGTGGATGACGGCTATTTTAACTTTGACGATCTGGACGGCAGTATTGCCGGACTGGAGGCCGTTGGTGAGGATATCCGGGAATATCTTTTGTCGTCGGAAAAAACGGAAAAATATATGGAATCCCATCATTTGAATGTTTTAACCATTTCCTTTTACAGCGGGAATTTTGACGATGACTATGTGACGTTTAACTTCGATATATAGGGATATGTCCAGGTCTCCTGGATCATGGCAAAATGGAGGAGGAAAGAAGGATTTCTTTTGCTGCATTCCCGATGTGGGGGTAAAAACCGGATTCTGGAGGGATATAAATGGATGGGTTTATTTTTACGATTCTGCTGTTTTTGTGTTTCTTATACTCATGGTATTTTTAATTTTTAGCCTGAAAGGGAAACCGGCCATGTATCTGACTGCCATTACTGCGACTTTATCTGCATGGTTTATCGGACTGGTTCTGGATGCAAATATTGATTTTAAGCCCGCAGGCTTTTTAAATCTCCGGGTACTGTTTCCCATATTGGCTATGGGGCTTTGTATTTTAAATGCGGTCAGTAAAAAATCCGACTGAGAATGATAAAAGCACTGGAATACCCGCCGCCGGATCCAGCCTCCGGATCACGGGATATTCCAGTGCTTTTTCTATTTAAGCCGGAAGGAACTGCAAGGCCTGCCTATCTATATTGTGCCTGGTGCATCTCATAGTAAAACCCTTTCTGGCGCATCAGCTCCTCATGGGTGCCCCGCTCCACCACGTTTCCGTCCCGCACCACCAGGATGCAGTCGGCATTCCGGATGGTGGAGAGCCGGTGGGCCACCACGAAGCAGGTCTTGTCTGCCATCAAGGCCCGCATGGCGGCCTGGATCTGGTGCTCGGTCCGTGTGTCCACGTTGGAGGTGGCTTCGTCCAGGATCAGCATGGGCGTCTGCATCAGCAGGGCCCTGGCAATGGTCAGAAGCTGCTTCTGGCCTTTGGATATATTGGTTCCGTCGTCGATGAGGAGCGTATCATAGCCCTGGGGAAGGCTTTCGATGTAGGTGTGGATCCTGGCCGCCTTTGCCGCGGCGATCACCTCTTCCCTGGTGGCATCGGGCCGCCCGTAGGCGATGTTTTCGTAGATGGTGCCGTAAAAGAGCCAGGTGTCCTGGAGGACCATGGAGTAGGAAAGCCGCAGGCTTTTCCTGGTGATATCGGAAATATTCCGGCCGTCCACCAGGATGGAGCCGCTGTCGATGTCATAAAACCGCATCAGCAGATTGATGAAGGTGGTCTTTCCGGCTCCTGTGGGGCCAACGATGGCGATGAGGCTGCCCTTTGGGGCCTTCATGCTGAAATCCTTTAAGATCACCTGGTCCTTCTGGTATCCAAAGCTCACATGGGAAAGCTCCACGTCGCCCTGGGCGTTTTCCAGCGGAGCGGCGTTTTCCAGATCTGCCGGCTCCGGGGGCTCGTCGATGACCTTAAAGACCCGCTCTGCCGCCGCCAGGGAGGACTGGAGCTCACCATAGATCTCGGCGATCTCCCGGATGGGGCCGGTGAATTTTCTTGAATAGAGCACAAAGGCAGAAATGCTGCCGATGCTGATGGCTCCCTGGAGGTACAGGATGGCTCCGAACACGGAGATCAGGGCCAGGGCCAGGTTGTTGATGGCGTTGGTGGCCGGGCCCATGATGCTGGCATAGTAGTCGGTCTTATAATAGGCGTCCACCAGCTTCTTATTCTGCACGTCCATGTCCTGAATGACACGTTCCTCCTGGGTATAGGCCCGGAGGGTCTTCTGGCCGGAGATCATTTCCTCCACATAGCCGTTTAACTCTCCAGCGGCCCTGGATCTGGCCCGGAACATGGGCTGTACCATGTGGGTCAGATAGGAGGCCAGAAGAAGGGCCAGGGGGATGGTGACGGCAAAGACCAGGACCAGCCTGGGGCTTAAGCGCAGCATCATCACCAGGGAGCCGACGATGGTGACGGAGCTGGACACCACCTGGACCACGTCGTTGGATAGGGAGGCGTTGATGGTGTCGATATCATAGGAAATGCGGCTTAAGATGTCTCCGGTGGTGGTGCCGTCGAAAAAGCTCACGGGAAGAGTCACCAGATGGTTGAAGGTATCCTTTCTTAATGTATAGGTGATCCGTCTGGATAGGGTGATCATGGATACGTTGACCGCATAGCTCATAAGAGAGCTGGACACATAAAACAGCAGCATAAAGGCCGCATACTTATAAACTCCAGGCAGATCCATGCTCCCGTCCATGCCCTCGGCGATGAGGTTGATGGCAGTGCCGGACAGCCTGGGACCGGCCAGGGCCAGAAGATTCCCCAGGAAGGACAGGGAGAGGATAAAGGCCAGCTGGCGCTTGTGCTGGAGCAGATAACCGAATATGCGGATCAGAGTGGCTTTTCGTTTCACAGGTCCTCACCTCCCATCTGGATCGTACTGATCTCACGGTATGCGTCACACGTCTTTAAAAGCTCCTCATGGGTCCCCAGCCCCTGGGGAATGCCGTCCTCCAGCACCAGGATCTTATCACAGTGCATGATGGAGCTGATGCGCTGGGCAATGATGATGGTGGTGGTGCCGGAGAAGGACTGGGACAGGCTCCGGCGGAAGGCGGCGTCGGTCTTATAATCCAGGGCGCTGGAGGAGTCGTCCAGGATCAGAAATTCCGGTCTGCCGGCCAGGGCCCTGGCAATGAGGACCCGCTGCTTCTGGCCGCCGCTTAAGTTGACGCCCTTGACTGCGATGGGCTTTTCATAGCCGCCGGATCCTGCAATGAAGGAGGCCGCCTGGGCCACCTCCACAGCCCGGTCGATGGCATCCATATCCAGCTTACGGCCCATGTCGATGTTATTCAGGAGACTGTCCTTAAACAGAACGTCATTCTGGAACACCACGCCGAATTTCTGACGCAGCTCCTTTAAGGGGAAGGTGGAGATATCCCGGCCGTCGATGCGGATCTGGCCGCTGTCGATGTCGTAAAGGCGTAAAAGAAGCTGGGCCAGGGTGCTCTTTCCGGCTCCTGTGGGGCCGATGATGCCTAAGGACTGGCCATGCTCCAGGGAAAAGCTCAGATCCGACAGATTATAGGCACGTTTATTATAGGAAAAGGACACATGATCAAATTCCATGTGGGGCGGACGTTTCCCGGAGGCCATGTCCGGAGCGTCTGGACTGGCGCCGGGGGCAGTCTCAGGCCGGCCAGTCCAGGGGCGGATCTCCATGTCCTGGGGCGTCATCATGACCTCCTCCACACGGCCTGCGCTGGCAATGGCCTTGGAGGACATGGTGATCAGACGGGAGATGGCCATGACGGAATTTAAGATAATGGTGAAATAGGTAAGGAAGGCCACGATGGCCCCGGGCTTCATAGCTCCTGTGGAGACACGCCATGCCCCCACCACGATCACCGCAGCCAGTCCTGTGTTTAACATCAGATTGATCAGGGGACCGGAGGCGGCCATGGTGATGCTGGCCTTAGCCTCAGCGGCGTTTAAGCGGCTGTTGACCGTTTCATACCGGTCCTTTTCATATTCTGTGCGGCTTAAGGCCTTAATGACCCGGATCCCGGTGGCGTTTTCCCGCACCACGCGGATCATGGCGTCAGCGGCGATCTGGGCCTTCCCGAACAAGGGGATGCTTTTCCGGCTGATCCTTGCCACCGCCAGGATCATAAAGGGGATCAGGAAGCAGAGAATGGCAGAGAGCCAGGGATCGATGAACATGGTCACCACCACGCCGCCCAGCATCAGGATCGGCGCACGGACGCCCATGCGCTGGATCATGTTCAGGGTCCGGTGCAGGTTGTAGGTATCTGTGGTCATACGGGTCACCAGGGATGGGATCGTAAAGGCATCCACCTGGCTGCTGGAAAGATAGGAGATCTTATAGAAAAGGTCGTGGCGGAGGGCCTCGATGGAATCCCTGGAAACGGCGGAGGCCACCCGGTTGGCCCAGACGTTGCAGACGAGGACCAGAGCGGCGCAGACCGCCATCATAAGTCCCCAGCGGATCACCAGGCCGATGTCGTTTCTGGGAGTTACCTCATCAATAATATAAGAAAGGATATAGGGGATCATCAGATCCAGGATGGTGCCGGTGAACTTGATGGTGAAGCCAAAGATCATCGTAGGGATGTGGGGCTTCACATAGCGGATCACATATTTCATGGACGGACCTCCTTTTCCGGAGCAGGGGCGGCTGCCAGCGCCTTCCCTTTTTCCAGCATACGGCCCAGGAGCTGGTCCAGAAGCTCCCGTTCTTCAGTGGAAAAGTCTCCAGTGACCTGGTCGAAGAACTGCTCTGAAAGGCCCTTTCCCTGGGAGTGGATCTCCAGCGCAGGGGGCAGGGCGCGCACATTTTTGGAACGGGCGTCGTTCTCGTCCTCAGTGCGGACCAGATAGCCCTTGGCCTCCAGCTTCTGGAGGATCCGGGAGATCATGGCTTTATCGACGCCCATCTCGTCGGCCAGGTGACGCTGGCTGACCTCTCCATGGAAGCCCACATGGCGCAGGAGCTGGAGCTCCGACTGGGTCAGCTCCGGCTGCTCCATGCGGCTGGCGGCGTATTTCTGACTCTGGCGGTAGAGGCGGCGTATCTTTTTATAGGTGCTGACAGACTGTTCCATAAGATCCCTCCCTTTTCTGATACGGAAATCGTTGATAAGTCAATTATAATCCAGAACAGTTGATATGTCAACGGAAAGGTGGACGAAATGGCGGTGAATCCCATTGACACCTATGGAAGAATATAGTAAAATTGGGGCTGTATACATAAAAACCAGCCGGAGTTTTTTCGCCGGCCAGACCAAAAACATATAGAAATAGGAGTTGATTTTCTTGGATTCAGGGCAAGCCCTGCAGATACTCATTGTAATCGGGCTATTGGCATTATCAGCATTTTTTTCATCATCGGAAACGGCGATGATGGCAGTCAACAAGATCCGCGTAAGGAATCTGGCGGACGCAGGCTTAAGCAGCGCCCAGACCTTGATGAAGGTACTGGATAACCAGCCGAAGATGTTAAGCGCGATCCTGATCGGCAACAATATTGTAAATCTCCCCGCCTCGTCTCTGGCGACGATCCTCGTGACACGCGCCTTCGGAGACATGTATGTGGGTGTTGGAACGGGGATCCTGACGCTGTTGGTCCTGATCTTCGGCGAGATCACCCCAAAGACCAGCGCCACCCTTTATTCGGAGACCATGGCCCTCAGGTTTGCAAAACCCATTTACATGATCATGCAGGTACTGACGCCGGTGATCTTCATCGTAGATAAGCTGTCCCAGGGCGTTCTCCGCCTGCTCCATGTGGACCCCAATAAAAAGCAGGACGCCATCACAGAGGATGAGCTGCGTACCATTGTGGAGGTGAGCCACGAGGAGGGGGTCATCGAGTCGGACGAAAAGAAGATGATCTACAACGTGTTCGACTTTGGGGATTCAGTGGCCAAGGATATTATGGTGCCCCGGATCGATATGACCTTTATCGACGTGGACGCCACCTTCAGCGAGGTGATCGAGGTCTTCCGGGAGGTGAAATATACCCGGTATCCGGTCTATGAGGAGACTACGGACAATGTGATCGGGATCATCAACATCAAGGACCTTCTGCTGACAGAAAATCAGAAAAAATTCTGCATCCGGGATTATCTCCGGGAGCCGTTATATACCTATGAATTCAAAAAGACTGCGGAGCTGATGGTGGAGCTTAGGAAGACCCAGAACAACATCGCCATCGTCCTGGACGAGTACGGGGCCACGGCAGGCCTCATTACCCTGGAGGATATGCTGGAGGAGATCGTGGGCGAGATCCGCGATGAGTACGATGAGGACGAGGAGGATCTGATCCGCCGGATCGGACCCAGGGAATACGTGGTGGAGGCGGCCATGAAGCTGGATGACTTAAACGACCAGCTGGGCCTGGACCTGGAATCCGAGGACTACGATTCCATCGGAGGCTTTATCATCGGCCTTCTGGATCATCTGCCGGAGGAGGGGGAGGAAGTCACCCATAAAACTCTCCGCTTTGTGGTGGATAAGGTGGACCGGAACCGGATCGATAAGATCCATCTTTACATTCAGGAGGAAGAAACGGAATCAGAATCCGTTAAATAATTGTAAAGAAAATTAAAAATGTGGGAAAGTGCTATTGACTTTTTCTTTTTTACCAGTTATATTCTCTTCAAAAGGGAGTAGTTGAAATGCATGGTCAACAAACGCGGCGGAAACGTCTGGCTGTGCATACCGGTTCTGGTAACGAGACTTTTTGCAGGCGGGCGACGTCTGCAAAAGGTCTTTTTTTTACGCAGGCATCCGGTTTTAACTCCTGGAAAATAAGTCAATACTTTCAGTATCTAAGGAGGAAGCAGTATGGAATTTTTATGGAACGGCTTACTGTCCATCACATGGCAGCAGGCCGTAATGTATGCGGTAGGCTTATTGCTGATCTACCTGGCGATCGAGAAGGATTACGAGCCGGCCCTTCTTTTACCCATGGGCTTTGGCGCGATCCTGGTGAACATCCCGTTCAGCGGCGCTTTAAACCAGATGATGGAGGGCGTGGGAGAGACTCACGGTATCGTACAGTGGCTGTTTGAGACCGGCATCGAAGCCTCTGAGGCCTTCCCGCTGTTATTATTCATCGGTATCGGAGCCATGATCGACTTCGGTCCCTTATTATCCAACCCCAAGATGTTCCTGTTCGGCGCGGCAGCCCAGTTCGGTATTTTCTTTACCATCGTAGTGGCAGCGTTCCTGGGATTTGATATCCGCGATGCAGCATCCATCGGCATCATCGGTGCGGCCGACGGCCCCACCTCCATCCTGGTATCCCAGGTGTTAAAGTCCAACTACATCGGCCCCATCGCTGTGGCCGCGTATTCCTATATGGCCCTGGTTCCCATTATCCAGCCCATGGCCGTAAAGGCAGTTACCACAAAGAAAGAACGTATGATCAAGATGCCCTACCAGCCCGGTAAGGTAAGCCGTCTCACAAGGATCGCCTTCCCGATCATCGTTACCTTCATCGCAGGCCTGGTGGCTCCGGCCTCCGTATCCCTGGTGGGCTTCTTAATGTTCGGCAATCTGATCCGTGAATGCGGCTGCTTAAACAGCCTTTCTGAGACTGCCCAGCATACCCTGGCTAACCTGATCACCCTTCTTCTGGGTATTACGATCTCCTTCTCCATGCGTGCAGAGCAGTTCGTAACGGTCCAGACCCTGATGATCATGGTGCTCGGTCTGTTCGCCTTCGTTTTCGATACCGTAGGCGGCGTATTATTTGCAAAGTTCTTAAACCTGTTCTCCAAGAACAAGATCAACCCCATGATCGGCGCTGCCGGAATCTCCGCATTCCCCATGTCCGCCCGTGTCATTGAGAAAATGGGTGTCGCTGAGGACAGCACCAACCATCTTCTGATGCACGCCATCGGCGCCAACGTATCCGGACAGGTGGCCTCCGCAGTGGCAGGCGGCATTGTCCTTGGATTCTTTATGTAGGAGGTAGAAACCATGAATGCAAATGTTCTGGAAGCTTTCAATATCATGTGGCAGGGCATGGCCGGTATTTTCGTTGTGATCGGTCTTCTGGCTCTGGTGGTCTATGCCATGGCAAAAGTTGGAAATAAATAAATACAGAAAATAAGAACAGCGCCCTGGCTCCGGAAACGGAGCGGGGCGCTTCTTTTTTCTGTCCGTCAGCTGATCATCCCCCCGGCCATGGCGCTTAAAGAGCACATGGCAAAGACCGTGCCCAGCCGGACGGCGTCGGCGGTGATGGTCCGGTCCTGGAGAAAGGACATGATAAGGAGGAAGGCAAAGTAAAGGATCCCTGTGAGGAGCCCCCAGAGGAATTTTCTGGATCTCATGGCCTTTCCTGCCATGAAGCCACCCGTAAAGCAGGAGAGGATGTACACGCCGCTGATGCCCAGGGTGATCTGGCTTTCCGGCAGACGAAACTTATAAAGGGCAAAGGCCAGGGCCGTTAAAAGGACTCCGGAGACCAGGTAGGTGAAGATAAGGGTACGGATCATACGCCAGGCTTTCTGTGCCAGCATAAAACGACCTCCTTTTTCATAAAATACGGGGGCCTGGGGCCGTAAGGGACAGCCGCCCCTGTTTCTACATGGATATTCCCGTTTCCAGGGAATTATCCCTATTGCATAATGGAAAATCGTATGGTATAATCTCATAACAAAGTGAGATGCTGTGGGCGTTTATGCCCGCATGAATAAAAGAATAACAGGAGGATCTACCTATGAAGCACGTTAAGACATTAAGCTCCAATACTTTAAAGAACAGCATGAAGAAGGGCGGCTGCGGCGAGTGCCAGACATCCTGCCAGTCCGCATGCAAGACATCCTGCACAGTAGGAAACCAGAGCTGCGAAAACAGCAACCGCTAATGGCGGGGGCCTGTACAATCAGGAACGCTTAAAGATGACCCCTACGGTCCTATGATTGTAGGGGTATTTATTGTCTCAAAGGAAGACGTTTAGTTTACGACACAGATAGGAGAATTATTTTGATTCATCAGTATATCAACAACGGATATCATATCGTCCTGGATGTCAACAGCGGCTCGGTCCATTCGGTGGACGCCCTTTTTTATGATGTGGTAAAGGCCCTGTCGGACGTTGTGGCCGATATGGAAAAGCCGGAGAAGCTCACAGAGGATCAGAGGAACGCAGTTGTTTCTGCCCTGGAGGGAAAATACCCGAAGGAGGATCTGGAGGACGCCCTTTCCGACGCCCAGGAGCTGATCGATGCCGAGGAGCTGTTTACTGCGGATATCTATAAGGATTATGTGGTAGACTTTAAGAAACGCCAGACCGTGGTAAAGGCCTTGTGCCTTCATATTGCCCACGACTGCAATCTGGCCTGTCAGTATTGTTTTGCAGAGGAAGGCGAGTACCATGGCCGCAGAGCCTTAATGAGTTTTGAGGTGGGGAAAAAGGCCCTGGATTTCCTGATCGCCAATTCCGGAAACCGGGTAAACCTGGAAGTGGACTTTTTTGGCGGAGAGCCCTTAATGAACTGGAATGTGGTAAAGCAGCTGGTGGAGTACGGCCGCTCCCAGGAGAAGGCCCACAATAAGAAGTTCCGCTTCACTCTGACCACCAACGGCGTTCTTTTAAATGATGAGATCATGGAATTTGCCAACAAAGAAATGGGCAATGTGGTTTTAAGCATTGACGGAAGAAAAGAAGTCCATGATCATATGAGACCATTCCGCAAGGGAGCGGGAAGCTATGACCTGATCGTGCCGAAGTTCCAGAAATTTGCAGAGAGCCGCAATCAGGACAAGTATTATGTGCGTGGTACATTTACACATCATAATCTCGATTTTTCAAAAGATGTTCTGCACCTTGCAGATCTTGGTTTCAAACAGATTTCTGTTGAACCGGTAGTTGCAGCTGATACAGAGGAATATGCAATCAGAGAAGAGGATATTCCTCAGATCATGGAAGAATACGATGCACTGGCAAAAGAAATGATCGCCAGAGAAAAAGCCGGAAAAGGTTTCAACTTCTTCCACTTTATGATTGACCTGACCGGTGGACCTTGTGTCTACAAACGTCTCTCAGGATGTGGTTCAGGAACCGAGTATCTTGCAGTAACTCCTTGGGGTGATTTTTATCCGTGTCATCAGTTTGTTGGTGAAGAGCAGTTCCTTATGGGAAATGTGGATGAGGGAATCACACATCCGGAGATCCGTGATAAGTTTGGTAAATGTAATGTTTACACAAAAGAAGCTTGTAAAGACTGCTTCGCAAGATTTTACTGCAGTGGTGGCTGTGCTGCCAATGCTTATCATTTTCAGAAAGATATAAATGGCAATTATGGTATCGGATGCGAACTTCAGCGTAAGAGAGTGGAGTGCGCAATCATGATAAAGGCCGCATTAGCGGAATAAAATAATGCAAGAAGGGAAAGAACAATGAAGAAAAGCAAAGGAATTGTTGTGCTGCTTCTGACCGCCATTATCACAGTCTTTCTGTGTTACACGGCCGGGATTGGCCTCGGACCAACAGGTACCGGTTCTGCAAAAAACATTAAGACCGGCCTGGACCTGTCTGGTGGTGTAAGTATCACCTATCAGGCAAAAGACAGCAACCCAAGTGCAGAAGACATGTCAGATACTGTTTATAAACTCCAGAAGCGTGTTGAACAGTACAGTACAGAAGCACAGGTGTACAAAGAAGGAAGCGACCGTATCGCTGTAGAGATTCCTGGTGTTACAGATGCAGATGCGATTCTGAATGACCTTGGAAAACCGGGTTCTCTGTGTTTTATCACAATGACAGATGATGACGGTAATGCAAACTTCTCCAGTACAGGAAGCGGTTATGTACTGGCAAGAAGTCTGGACGAGATTCGTGAATCCGGATCCGTCGTTCTGGAAGGTACAGATGTAAAAGATGCCCAGGGTGGTGCATTCCAGTCTGACAAAAACAGC
>OGYF01002998.1_pt1 | contig 11969 bp, 16 predicted proteins | sample 1576451 | NCBI WGS metagenome assembly OGYF01 (sample SAMEA3541505, study PRJEB24748) | human gut metagenome | biome: human gut; feature: human-associated habitat; material: faeces | place: China | collected 2012 | reverse complement strand
AGGTTCTAGTTAATGTACATTCATGTGGGTTCAAGTCCCGTCATCCGCACCAAACGGTACAAATCCGAACCTTGTCCTTATTGGAGACGGGTTCGGATTTACTGTTTTATTTAATTATCCCAATTTCAATAGTAAGAAATAATGCTGCAAGGCAGGGAGTTTTCTCCCTGCCTTGCTTTGTGCTCTCAAGCCATCTTATCGGTTTTCTGTGCCTTTATTTTGGCTTGTTCTGCCTTCCATTCCTCATATTCTTTCCTGCCTTCCTCGCTTTCGAAAAAGGCTTGAATATCGGAAAGAAAACATCTTGCCAATGATTCCAATTCGTGTTTCGGTATCTTGCATTTGCTCGTTGCCATACGGCAACACGGCATTTGTTATTATTGTCGGGCAGGCCTCCTTTACATTTTTATCTCAAAGTCAATGTCCTGACTTTGAGCTTCCTTTTTCTTCTGTCCGTGTTTGCGCTCACGGACATTTTTCTTTTTCTGCGTTTTTTTGTCATCTGTACCTCCGAACATCATCTGCAAATCAGCTGCCAGATAAGCAGTATTGACGGCAATATCGCTCCAATCAATATCCATTTCAGTTTGAGCTTCCAGGGCGTTAGATCCTTCGCTTTGAGCTCCGTCATCATATGCGAAAGCTTCTTGTCGAGCGTTTTCTCCAAGACTTCCGTCTGCTTCGATAATTTTTCCTCTACGGAATACTTCATCGAGTCCGTCCTGCGGTCTACAATTTCCCGTATCTCTGAAGCATTCGGGCGAAGCGTCCGTATGATCAGGTCGTTCAAATCCTGATGTGTCGGCAGCTCGGATATCAAATCCGTACTTTGCACAATGGCTTGTCCAGTCGCCGATATTGTCTGGGCTATTAAATTGTACTGTTCCGGCTTGAGCAGAAGATAGGTTGGCTGTACCGGTTCTGTCAAGGCAGCTGCTGTCTGCTCGGTTATCTGTTCTATTTTGTTGATCTGTTTTAACTGTTCCATATTCATAAGCAAATAATTCCTCCATGTTCGTTTTTAAATATTTGTCATCAAGTAATCGGTTGTCCCGAAACCGCTGACCGCCCGGCGTGGTGTAGGTGATATATTTGTAATGTTCGATCCACTTTACACCGTATCCGAGCTTTTTCATTTGGTCAATAAACTGTGCTTTGCTTCGGCTAACGGCTACCGCATAATCAATGGAATTGGTCAATTTCAGCTTTTTGCTGTTGCCACGTAACGCCGCACGGTATTCCCGTTGGTTCAGTGATTTCTGTTTCGGCTTTTGGTAAGGTTTTAGCACCTCTAAACCAAACCGCTGGCAAATTTCATCTGACTTGCGCCGTAACTGCTCTAAACCTTGTTCATTGATTTGGATTTTCAATCCGGTTTCACAGCTTACGGAATTGACTACAAAGTGATTATGCCAGTGATCACGGTCAATGTGTGTTGCCACAACTACTTCAAAGCCGTCAAACGATTTTGCCAGTTCTAAGCCAATTTGGTGTATCTGCTCCGGTGTTGCCCCGCAGTCCGGTTTAAAGGATTGCACATACTGTTTGAAGAACACGCCGTTCGCCTTGCCGTATTGATGCTTGGTCGCCATAAACTCCCGGTATGCTGTTTCGGGAACGCAGTTCTGACCGCTGACAAGCTTGATACCGTTATACAAGGTTTTCTTGTCCTGCATGACATAGTCAATGACACGCTTCATAGCGGTGGCGGATTGTGTTTTTTCGGGGATTGCCGTAAAGGTTGCCATTAGCCGCACCTCCCCGAAAGTTCGCTTATTTTGCTGTAAACCTCGCCGTATTGTCGGATTAACTCTGTAAGGTCGGGACAGACAATCTTTCCCATATTGCAGAGTGTTGTCAGTTGATTCAGATTTCGCCCGATAGTTTTCTGCTCTTTCAGGACATCCTCCAGACCGTTTATCACGATGATAGGCTTGTTCAATGCCGTCGCTGTTACAAACTCGGTGAAGTTCATATTTGCTTTTTCTGCTTTTCTTTTGATTGCTGCATAATCGCTCTCACGAAAACGCATGGCAACCATTTTTGTTTTGTTGTTAGTTTTAGTTTTGTCCTCTCTTTCTGCAAGATGTTTGACATCTTACTTGTGTTAATTTCGTTTCTTTTGGCGTGCCTTTTCTTTTCGTAAAGAAAAGGTATGGGGTTCGGGGTTCGCCCCGACAAGCTGTTTGTAGGACGGCGGCTGTGCCGGCGTCTATACAAACAATATGCTTGCCTATCCCTGCGGGATAGCATTTTAAGATTAGCGCCGCATCCATATTTATCGTCAGCTCCTTTCTGTTGATTAAGTAAAAAAATCCCTGTGTGAACACTGTATGGGTATGCTTTGACAGTATCCGCGCAGGGATTTATTTTCCTTTATTTGTTTGTCAAGGAACATACCGGCAGAGGAAAAAATAAGTCTTATGGCACACTCCCGCGTCATTCGGGCTATGTATCTCACAAGACTTTCATATGTTTTATTCGGTTGGACTGTCATTATACCGGAGAACAAACGTTTTGTCAAGGCCTTAAAATTTATACTTTATCTTAAAATAAAACCGTACAATATCAGACAATAACTTTACTAATGAGTCGATTTGTGTTATACTGTTAAAAACGAAATTGAGGTGCAATTTATGGCTGAAATAGAAGACCGCTATTACTCTATGCCGGAGATTATGAAATATCTCGGCATCAGCAGAGATACGGCTCTGCGCTGGATCGCAACAAAAGAAATGCCTGCACATAAGGTTGGGAAGAAGTGGAAGTTCAAGGTCTCCGAGATCGACGAATGGGTCAACAGCGAGGAGAAAGGAAAATGAATACAAAAACATTGGTTATCTGTTTTTCAGGAATTTCAGGTGCAGGAAAAACAACTATTGTTCGTGCCATACAAAAAGCTTTGTCTGATACAGAGGTTCTTTCTTTTGATTCTTACGACGATATGCTTCACAAAGATTTTTTTGATTGGTCTGATCGCGGTGCAGACTATAATGAATGGGATCTTTCTCCGATGATAAATGATATAGAAGGAATAATAGAAAAACATCCTTCATACATCCTTCTTGATTTTCCATTTGGATACGGAAATGAGAAAATGGCAAAATATATTGATTTTGCTATTTGGATTGATACCCCTTTGGATATCGCTATAGCAAGACGTGTTATTCGTGACTTTACAGAACGAGATCCTGAAAGAAATAAAATAAATAATCTATTTGAAAATTTAAATTTTACCATGAAAGCTTATTTAAATCATGACAGAATGATGTATATACAACATATAGATACAGTAAAACCGTTTTGTGATTTTTTCGTGGACGGAACAGGAAATATTGAGGACATTGTAAAAAGTATTATTGAGACAATTTCCCAAGTGCAGAAATCCAATAATGTGTTGGAGTAATGTAACATGAAACCTTTAATTAAGCCGAAACAATTACAACAAGGCGATAAAATAGCGGTTGTCAGTCCATGCAATGGTTGGGCGGGCGACTCGGATATATTATGGAAATACAATTTGGGTGTTTCGCGTCTTCGGAAACTAGGACTTGAAGTAATTGCTGCTCCTAATACGCTGAAAGGCTCTGAATACCTGTCGAAAAATCCCAAAGCACGTGCCGAGGATATTATGTGGGCGTTTGAAAATAAAGATATCCATGCGATTATTTGCTGTATCGGCGGCAATGACAGCATAAAGCTGATCCCATACATAGAACCGAAAAGTATTTCTCAAAACCCTAAAATATTTATCGGATATTCCGATGTGATGAATCTTCATTTGTTATGCTATCACTGCGGTCTGTCCTCTTTTTACGGAGACAATTTGCTGAATCCCATTGCCGATCAATCCGGTTGGCATGAATACAGCAAAAAGTGGTTTGTGAAAGCCTTGTTTGACACATCACCCATCGGTCAGATAACCTCTTCTCCGGATTGGACATTTGAACCAGCCGACTATATCAATCCCGGCTGTAAAAGAACTTACTATCGCAACAGCGGATACCAAAAGATACAAGGCAAGGGTATTGTACAAGGCAGACTGATTGGCGGACATACGGGATTAATGGAACTTGCGGAAACCCCTATCGAACTGACAGCGGAAGATTTTGAGGAAGCAATATTGTTTGTCGAAGATATTCCGGAATTTTTTGATGAGGCGTCTGTACAAAAATTTTTCTCTTATCTCGGGGAAAAAGGGATTTTACAGAAGCTGAATGGTATCATTATCGGAAAAGTAAATGAAAACAGGTCTTTTGAAGAACGAGCAAAAACGATTCACCATGTTATTTCCGAGGAGTATTCCTGCTCTGTTCCCGTATTGTACGGACTGAATTTCGGCCATAGTTCACCGATGTTTGTACTCCCGTATGGAGCAATGGCGGAAATTGACTGTGAGAAAACCACTTTTTCTATTTTGGAGAGTGGTGTTACGGTATAGTGATGGAGGAATGATTGATGATAAAACTCAAAGAAATAAAAGCGGATAATCTTGAGGATGTGTTAAAACTTAAGGTGTCGAAAAATCAAGAGAACTTTGTTTCAACTACAGCCTATTCTTTGGCACAAGCGTATGTTTACCGAGGAAATGCCTATCCTTTTGCAATTTACGCTGATGATACATTGGTTGGATTTATTATGTTCGGGTTTTATGAATTGAGAAATCAATATACATTATGGAAGTTTCTGATAGATGAGAAATATCAAAATAAAGGCTACGGTAAGATTGCGTTGCTTTTAGGTATTGCGTACATGAAAAAGCAGTATGACATAAAAGAAATGTACACAGGAGTTGCCATTGATAACCATGTTGCAGAACGTTTATATCATTCTGTCGGGTTTCAATTAACAGGACTCGTTGAAAACGGTATGAAGGAACTGAGATATGTGTGCAGGGAGTGAAAATAAGCAAGAATCGTTAAAACTCAAAATTACTTCAAAAATAGATCGTGAGGCAAAAAGGAAGGTGTCGTGATGACCTTTTATCACGGAAGCCCTGTCGGAGGACTAAACGAACTGAAACCGTATTTGTCAGGGCATGAAAAGCAATACATTTAGTTTACGCATAATCCGGTCGTTGCGCTTTTATACGCCGTACACCCTGTACCAAAGCCATTCAGCTATTATCCGTATGGGGTTGATAAGGACGATACGATCCATTATTCGGAATATTATCAGAATGCTTTTTCCGATATTTACAAAGGTAAACAAGGGTATTTGTATGAATGCGATGATATTCCAAGCGCAGGAAATCCGACGCAGATCAACGGAGTCTTTGTCTGTAAAAACGCGGTAAAGGTTGACCGTGTGACAACGATTCCCGATCTGTATGACTGCTTGATGGAATATCAGCAGCAGGGACTTTTCCGAATTAGGCCATTCGATACGATATCAGAAAAGGAAATACAGTCTGTGTATGACGATCTAAATCAGAGCATTCAAAAACACAATCTGAAGCAGTTTTCGGACAATTCGATGAGCCGGTTTATCCGTGAACATTATCCGGAAGTTTGGGAGAAAGAATAAATATGAAAAATGTTATTTTAGTTTGCGGATTAAACGGTGCAGGTAAAAGCACATTAGGAAAAGCTCTTGCCGAAAAATTAAATTATCGATTTATTGACATGGAAGACATATATTTTCCAAAAGACGATCCTAATTATATGTATTCAAATCCCCGCCCCTTTGAGGAAGTGGAACGCATTCTGTTAAATATTATTTCAGAAAATGACAGCTTTGTTTTGGCGTCGGTTAAAGGAAATTTCAATAAGGATATTGTATCTCACTTCAAGTGCGCGGTTTACATCGAGGCTCCGAAAGAAACACGAATGAAAAGAGTGTATGAACGGTCATATAACAAATTCGGAGAAAGAATACTGGAAGGCGGAGATTTATACGAAAAAGAAAAGGCATTCTTCGACTTTGTTAAATCCAAAGATGAAAACACAGTTGAAGTTTGGCTGTCTTCGATATCTTGCCCGATTATCAGGGTTGATGGTACTTTACCGATAGAAAACAACGCAGAGTTGATTGCGGAAAAATTGGGTAATCCGTTTTGAATTAAGGGGAGAACATAGATGACTGCTATTGCATATTGCGGACTTGCATGCTGCGTCTGTTCAGAGAATAAAGATTGTATCGGTTGTCAGGACGGAGGCTGTGAAATCCACGGTTGGTGTAAGAACTATAACTGCTGCAAGGAAAAAGGATTGAATGGTTGCTGGGAATGTGCCGAATTTCCCTGCGGCGGCTCTATGCTTGATAAGCTACGCATCCGTGCTTTTGCGGAATTTGCAAGGCGATACGGTGCAGATGAACTGGAAAGATGTCTTCTCAGAAATAAGGAGAAAGGCATTGTATATCACTATGAAGGTCAGCTGGTAGGTGATTATGATAGATGCCAAACCGAAGAAGAAATCATTGAAATGATTAAGAACGGCGTGTGCTGTATTGGAGGAAAACAAGAATGAAATATGATTGGATTGATTACTCTTCAATATATGAGGTAACGGTTGATTCTTGGCTTGATGAAGAAGCACAACGATTTACCGGTTGTGATGGTGGGTTTGATACATATTATCAATATTGGGTGAATGAACCAGATACAAAGCTCGGAGAAAATTTTTGGGTCAAAATCATATTTGCCAATTCAGAACCGATTGGGGTTATGGCAATTGCTTTACATAATAGCACTTTCATTGTATCAGAATTTATTATTCGTCCCGATAAGCGAGGGAAACATATTGGTTCATCTGTTCTTGCTGAATTGCTTACTTATTCAAAATATATTCTTGGAAGCACGATAAAAGATGCAGAAGCAGTAATATTCCCAGACAATATTGCATCACAAAAAGCATTTGAAAAAGCAGGATTTATATTCTATTCCGAACACCCTGACGGAGATGCTTGGAATTATCGGTATCACGATAATACTTGTTATTGCGGCCATGACTGCTCTAAATGCGTTACCTATATTGCAACACAGCGAAACGATGATAACCTGCGCAGACGGTCTCAAAGCTTTTATACAGAGAAATTCAATCTTGATATTCCGCTTGAAAAGTTCAACTGCAACGGCGGCAGATCGGACAAGGTTTTTGAGCCTTGCAAAGAGTGTCCTTTTATCAAGTGCTGTAAACAACATAACGTAGGTTTTTGCAAGGATTGCCCAGAATATCCGTGCAAAAATATTTCGGATTACCAAGCAAAATATGTGAATAAATGTAATCAGATATAAGAGGTGATACAATGACCGGAGTAATCTATGCCCGGTATTCTTCCGATAATCAACGGGAAGAATCAATCGAAGGACAACTGCGAGAGTGCAAAGCCTTTGCGGAAAAGAACGACATCCAAATCGTAAATACCTATATTGACCGCGCTTTGTCAGCGAAAACAGACAACCGTCCTGATTTCCAGCGAATGATCAAAGACAGCGAAAAAGGTATGTTTGATACTGTCATTGTATGGAAACTTGACCGTTTTGCCCGAAACCGTTATGATTCCGCGCATTACAAATCAATTCTTCGTAAGAACGGTGTAAAGGTGATATCCGCAACTGAATTGATTTCAGACAGTGCAGAAGGTATTTTGCTTGAATCTATGCTGGAAGGCATGGCGGAATACTACTCGGCAGAGCTATCCGAAAAGGTTGTTCGCGGACTGACAGAAAATGCACTGAAATGCAAATATAACGGCGGTACGCTTCCTATTGGTTATACGATTGATGAAAACCAATATTTTCAGATCGATCCTCTGACGGCTCCGGCAGTGCTGGACGCTTTTAAACAATACACTGAAGGAGCGTCTATGCAAGAGGTCACCGATAATATGAATATTAAAGGAATCCGTACCAAACGCGGCGGAAAAATAAGCATAAACAGCGTTACACGAATGCTGCACAACCGCAGATATATCGGTGAATACAAATACAACGACATTACAAAACCGGGCGGTATACCGGCAATTATTCCGGAAGATTTATTTAATCGTGTGCAGGAACGTATGGCGGCAAATAAAAAAGCTCCGGCTAAACACAAAGCAGAAGACGAATATCTGCTGACGACGAAACTGTTTTGCGGAAAGTGCGGATGCCTTATGGTAGGAGAAAGCGGAACGAGTCACCAGAAGAATAAAGTGCATCGCTATTATAAATGTGTGAGCGTTAAAAATCATAAAGGTTGCGATAAGAAAACTGTCAGAAAAGAATGGATAGAAAATCTTGTAATTGCGCAAATTCGCAGTATTATTTTTGATGATGAGTTGATTGACATTTTGGCGGATTCGATTATGGAGCTGCAAGGTGTCGAAAATACAGCTTTGCCGTTACTCAAAATGCAATACACCGAAACGCAGAAAGCCATAGACAATCTGCTCAACGCTATTCAACAAGGAATTTTGACTCCCTCTACCAAGCAGAGGATGGAAGAACTGGAGCAGCAAAAGAGCGAGCTTTCTGTGCAGATTATGAAAGAGGAAATGACAAAACCGAGTTTAACGAAAGACCAGATTGTTTTTTGGCTTTATCGTTTCCGCAAGCTTAACACTGACAAGCTGGAGCATCGCCGCCGATTGATAGATAGCTTTGTCAATGCGATATTTCTTTATGACGACAGGATTACATTCACTTTCAATTACAAAGACGGTTCGAAAACAATAACTTTCACCGAGCTTGAAAAATCAGGTTTGGGTTCGGATATAAATGCACTTGCTGCACCAGAAAAGCATCGTAGAAATACGGTGCTTTTTGTTTTGCGAAAAGCAAAATTTTTGTATAAAACAGGCGAAAATGTAATTTATAATACCTGTACGGTTCGGGTTTCTGACCGTTTTACATTGCTATTTTTTAGCCGTCATTGCCAGAAAATAGCCGGTTTTTGCTTGAATTTACAGGGGTGGTGAACACGAAAGTGAACACAGTGCGCACGGTAAAACGGCGAGAAGCAAGCGGGAAAAAGATGGAAGATGAATTTTCGAGAAAATGCTTGACTTTTTGGGCCGAACAGCATACAATAGATGTGGAAGTAGAGATACTTTCAACAACAGCAACTGTTGTTTGTTTAACAGACCCCTGGTAGTAAGCGTCCCACTGATACGGGAACCGCTGAATCCAGGGGTCTTATCCTATAAGGGAGAGATAGATATGGCCAAAACCGCGATCTTGATTGACGGCGGCTTCTATCGCAAACGCGCCAAGCATCTTTGGGGCGAAAAAACTGCCGAAGCACGCGCTGCCGAATTGGAATCATATTGCAAAGCACATTTGAGTCAGAAAGATCGCGGTATTGAGCGGCAACTTTATCGTATTTTCTATTATGATTGCGCTCCCATTGGCCGAAAGAGCGTATACCACCCGTTACTAAAAAAGAATATAGATCTTGATAAATCCGATACATATACTTGGACGACTACATTTCTGGAGGAACTGAAACGACGGAGAAAATTTGCTCTTCGATTGGGAGAACTTTCACCGAATATGAGTTATAATTTAAAACCCGACGTCACAAAGAAGCTTCTTGCCGGTTCGATTAAGATAGAAGACCTTGTAGTGGACGATTTTGATTTTGTTTCAAAACAAAAGGGCGTTGACATGAGGATAGGTATCGATATAGCATCAATGACCTATAAACGTCAGGTTGAGCAGATTATTTTGATTGCTGGCGATAGTGATTTTGTTCCTGCCGCTAAAATGGCTCGTCGGGAAGGGATTGATTTCATCCTTGATCCCATGTGGGCCAATATTTCCCCAAAACTATTCGAGCATATTGATGGACTTTCTTCTATGTGGAAAAAGAACGAGCGAGAAAAAAACAAAAGTGAGGAAAAGGAACACGCATCAGGTATACCTTGCGAAAACGGCCCTGTTTCCTGTGTGCCTTAACTTTTCCCGTTTTATTGCTCCATGTACCTAAAACGGAGGCAAAAGCATTTATCCGTTTTTTGCGGACACTGTATAATATAATTACGTCAAAATTTCCGTCCGTAGTAATTGCAGCGGGAGTAAGACCGTTCAATTTTCATTGCCTGCGTCATTATTATGCGTCTGTTATGTTGTTTCTGAACATACCCAATAAATACACGCAACAACGCATGGGGCACGCGACAGACAACATGCTGAAAAATGTATACCAGCATCTAATGGCCGAGAAGGTGCATGAGGCAGACGCGATGAGCGACGCTTTTTTCGAAGATGTGAACACAAAAAGTGAACACGAAAAATGAAAAAGGTATTTTGCCTAAGATAAAACGCGTGTCCGGCACGGGTTTGCGCTCCGTCATCCGCACCAGAAAAGAAACCACTCTTGTCTGCCGAGACAAGAGTGGTTTCTTTCATGCTTTTATCGGCAAAATAGCAGGAAATCCGTGTCTGACTATGGGTTGGAGCGGTCGATCAGGGCGCGTCAACGCTGTTTTTACTTTGGCAGTGGCGGTGTTCTCTCGTTGATTGAAAAATTGCAGTTTGCATGATATAATGGTATCATGTATTCCATAACCGACGGGAGGATATTCGATGGCCGACATATGGTTGAAATGGGCGATAGAACTGCAAAGCCTCGCGCAAGCGGGATTAACATACGGAAAAGACGTCTATGACAAAGAACGGTATGAGCGCATTCGGGAAATATCCGCTGAAATGGTCTCGTCAATGGCAGATCTCCCGGTAGAAAAGGTAAAAGATCTTTTCTGTAATGAAACTGGATATCAGACACCCAAACTTGATACACGAGCCGCCGTTTTTGAAGAGGGCAAGATTCTGCTTGTACAAGAGAACAATGGCAAATGGTCTTTGCCGGGTGGATGGGTAGATGTAAATGTTTCGGTAAAAGAGAACACTATAAAAGAGGTAAAAGAAGAATCCGGGCTGGATGTAACGGCGGATAGAGTGATAGCGATTCAAGATAGAGCAAAACATAATCTGCCGACCTATGCATACGGGGTATGCAAGGTGTTTGTGTTGTGTTCTCTGATTGGCGGGCATTTTGTAGAGAACAGTGAAACCACCGGATATGCTTTTTTCGCAGAGGCGGATTTGCCGGAACTGGCAACAGAAAAGAATACGGCCGAACAGATAGCAATGTGCTTTGCGGCGTACCGCTCTCCGCAATGGGAAACGGTATTTGACTGAGGGAATCGATATATGTTGGGCCGCTCTTTTTCAAAAAAAGCACCGTAGAATCGGGCGGTGAGATAAGAAACTTTTAGGGGGAACGGCGTGCGGCCGTTCCTCTGTTTGTTTTCTTAAAACACCGCGCTTACAATACGGTGCTTTTTGTTTTGGCAAAAGCCTGCGTCGGTTCTGTTTTTACAGGAACGGCCTTCGGCAAGTGCGGCCGATGAACGAGAATCCCTCTATTAGTTTGAATAATAAATGAGTTTTCCGATGACATCTGTTATTTATCGTAAAAATATATCGCGTTTTGTGGTTCGAAGTGCTATAATACCGTTAAATAAGAATATCGTTGTCAGGCGGAGTTGCCGCCGATGAGAAGGGATGTATCCGTTAAAACAGAGAGAAAAACAGAGAAATTTGATGAAAAAAATAAATACATTGTCGCTTTATCTTGCGACACATCTATAATTGCGATATCATTTGTGTGAAAGACAGGTGAAACCAGGCTGGCCGTTTCCCTCCCAGACGGTCATGGCCCGTCTTGTAAATTCGGACGGCGCCTGTCATAGGAAACGCAGAATTTTTCCGTGTCGGCGCCTGCCTCCCACAGGCTTCGGCGCTCTGCGGCGTTGTGTTGTCATATCCTTCATATATGTCAATTCATCAGGGAGGTATCGCTATGGCCGGAAACAACATCGTGCCGAATGTCAGCGGAAGAAAAATCGCAGCGCTGAGAAAATCCATGGAGCCGCGCATGTCTCAGGATACTTTGGCGAAAAAACTGCAACGGGAAGGCATTGATGTTGATAAAGGCACTGTACAGAGAATTGAGGCGGGCAAACGGGCTGTGAAAAGCCGG
>OGYF01002994.1_pt1 | contig 11993 bp, 15 predicted proteins | sample 1576451 | NCBI WGS metagenome assembly OGYF01 (sample SAMEA3541505, study PRJEB24748) | human gut metagenome | biome: human gut; feature: human-associated habitat; material: faeces | place: China | collected 2012 | reverse complement strand
TGCCCCTGAATTTCTATTTGGCGGTCTTGCTGTTACAAGTAATAGACTACATCTGACTCTCTATAGCTGTCCTATAAATTGGACAAAATAGAAGTTGTCGAGGACGCACTAAGCAGCCCTCTTTGCTGATGCAGAAAGATGACGAACGACCGGGTAGTTGGTCACTTAAGCTTTTTGAAATGGACCGTCTTGTTCTTAAGGGAGATCTTTCCTACCTCGTAACCATAATCGAGGAGCTCTTTCTTGTAGTTCAAGAACGAATGGTCGATGGGCAGGCCTGCAATGGCGGCAATTTCGTCGAAGGTAAGATCGAGGCCATCTTCTCCGCTTCGCTGAATGTGCTTCCATAAAGAATCGTACTTGCTCATGGGTCTCCTTGGTGATTTAGGACGAAAAGGTTCGAGATGGTGCGAGAAGGAAATCGCGCCTAGCGTATCTCGATGCGGCCTTCCTTGCGCTTGATCGGACGCGGATCGGTATCGGGGTAGCCCAGCACTACAGCGCCGAGCAACGGTCCCTTATCAGGCGCAAAACGCGCTTCTATACGCTCGCGCTCGCGCACCACTTCTTCAACCCAGCAGGTTCCCAGGCCTTTTTCATATGCAAGTAAGCAGATGTTGTTCATCGCCGCAGCCACTGATTCAACACAGCTGGGGATCATGCCTTCGCTATACGTTGGCTTCAGGAGAAATGCCAGAATCAAGCAGGGAGCGCCGCCCATCTCCTGCAGGAATTCGAGCGTTTCTTCAACCACTTCAGGGTTGTTCTTGAAGCGATCCTCAAGGCGTTTGCGATGCGAATACACCGAGGTGCCCATCATATCGAAGAGCTCGCGTAGATCGCTTGGGTCGGTAAGCGCCAAGAAGTACCAAGGTTGCAAGTTCTGTGCGGAAGGTGCCCAAACAGCATTCTCCAGAATCTCTTGGATGACCTCGTGCGGCACGGGATTGCTCTTGTAACGACGAATGCTCCGACGTTCTTTGATCGCTTTGGTGAGTTCCACGATATTCTCCTTTAACGCAGGGGGTCGAAGCCGAAGTAGCGCATGAATTCATCGCGCAATTCGCCGCGGAAATCGGGATGCGCGATGCCGATGAGCGCTTTTGCGCGCTCTTGGTTGGTCTTGCCGCGCAAATCTGCGATGCCGTATTCGGTCACGATGAACTGGGTCTCGTTGCGTGGGGTGGTCACGATGCTGCCTGGCGCAAGGAAGAGGCTGATCTTCGAGACGCTTCCGCCCGCTGCGGTCGAGTTGATCACGATGATCGATTTGCCGCCCTTGCTCATGGTGGCGCCCCGTACGAAATCGACCTGTCCGCCTGCGCCCGTTGCTTGTTTGTGACCAAACGATTCAGCAGCAACCTGCCCGAACAGATCGACCTCAATGCAAGAATTGATGGAGATGAGGTTCTCGTTCTTCGCGATGACCGTCGGATTGTTCACGTATTCGACGGGGTAGAGCTGCACGAAGGGATTATCATCGGCCCAATCGTAGAGCTCCTTGGTCCCCTCAAGAACAGTAGCAATATTGATGCCGTTATGCAGCGTCTTCTTTGCTGCAGTAATCACGCCTGCTTCAGCTAGATCCATCATCTTCGATGTGAACAGTTCGCTGTGAACGCCCAGGTCCTTTTTGGTGCTCAGCGCATCGAGGACCGCGTTCGGCAACTTGCCGATGCCTGCTTGAATGGTCGCACTATCTTCGATGAGCGAGGCGCAGTATTCGCCGATCTGGCGCTCGGCGTCGCCGATGCTCGAATTCGGGATGACGGGCAGCGGTTCGTCCACTTCGATGATGTAGTCGAGCTCGCTTACATGGACGCTCGTTTCTCCAAATATGCGTGGCATTTGCTTGTTGATCTGCCCGATCACGATCTTCGCCGAGCGCATTGCTGTGCGCTGGTAGCTGCAGGAAACGCCCATTGTGCAATAGCCCTGCTCGTTGGGTTCGGAGAGCGAGAGGATCGCAACGTCGATAGGGTAGTGGCCGTCGCGGATCAGGCGTTCGATGCTGGAAAAATACGATGGCAGATAATCCGAGATGCCCGCATGTATGCCTTGCCAATAATCCTTGTACTGTCCAACGGGGCCAACGAATGGCTCGTAGCGGATGTGGCCTTCCATGCGGGGGTCGAACATCTCGATGCGTTCACCCGGAGGGCCCTGCATGAAGGAAACATCGGTGAATTCCGCGTAGCGCTTCTCGATCTCACGCGTGATCGCACGCGGATCGGCTGCGCCATCGGAGAGTGAACAGTGGCTGTGCGGTGGAATGACCTTCGCGATATCTTCCACGGGAATGAGTTTTTGCTGGTAGAGCTCTTTCCAATCGGTCATTGGGCCATTCCTTCCTTGGTTGTAATACGGGATTATTCGATTATATCCTCTCGGCCTGCTCTTTTCTTCGATACTTGAGTGCTTCGGCTATTTAGTTGTGTGTTCCTGGCTGTATCGATGCGGAGTTAACGTATCACTGAAGTCCATATTCGGGGTGTATGACCCTGTTCTCAATACGAACAGCTGTATGTTCCATCTGATATGATTGCAGGCGCAAGCCGATTCGGAAAAGGATGTATCAATGGAACAAAGCCATAGACCGATGCCAACAGGACTTCGTGTTTCTTCGTGGATCATTGCCATTGCCACCATCGTCGCATGTTATGTTCCTCTCTTGCTGTTGGGTATAGGAGGCTCAGCGGAAACAGCGAGCGATTCGATCCTTGATGCGGCTATCAATACTTCGCTCATGATCGTTCCGCTCCTGCAGATAATCAATCTGATCCTCGGAATCATTGTCGCCGTCCAAAAAGATTCTGACGCATTGTCTGTCACTCGAGCCATTATGCTCACCTATAAACTGGGGCTCATCCCATTCTTCATCTTGGGTGGCATAATCGAAGTCTTGTGCATCATAGGAGGCTTTCATCCTATACTCGTTGGATTTATGTGGGTCATTGGATTTGGACTTGCCATACTCGGCTGGCTTGCCGTGATGTCTGGCAGTATTTGGACAATAGCCACCGCAGTCAAAGCGAAACGATCCACAACCATCACTTCAGGAGAATGTGCGCTCTATATCGTTCTTTCGCTATTCTTCGTTGCTGATGTCGTTAGCTCGATCGTTCTATTCGTGCGGTCGAAGCGACCGAAAACAGGCGCTCATTAAAAGACGAAATGGTTGCTAGTCCGTCTCAGGCAATTTGCATACATCAACCCAAGTGCTTCCAGGCGTTAGTTTCTCTAGCTCATCAGGTGTAAGTTCAATGGCACTGTTTGAACTGCCGCATGCGGGAAACACCGTTTCGAAGCGGTGAAGCGATTCGTCCAAATAGATTTTGCAGCCGTCATTCACGCCGAAAGGGCATACGCCTCCAACAGCGTGACCTATAAGCTCTTCTGCCTTTTCCGGATCTACCATCTTGGCCTTGCAATGAAACGCTTCTTTGAACTTAGGGTTCGCGATGCGCGCATCTCCTGCGCAGACAATGAGCGCAACACCATCGTCAACCATGAACGACAGTGTCTTTGCGATGCGTTCAGGCGCACATTCGATCGCCTTCGCCGCCAGCTCGACGGTAGCGCTCGAAACGTCGAATTCCAGCACATCGAGATCGCGACCATATTCTCTCAAATGCTCTTTAGCTCTTTCTACGGTCATGAATTTCCCTTCCTACTAATTCGTTGTTGGACCATTGAAGAAGTCTGCTTGCAAGCTCTTGGTCATCCATCTGTGCGTCTCCGTTGTAGGCTTGCAAGAGCTTCTTTTCGTCGTCGTTTGCTAGGTTCAGTAGCTGTGCGCGACTGTTCACGAACTCTCCCGTTTGGGCAAAATGCTTTGCGCGAATCCCGAAGAATACTGACTTCAAGCAGCCTTGCAATAGGTCTGGAAGCATGTTCGGCTCGAACACCGCTGTATGGCAAAGCGCGTGGTAGATCCCGGACGCGCATGCATCAGCTGCAAGCTTCGCTTCTTCAGCGGTGAACTTTGTGTCCATGAAGTCGAATGAACCGTATCTGATGTTAGTGTCGTTCACCAGGTTGAACACGTCATGTCACGGCCAAGCTGCAAGTACGTCGGGCGACCCGACGAACCCGCAAGCAAGCTCAGCATGCGGCATCCTTTGAACGACGCTGCGATACGAGGCGAGGTCATGGGCGTTTAGGTCTTCTATAACGACCACGATATCGATGTCGCTGTCTTCGCGTTGCTCGCCCCGAGCCCTGCTCCCTTGTAGTCCAACAAGCACGAGCCTCTCTTTGAACTCGATCATCAATTGTTCGATAAGATTATTCATCCAGGCATCGATATCCATGAGTGCAACCCTTCTTTCTTGTTAGTTTGCGATAAAGACGAATCGTCACAATCCCAGCTCTCTTCCGCTCCGCGGTTTCATGTTGGCAGGATAGGGATAAAGCTTTCGCTTGAGGTTGCCTTCAACTTGGACACCCTAAGGGAACAATCCTAGGGGAACGCCGTCATCATGGCGGTGCCAAAAGCTATCAACGCCAGTCCGCCTCCCGCGCGAAGGGAAAGGTTTTCGCGCAGAAACACCCAGGCGAATACGACCGCGATTACTATCGAAAGCCTGTCAATTTGTACCACTACGCTCACTTGACCGACTTGTATGGCGTAGTAGAAGAACAACCAAGATACTCCAGTTGCGAGGCCAGATGCCGCAAGAAAGAGTAACTCGTCGTGTTTTACATCGCAGGCGAGCTTCAGCTTCCCCCGTACGATGACTATTCCCCAGGCCATTACCAGCACGACACACGTGCGAATTGCGGTAGCTAGGTTTGAGTCGACTCCCTCGATTCCTGCTTTCGCGAGTATTGACGTGAGTGCTGCAAACACCGCAGCTCCGATAGCATACCAGAGCCATCCGTGACCATGGGCATTGGTATCTTGCATGACGCTCATATTGTTGCCCTTCGACTTTTTCTCGATCATGAGGTAGGTGCCTACGGTTATAAGCATGATGGAGATGAGTTTGATCGCGAGATTGCTTGTTTCGCCGAACAAGACGATGGCAAGAAGGGCAGCCATAGCCGCACTCGATTTGTCCACGGGCACGACCTTGTTGACATCGCCTAGCGAAAGCGCCTTGAAGTAACACAGCCATGAGGCTCCCGTTGCAGCTCCTGAGGCAATAAGGAAGGCCCACGAAAGGGGAGCGATGTTGCCTATTCCAGCTTGCGCATCAGTGACGAACACCACGAGCCATGCGAAAACGAGCACAACAGCGGTTCGTATACCCGTGGCGATATCGGAATCAGTATCTCGCACGCCGCATTTAGCGAGGATCGATGTTATGCCCGCGCAGAGTGCTGCCAGTAAGGCGGCGGCGACCCAGCTCATATATCTCCTCTTGACGACTCGTACAATAGGAATGCATTCTCGTTAGTCTCTATTGTGCTTCAGCTCTCAATCTATTCGCAAGTAATCTATCTCGATTTGAGGCATTTTACGAGTCCCAGGCAAAGCCGGCATTACGCGTCGATATTTCTGGTCAGCTTGTTTGCGCTTGCTTTGCTTTTTTTGATGCTGCCGCATTGCATAGAGTCCAGAGCGAGCAGTGCATCGCGTATATCGTTTTGGATGAGCGGTTTCATGCTGTCAGCGTATTGCGAAGTATCAGCCTGCCTGAGCGATGAAGCGATGTATGGCATTAGATGCGGCTTCGCTTCAGCAAGTTCCGGGAGGGATTTTATGCACTGTCGGGCAGTGATGGGTTTGTTGTCGGTTGCGTGCCCTAAATACTCGTCGATGATCCCATCGATCTTTCCCTCCTCGTCCCATTTCGCATTGCAGGCGATCAGGGTCAGCCCGCGAGTTCGAATATAGGAATTGGAGTCGCGCATCATCTCAATGAAGGTGTCGATGTATGCATAGACAGCATTGTCTAAGTCGCTTGCCTCTTGTAGAGATTGCAAAGCACGATAGGCTTCGCGGTTGTCTGGGCAGCGAAGCATGTGTACCCACTCTGCAATGTTCAAGCCATCAGTCATTGTTCTTCCTTCTTCTCAACCAGATTGCGGTAGAGGCGAATCGCTACAATCCCAGCTGTTCTTCGCCCCACTGCTTCATGGCTAATAGGATGGGGATGAAGCTTTCGCCCTGAGATGTCAGCTTGTACTCGACGCGCGGCGGCACCTCGCCGTAATCGATGCGTTCAAGAAAACCATCTTCGACAAGTTCCTTAAGCTGTTTGGAGAGGGTGGATTCGGAGATATTGCCGATGCAACGCCGAAGCTGTCCGAAATGTCGCACATCCTTGAGCGCGATGTAGAAGAGTATTTCGATCTTCCATTTGCCACCGATCATGCGCTGGAGTGTGGAGACCGATTTGCAGCGCTCTACCTCTTCGCCCTTTCTTCTTGCCATAGACGTAACTCCTATGTACTGCAAAAAATATCAGTACTTTCAATTCTAAAGCTTCATTTGCATGATGGATGCGGAAAGCCTAATCGTCATATGGAAATCTGAAGCAAGGAGCATATCATGCATTACACAGGAACCATCTGGAGACCACCTTATGAGGCTGATTCACTCATCTTGGAAGCGACTGCGGGTTGCACGCACCGCGCCTGCAAGTTCTGCACGCTCTACGACGAGCTTCCCTTCAAATTCAAAGCATCGGAACTCTCCACCATAGAATCCGATCTTCTTGAGACGCAGACATGGTTTCACGATCCGCTGTCGAAGATCGAGTCGCACCTTTTCAGTCTGCCTGCGCCTAAACGCTGTCGCGTCTTTTTGGCGGGTGCAAACCCGTTCGCTCTGAAATCAAAACGTCTGCTCGAGATCGTTGGTCTCATTCATGAGCACTTCCCAACGTGCAAGACGATCGGTTGTTTCGCGCGCGTGACCGATATTGCTTCAAAAACAGACGAGGAGCTCGCGGCGCTTCGCGAAGCGGGATATACCGGCCTTACCATTGGAATAGAAACGGGAGACGATGCCGCCCTTGCCTTCATGAACAAAGGGTATGTGGCGCAAGATATTGTTGCACAATGCGCACGCCTCGATGCGGCGGATATCGCCTATGCGTTTTTCTACCTTGCGGGCATCTCAGGGAAAGGGTGCGGCATTGAAGGTGCTTGGTTTACGGCGGCGGTTTGTAATCAAACGCATCCTTCTCTTATTGGCGCGAACATGCTCACCATCTATAAGAACTCCGAGCTTTACCAAGAGATTATTACTGGCAACTGGGAAGAAGAAACGGAGATCGAGAAGTATCAGGAGATCAAAGCTCTTGTGAAGAATCTGGAGATTCCCGTGGAATTCGCCATGCTTGGCGCATCGAATCCTGTGATGCTGCAAGGCAGATTGCCTGAGCAACGCGAGCAAATCGTTGCAACGCTCGACCGCGTGATCGAGGAGATCGGGGAGGACAGGCTGCGCCATTATCGCACGAACTTGAAGCATCTGTGATACTTGAGGCTGGCTTGGCTACTCCTCAATGATGACACCAAGGCGTCGGGCTAAAGCTGCAGCCTGATAGAGTCCGAGCTTCGCGCCATATATTTCGGTCATGGCATCCGATATGGCAATGCCTTCAAGTTGGCACGATGTGAAATCGAGGCCGACGAGCTTCGTGCGGAAGAAACTCGTTCCAACAAAGCGGTCGTCCTTGAGCGTGGTGCCGTGCAGCTCCATTTCAGTCATGTCCGCTGACGAGAAATCGCAGGTTTGAGCTTGAACGCTTTTCCAAAGACATCGGTTGAATGCGCCGTAGGCGAACGTGCAGCTCTCTGCAGACACCTGCTCCCAAAGCGCTTCGGTAAAGGATACGCCAGCGAACTTGCAATCGTTGAACGTGCAGCGTGTGAACGCGGCGCTGTCGAATATGCTGTTGGAGAAGTCGCAACCTTCAAAGGCGGTGTCGACGAAAAGTGCACCAGTGAAGTCGCAGCTAAGGAACTGGCAATTGGAGAAGCGGCCGCTAGAAACCTCAAGCTCGGCGAAGCTCGTTTCTGCAGCATGGAGCCCGCAGAATTCGACGGCTTCGAGCGTTCCGCGGTCGGGATCGCAGAGAACGCTCAAGGGAAGCTCATCGAGAGAGGCAGCTATGCGAGGTGCGGCTAGCTTGCAAGGCGATGATGCCTGGTCGTAGGCAGCCTGTGCTGAACTGGGAATAACGTGCATGTCGTCCCTTTCGCTGATAACGCCCGAATAGGTCCATCTCGCATCATCCTAAGACCGATCTATCGGTCTTGCAACTTACGTCTTTTTGTTCGCGCTTCGTTTTTGAGACAGCAAAAGGCCGGCGATCGTCATGGCTAAGCCAAGGATTATAGGCGCATTCAGCGGTTCTCCCAGAATAAGAATGGAGGCAGTCGCTGTAATGGCGGGAACGAGGTAGATGTAGGTGGTCGTTGTGGTCGCTCCTAGATGCTTCACGGCAACGCCCCATGTGACGAAGCACGCCGCTGATGCCACTGCACCCAGAAAGAGCAGATTGAGCAGGTTCTGCCCGTCGAGAAGGGCAGATGGCTGCGGTGTGTGTGGGTCGAAGATGAGCGTGGTAACCAAGATGAAGGCAACGCCCCAGACGAACGTGCGCTTCGTGGCTACGATTGTTTCGTAGCCTTTCTGCGCAATGCGAGCGACCAGTGTGGAATAGACCGCCCACACAAGGGCTGCAGTCAACGCAAGCATATCGCCGAAAAGATCGAAGCTGGTGAAGTTCACGATATCGCCTTCGCCCATCGTGCCAGCGCCAACAACGATAAGCCCCGCCATTGCGAGCGCGAAACCGCAGAAGAAGTGGGCATTGATGGAGGAGCGATCGCCGAGGGCGGCGGAGATAAGGGCCGTGAACAGCGGCGATGCCGCTACGATCACGCCAACGGCGGTTGCGGTGGTAAACACGAGCGCAACATTTTCTAGCAGGTAATATGCGGCGATACCTGTCGCCCCGGCAGCAGCGAAGAGCACTTCATCCGTTCGCTCTTTAAGCCTCAAAACGTGAGGGCGCATGACGCAAAGGAGGCATAGGCCCAAAACAAAACGCAAAAGCAGTATCCATAAGGGGGATAGATCCACCAAGAGCACTTTAGTGGAGACGAAAGTGAAGCCCCATACGAAGATGGTGAAGAGCGCAACGAGGTGGTATTTCATTTTCGACCTTCGCTCGTCTTACGCATCGCGGCGTACGCGCCGGGCGTGCATCCAATGCGCTTCTTGAACTCGCGCGCTAGATGTGCCTGATCCGAAAACCCAAGTTCAGCTGCCGCATCTGATGCATTTGCGCCACTAGCCAGAAGTTTACATGCCGCATCTACACGGAGTGCCAATTGATGCTGAACTGGCGTGAGGGAGAACATGCGCCTATAGGCGCGGATGAGCGCATAGGCAGAGATGTCTTCGTTCTTCGCGAATTCCCCAACATTGATCCTTTCTGCGAGATGCCCGAGTATATGCGCATAAAGGCACGCTGCCGCTTCCTCGTGTTTGGGATTCAGCGGGTTTACGTCGGGCTTGGCGACGAGAGTCTGCTCAAAAGCCACGAACGCCTCTAGTGCGTCCTCTTCTCGGCATCTGTCGAGCAGAGAGAATACCTCTTCAAGCTGTTTGTGCGGCAGATCGTCGGTATTGCTCGGAAAGTAAAACCGCTCGCCATCGAGGATTTCTGCCGCAACCGTGAAGCTGTCATAGGCAAAAGGGCTTTCGCTAACCTGGGTGCAGCCATGAGCATCGCCGGCGTTAAATACAAGAATATCGCCCTTCTTTATGCGCAGGAGCTTTCCATTGAGGACAAGCTCACGCTCGCCCTCACGAACGATGCCGAAGACGTAATGGTCATGAGCGTGATCTGCGAACGGCTGCAAGATGCCACGATATGTTCTGCGTTCTCCCTTGAAAAGGGGAAGAGGCTTGATGGTGCAAGATTCATTCATGCAAGGTCTTTCCTTTCAAGAACAGGATAGCCTTCTGCTCGCTGTTGTTCTTGAATGAAATTGCGTTTGGGAAATAACAGACGATTCCAGATCTAAAGCGCGCATTCAGAAAAACGTGAGATGCTGTTCTCTTGAATCTATCAATGCCCGGAAGCTCTCTACGCCAAAGGCTGGTCGTCCGAAGGCTTCGGCGTAAGTCTCTATACATCAACAGTGTTTTCGGAAATGAAGCTCTTTCGTTTCGCCCTAAACGCTTCAGTAGCAATAACTAGTTGACTGATCTTTTTACCACGTGCCTTGTAAGCTTGATCGAAGAGGAGTTCTACGAAGGAGGGCACCATGGACAAAGGCGAGATCGTGCTGGCAGGAGGATGCTTCTGGGGAACGGAAGCTTATCTCAAGCGCCTACCTGGCATCATCCAGATCGAAGTAGGATACGCGAATTCGAGTACGCCTCAGCCTTCCTACGAAGAGGTTTGTTCGGGCGAAACAGGAGCAGCGGAAGCGGTCCGTGTCGTCTACGATAAAGAGGTCATCCCTTTACCGCTTCTTCTGGAAGCCTACTTGCGCACTATCGATCCCACATCGCTGAACCGCCAAGGCAATGACCGGGGCACCCAATATCGTACGGGAATCTACTGGACAGACGAACAAGACGCGCCAATCGTTATATCTGAGCTAAACAAAGTCGAGCGGCGCATAGGTCGTCGCGTTCGTGTGGAAGCGCGCCCGCTGCAAAGCTTCTATCCAGCTGAACCGTATCATCAGAACTACCTGGATGTTAATCCTTCGGGTTATTGCCATGTCAATCTCGCCGATGCCGCAAATTTCGTTTCTGAGCATGCAGCGGATTTCGCCATCGCGCAGCATGACTATTCAAAGCCTGCAGATGCTTTGCTGGAAACAATGCTCGACCCTACCACGTTTGCCGTCACTCAACAGGGAGCAACCGAGCGCGCCTTTTCACATCCCTATGACCACTTGTTTGAAGATGGCATCTATGTGGATGCAGTAACGGGCGAACCGCTCTTCGCAGCAGCCGATAAGTTCGATTCGGGTTGTGGCTGGCCCGCGTTTGCTCGCCCGATCGCCGAGTCGTCCATTGTGGAGGCGGTAGACGAATCGCTTGCGGGCATGCTGCGGACCGAGGTTCGCAGTGCACGTGGCAACAGTCATCTCGGGCATGTCTTTGAAGACGGCCCTGCCGCATTGGGCGGACAGCGCTATTGCATCAACGGTGCAGCTTTACGCTTCGTTCCCCGTGAACAAATGGAGAATGAAGGTTACGGCTATCTGCTGAATTCGCTGGAGTGCTGAGCGTTGGTGTTCATCGCGATCGAGTCGATCACTCGGTTCGTGCCGCCGAGTTCAGTCAACCGATTCCTCAAGAATGCGGCGGACGCGCGGTATCTTGCAGCATCTTCCAAAAGTTGTTCCAAAGTTCTGAGTACCGTAGGGACATCAAAGCAACTTTGTTCAAGCGAAAGACCGATTCCGGAGCGTTCTGCTGCCTTGGCATTGAAGCGGCGCTCGAAGACCTTACCAGGGCAGATGAGCTGTGGCGAGCCGTACGCTATGCCATCCAACATCGAGTTTTGGCCGCCGTGATTCACGAAGATAGCAGTGCGGGGAAGCAACTCAGAAAAGTCAAAACGAGGTGCCGTGTGCAAATGCGCTGCGTGCCTTTCCGGCAAGCCCGCCACATAAAGATCGAGACTGCTACCTCGCAAAGCTTCCGCAAAGACAGCAAAGCCTCTGCGGGGCGTGACAGCTCCGTTACCGAAATAGGCAACAACTGCATCCCTTGGCGTATCAAGGGTGCTTGCTGACAGGTCGATGAACGGACCCGTAAATATCACGGGGATTTCGGCAGGAAACGGCTCCAGTTCAGGGCATGACGGTACGAAACGGACGTTCGGCATGAGCAGGATATCCTCCGGCGAACGCACGGGGTCCATTGAAAGCGAACGCAGCACGCGATTCAAACCCGCAACGGAGGAGGGGTTGCTTGCGAAGGATGGCTGCGTAGGAAAACTCGTTGAACCGAAGACAGGCACGCCTTCTGCCTTGGCAGCGATTATCGAAGCAATATT
>OGYF01002993.1_pt1 | contig 11997 bp, 8 predicted proteins | sample 1576451 | NCBI WGS metagenome assembly OGYF01 (sample SAMEA3541505, study PRJEB24748) | human gut metagenome | biome: human gut; feature: human-associated habitat; material: faeces | place: China | collected 2012 | reverse complement strand
GGGGGGGCAAGGTCCCGGGAGTTGATCCTGACCTACTCCGGGAAGGTGGAGGAGGCGGGCTATATACCGATGACCTACACCAACTGCTCGTGACTGAATAACGGCATCGACAAACCGGCGCTGGCCGTGGCAGGGATCGATATCTGGGTCGCGTGGTCGAAGGGCGTGACGGTTTTTGCTGGTTAACCGGAGAACGGCGTGATTTCGATAAGTGAACTGGCCACCGAGTTGACTGTGAGAGGCTTTTCGCACATCGTAATCGAAGGAAAAATAACCTCCCTATACGGGAGGCTATTTTTTGTATGTAGCTATTATTCCATATATGAGCCTTCTATCAGATGAATCAAATCCAACGTGAGACTGTATTCGTAGTATGACAACTGTTCAAAGATATCACACACCTTATGCAGACAATCAATATTGTCGGTTACAGCGTACTTCACATACAGATTTTCAATTATTTTCGCTTGATCGACAACTTGGCGCTTGTATTCGTCTGACCATTTTTCTCCGTATTGCAGGGGTATCAAATCCTGTTCAGCCAAATAATGCATTCTGTTCAACATACACAATTTGTGTTCATAAATACAATGAATCGCATTCAGAGGATTATGTTCAAAAAAGCCGTTCAGTATATTCCTTCTCAGATATTCAGCTATGTACTTATTTGACGATATTCCATATGCATAACGTTCTCTCGAATAAACCCGATAGGCATCCGTCCACCGCCAATTCGGTTTTTCTCTGGTACATCCGAAGTATGGAAATAGATTATCTGTCAGGTTCTCAGAAGCGATATACAACTTTAATTCTTTCAATAAATCTTCGACATTGAATTGATAGGAAGCTCCCGATTTGGTTTTGTTGAGAAAAAAGCTGTATGTATCGTTTGATTCCGCAAAGATACCGTTGATCGCCGACAGAACATCGGCTCTGGAAATATATTGAGTGTCATAGGCGCGTCTATAGTTCCAACCCACTATAAAAAAACAATCGTCCGCTTCTCGATAGCCGGAAATCATCTCTAAATGTTTCGTACCGACTTGATCTGCATACCCATATCGATTCGGAATGTAGTAATCATCCATCATGCATACAACATGCCAGCCGCCACGCAACGCTCCCATGATCAGTTCAAAGAGCGACATATCCGCGATTTTCATGAACCGCGAGATATTTACTTCCAACGTGTCCAGTAAGGGATGGCCTCCATAGATATCCGGAGCGATAAAATTGTAATTCAAATCGTTCTTTTCATATGAGTCCAACACCAGTCTGACCTGAATATTGTTGCCAAGCAGCCACTCCTTGTATTTTGGATGAGTCGATGCGATTGTATGAGTATATGCTCGTATCGCTTCGTTCTTGATCTGCGGGGTACCTAAATCCAATTGTATATCCAACGCAATCCCTTCCTTGAATATATTGAATATATTGTTTATGAAATCCATTATTTTTACAGTATTGATGAGTTTCTATTGTTTAACAAGCTAATATTTGCCCCTTCATTTACACATTCATTTCGGCCGCGTCAACTACATTTTTAGGCTCGTCACGGTAGAACTGAGCCTGTTTGTCGAACATCTCGGTATAAACCCCACCTTTGGCATACAATTCCTTGTGGGTACCATATTCGACAACATGGCCATTTTCGAACACAGCCACTTTATCGGCGAGTTGAACAGCTGAAAGGCGGTGAGTAATAAGAACGGCGCATTTATCCGTAATCATATTGTGAAATTGCATATAGATCTCATACTCTGCATTCGGGTCAAGCGCTGCTGTCGGCTCATCTAGTAATAAAATTTGCGAATTACGATAAAGCGCCCGTGTAATTGCAATCTTCTGTCCTTCGCCGCCGGATGGTTGGAATCCATCAATCGCTTCCCATTTGTATACCGGAGTATCATAGCCATACGGCAGTTTTTGAATTAAGGAAACCAAACCACTTTGATTACTGATTAAAGCAATTTTTTCATCATTTTTTTCATATTCAAGTACTATATTTTCCTTCACTGTCATATAATATAATTTATAATCTTGCAGTATCGGAGCAAATAGTTTTACATATGAAGCATAATCAAATTGATTGATATTCACTCCATCTAAAAGAATTTCGCCTTTGGTAGGATAATAAAGTCTGGTTAGCAGTTTTATAAATGTTGATTTCCCGGAACCATTGTCTCCAACAATACAAAGTTTCTCACTTGCCCGGATTTTAAGATTCAGGTTCTGTAAAGCATAAATTTCGCTTCCAGGATATTTAAAAAAAACATTTTTGAATTCTATAATAGATTCTTGATGAAAACACGGCAGCCGGTTTCCCAAGACATGCTGCTCTTGGAGATTAAATAAATCGATATACTCTTGAATCTTCATGTTTCTGCTAGCAAGTGTAATATACGATTTCATCACCTGACTAAATGCGCTTGAAAACTGTCCTACGGCAGAGATGTAAATCGTCATATCGCCGATAGGCAATCCATTTCTAACAACGCTATATATTACATAAACATACACAAATAATTGCTGAAAACAGTTCGTTGAAGCGCTAAATAGTGTTGATCGATCGGCACATAAGATCTTCTTCAACTCAATTGCGTCCAGTTCCGCCTTTTTAGTTTTAAACCTTTCAATAAAGAAATCGACCAGATTGTATAACCGTATTTCCGCTGAATAGCGAAAATCCTCGAACAACATACTAGTGCCATATACACTCCTCCCATATTTACTACACTCTTGATTCAATTGGTGTTTTTTGATGTTTACATTTTTTGCAACCATCGAATTCAAGTAGACTAAAATGAAAATTACTGCAATAATCCACGGGTTCAAAGTTGCAATCAAGGAAATAAGAGCAGCCAATTTAATCAAGGCAGTTACCAAATCAATTACCCCATCAATAACGTACATAATTTCTGCTGTTGTATCTGCTGCTCGACTTTGCTGAATCTGCACATCGGGGTTCTCAACGGTTTCATAATCTAAAGCAAACATATGTAAATATAAATCAGCCTGTAAGCGCGTCTCTACACGCAAACGCTCCTTTTCGAGCTGTCTATTAGCTACTACATTGATCAGCTGTGTGATAAATGGTACGAATACCAATAAGGCGACATATAGCGCCAGTCTTTCAAACCGTTGGCCCCCTGTTAATTCATTAATAATCCATCCCGGAATAACGACAGAAACCATAGGAAAAATCGCAAAAATAGGCGTTAACAGAGCCTTAATCCAAACATATCGTTTCCCAAACTGATCTTTACAAATCGTCTTGATTATATATTTTGTCATTTTTATTGTTGTGCGAAAATTTTGACTTTTTTTCAATTTTAACATATATACATTCACCCTTGGACAGTTAATATGTTGCATTGGTAAATGCTAAGCGCGCATAAATATTTTTTATTTACTGATCAATTAGTAACGCCGTATTTGATATTGGTTCAAAATAATGATCGAATAATTTTAATTTCAATAAAATTTTATCACCAGATAGTTCCACAATATAACCTCCTACACTCATTATTAACAAAGATTCTATAAATTGGGATTCTTTTTCTTATTAAATTCTCACATTCTCAGATTGTTCTTGACTTCTACGGCTGGTTTAATCTATATACCACGCTGCTTGTGATTCGTACATTTTTTTGTATAAACCATCTTGTTGCATAAGTGTTTTGTGATTCCCACTTTGAATGATTTCACCTCGTCTCATTACAATGATTCTATTTGCCATCTTTGTTGATCCCAAGCGGTGAGTTATTATTATCGTCGTTTTCCCCTTGGACATATCAACGAACCTTCGATAGACATTGCCCTCTTCGATAGGATCAATAGCGGCAGTTGGCTCATCTAAAACTATTACATTTCCTTCTCTATAAAATCCTCTCGCAATTGCCACACGTTGCCATTCTCCGCCAGAAAGTTCAACTCCGCCAAAACGTTTTGATAATAATGTTTTGTATCCATCAGGAAACACTTCCTCGTTAGTTACATTAACCCCTGCCTTTTTGCTTGCAATATCTATTTTTTCTTGGATAGGCTCAAATCCCATATCGCTGATAATTATGTTGTCTTGCAGATTAAATAGATATTTATAATAATTTTGGAACACCGCAGATTTTTCACCAAACAGCGCTTCTCTGCTTAATTCAGAATATGGTTTCTCGTCGATAAATACTGACCCAGCACTTGGTGTGTATATTCCAAGGATAATCTTCGCTAAGGTCGTTTTACCAGAACCATTCTCCCCTACAATTGCAATAATATCCCCTTGCTCAATACTTAAATCTACGTTACTGACCACTGATTCCTCACGCCCCGGATACGAAAAAGACACTTTTTTAAGCTGTATAGTTCCCTGACTTGAGTCTCTATTGCCATATATGCGATCTGGAATTGTCAGATAATTTATCATACTGTTAATTTCCGCAAATTCCCCTGTTAATATTGATCCAATTCGATCCACTATTATATGATTTGCAGTGCTGTATAGCGTTTGTAGCGATGCAAATACAGCAGCGAATGCTCCAACAGAAATAGTACCTTCCATCAACGTAGTAAATAAAAGGAATAATACACCATAATATCCGGCTAAGGTAATAAATTTTGAAGTTATCTCCATTGTTTGCGAGCGTCGTTCTGTTTTCCATGTTTTAGCATTTAAAATACTGAGTGTGTCAATATAAAGTTTTTTGAAATAAGCAAAGCAACCTAATGTACGTGTTTCTTTAAAAAAATCGGCGTCAATCATATACGAACTATATTTTGACAGTTTTCTCTCGAGTGGTGCTTTTTCGTCTTTCAATTGAACGAACATCTTAGTGCGCAATAACTGCGATATCACAACCGGAATGAATATGAGTATCGGAATCCAAAACAAGATTGGCTTTAACGAATATAAGTAAAACCCTACAAAAAACAGATAAGGGATATCACGAAGAAAAAGATTAATGACATTCTTTGAACAATAATCTATAAAATATATACCTCGTCCGGCATTTTCAATATAATCCAACAACTTTGGGTTTTCAAAGCTAATTGGATCTATTTTATTTGCTTTTTCATGGAGCATTTCGGATAATGCAATTATCGATTTCTCTGAAATGATAAAAGATAAAGAGTCACTAATCCAATCTATTAGTTCTTTAACTATTAGAACACTAAAGTACAATACAAGCGCTATAATTATATCGTGAAAAATTATTCCATTGTCCGTATTTTGGATAGTCCCAACAGTATCAAACAGATGCGTTGTAGTATACACGATAGCAACTCCAAAAAATCCAGAAACAATGGATAGAAGTACATCGGCTATAAACAATTTCTTTGAAGCAGAAAATGCAAGCGGAATTGTTTTAAAAATTACTTTTAAACGATTGACTTTCATTTATACCACCCCTTCTGTTCTGAATATAGCTTTGCATAAAGTCCCGCTTGCTTGATGAGTTCGGTGTGCGTTCCCGATTCAATAATTTCCCCATTATCAATCACAAATACGTGATCTACAGTTTTAATCGAACCAAGCCTATGGCTAATTAACAATGTCGTTTTATTTTTGCTTATTGATGAAAATTGTTCGTATAGTTTGCTCTCCGCAATTGGATCTAAAGAAGCTGTTGGTTCATCTAAAATCATAAAGTCAACTTTTTTCATAAGTAAGCGTGCTATAGCTACACGCTGCCACTCCCCGCCAGAAATATCTTGACCCCCTTCTTCTGTTTTTCCGAGAAGTGTATCGGCACCATTGGGTAAAACTTTGAGTAAGCCAAGTAAGTCAACATCAGAAAGTTTTTTTATGTATTCATCATCAATAATATCATTTGAAATTGAATGTATGTCACCAATTTTTACGCTATCTTTTAATGTCAATTCATATTTTGCAAAGTCTTGGTATATAATTCCAAACATTCCTTTTATTTCAGAGTGAGAATAATTTTTTAGATTTTTTTTGTTTATCAATATAGTCCCTTCGTAATCATCGTATAGACCTGTTAAAAGTTTTATAATCGTGCTTTTTCCAGCTCCGTTTTTTCCAACAAACGCGTAATGTGTATCTTTATTTATTTTAAACGAAATGTTGTTTAATACCCTTCGATCTGTACCAGGATATTTAAAACTAACATTTATAAATTCAATTGATTCTACGGAAAATAAATTGTTGCACGGAAGGCATAGATAATCAGCATCATATTTATAATTACAAACAACATTAAAATCCTTAATAAATTCTTTTTCTTGTGCTAAATTGTTTGCCCAACTCATAGCACTTGAAACAACCTCATCAATAAGAGCAATAATATTTGTGATTAGAGCTATATATAGTCCAACATCCATCCTACTTATCAAAATTGATGATGTCATAAATACAATAATAATCATTGCAAAAAACAAATTTATAAAACGCGATAAATACCGATTAAATAGGATTTTTTTATTTACATGTTTTTTCTTATCATATAAATCGCATTGCATTTTTTTCCATTTTGAATTTATAGCACTTGAGAAACCAAACAGAGTTCTTTCATCTGTTACACTTCTATCTTTAAGTATGTATGTTGAATGATACATTTCCATTTGTCCAGAGAAATTTTCTTTGTAAAAGTTATATATTTTTATTCCGTTTCTATATGTAACACTTAGCATTGGAATTGAAGCTAGCAATATAAGAACGCCTAACCACCACAATCCATTCGACACAAATACGATCATGATGCTTATAAATCGTACAATTAAGCTCGCCGCACCAAGCATATCGTTATAAATTGTATTGATTTGTGATGAAACTTCTCCAAAAACCCTTTTTATTAGTATAAATGATTCGGAATTGTCTATATACTCATAGGCAATAGAAGCTTGTTTTTCTATGCACTCAACCGCAATTTTATTATTAAGTCGTATTTGTAATTTTCTGGTCGCATATCCTATAACGGCCCCAAACAAGAGTTGAAAAGCAAGTAAAAAAATAATAAATAGCAGTGGCTTATATATAGAAGAATAAGGAAGGGTTCCTGAAAATATATTGGTAGCTGTATTAATAAAATGAGCTATTATCAATACATTAATTGCAGGGATGATTGCATCAATTAGTCTTTGCATTACCGTTATTGCAGAAAGCAATGGAGCATATCTAAAATGCACTTTCAACAAAGACCAAATTGAATTTTTTTTATTAAAAATCATCATTCTACACCTCATCGCGGCTTTTATAATAAAGAAAGGACGATAGTCGCGGACGACTAGAATCTCCACCGGATATAAGCTTGGGATTACTCTCAATTCTTTGAGATATAGAACATATACATGCAATGTGAGATAATATGGCCATTACTTACCGTCGCTTTGGCATCTTGAGCATGTACCTTGGCAGTAGTCACAAGTTCCTGTGCAATGTGCCAAGATTTCAATATTCTCTCAATCACTAGGGTCGTAACCAAGATCATCAATCAGTTCTCTGAGTTCATGAATATCCATGTTTGTTCCTTCTTTCACAATAATCCCAATAGTTTAAAAATCTAATACCCTCCTGATTGACACTTCGTGCAAGTACACTGACAATAGTCGCAAGGACCTGTACAATGAGCCAAAATATCGATATCCTCCAAGTCACACAAATCATAACCCAGGTCATCTATTAGCTCTTTGAGTTCATAAATATCCATACCCATCATACATAATCAACTCCTTCTCAAAAGTAATCCCCCATAAAACGGTCTAACATTTGAAATACTTCACTGTAATTTTGGGACATGTTTAATTTATAATTTAAATGTAGGAAGAGAATTCATTCGATCCGAAGCGTTTGCTTGATTGTTTTTAGCATTGCATATCACCCGTCTCAGATTGAATATGAATATTTCTCATGCGATTGATTACAGCTAAAAGTTCGCACTTTCTCCGCATATCCAGAAAGCGTTCCATCGTGGTAAAATAACTTGAAAACACGCAGTCAAGCCCCTCCTTACCGATTTCGGCGTAAAGCTCGTCGATACGTTTTCGTAGATCAATGATTCTGTCGGTGTTATGCGTTTCAAGATAGCGCAACATAAAACCGAGTGCGTTAAGTTGCTGCTTGGTGATGATGTCATGTAATCCGCAGACGTTGATGCGCTCATCCCCAATGACGATAAAGCCTGTATCCAAGACTTCCAGTTTTTCGCTTCCACTCCCTTCGGGATAAGAGGTAAAACTATCAGTATATAGAACACGGTTCTGATTCCAGAGAATCGGCACGGGCAACTCCGGCACATTACCGTGATTTTTACAGATCATTTTTGATTTCTCTGTCGCATCACGTATCACAAAATCCTCCATTAGATAGATCTTATCCGCAACCGAGAGATATTCACCGCTTCCACCGATGACGAGAATTGTCGAAACTCCACATACCTTATACAGCTCGTTTACCCTGTCGGTAAACGGTGTAATTGGTTCCTTTTCAATTAGCGCTTTCATTATTTTGTCGCGGATCATAAAGTTTGTCGCGCTTCTATCCTCGTCAAGTAGTAGTAGCTTGGCTCCGTAATCGACCGCTTCCATAATATTTGCCGCTTGTGAAGTCGATCCGGAGGCATGGTCCGTCGAAAAATCTCGCGTGTCGCCGCTGGGCAGCCACTTAATAAACGGTGAGATGTTTAAGCTTTTAACGCTTCTCCCATCCTCTGCTGAAACCGTCATAGCACTGTCGTCAGTGATGCAAAACTCACGCCCGTCACCCGCAACGTGGTCGTAAATCCCTGTCGAGATCGCGTTAAGCAGAGTTGATTTGCCGGAATAACCACCGCCAGTTAGGACTGTTACGCCGCGTTTGATGCCCATACCCCGAATACCACACACCTCAATCTCATCCTCTGGGGGCGATATGAAAGGAACGGCGTTCTGCATCGGCAAATCAGTGCCTTTGGAGCGAGGTAAAATACTCCCGTTGGCGATAAATGCGCAATAATCGCTGTTCTTAATCCATGCGCGGATTGCAGTTTGCCTTTCGGCAAGCGAAATAGCTGCCTCAAGCTTTTTTATATCAAATCGAGAGACAAACATATCCACGGCTTCCGGTAAGTCACGGCAGAGCATTTGGATGGCTTTCCGTAATTTGTTTTTTGGTAACTGTACCTGCATTCGTATACATAGGCACATTTGCGGCGGCATCGGAATACTGCCGTCGAGCATATAAATGGTATTTCCATTTCCGTTTTCGTAGTCCTTCTGCGGACAATGTGCAAAATACGCTGTATTCCTGATAAGTACTTCTCCTTTCGGACGATAGAGATAATACTTTCCATTTTCATTATCAGGTCTTGATCGGTTGTAGAGTTCGGCATTGAGCGCGTCAATATACGTTGCAAACGCACGCAGACAGTAATCAGCGGCCGCCGCAGTCGTGCTGTCAAAGCCAAGCTTTTCGGTTGGGATGTGCCATATTAAAGTTGGTTTATCCATTGACAATTTATTTGTACACTCAATGGACACCATCATTTGTTCATACCAATAATCACTGATATACTGTATTTCTGGATCCGGCTCAACAAGCACGCCTCGAATCATTTGGGGCGGAAAGCGTACGATAGTCTTTCCGGCATATATATCATGATAAGTGATAGAGTTATTTTGCATCTGATGTAGATAATATTTTAATCTTTTCATATCATTTCCCCTTATATATAAAAATGACATACACTGGCACGTCAAAAAGACACCAGTCCTTATGTATTGATTCTTACAAGCAAAAAGGTATGGCTTTTCTAACGAAGCCGACTGTGGATTCCTGACTTGGAGCCATGGAATAAAGCCGCTCTGCTTGATCGGACTGCCGCAAACAAAATAGTCGTTGTCAAGCTTTTGATAACTTGTATCGGCTCATTGTATTATGCTCTCTGAACACCTACAGCCACATTCTATATCTCGATCTTCGTTGCGTGGAGAACGCGGAATCGTTTCTCCTGTCCAACATTCACAACGCTGGGGTTAGCATTCCTGTGTCTTCGGAACTTTTGCATCCTGGTACCACTGGCTTTGTGCCTCGTACATGCTCTTATACAAACCGTCCTGTTCTATCAGTTCGTTAAACGAACCTTCCTGCACGATCTTCCCACCTTTCAGCACCAAAATACGGTCGCAGAAGCGAGTGGATCCCAAACGGTGACTTATCAAAATGCCAATACGGCCGTTGCCCCGTATCTGTTCGTAATATTGCCGGTAGATTGTGGCTTCCGTCATCACATCCATGCTTGCATTCGGCTCATCAAGGATCAGCAAGGAGCCTTTTGCGTAAAAGCCGCGGGCAACCGCCAGTTTCTGCCATTGCCCGCCCGATAGCTGCACCGAATGATCTAACAGACTACCGACCGGAGTATCGTACCCAGCGGGCAATTGCTCGATGAAACGGTCAGCATCGGCTTCCCGCGCGGCCCGTCGAATTTGCATATCGTCTTGTGTTTCCTCCGGCACACTGAACCAGATGTTTTCCCCTACCTTTAGTTCATAGCGGACATAGTCCTGAAATACCGAGCCGACACGATCAAAGGCCAGGCCAAATAACGGTATGCAGGCGCCGTTCACCCGTATTTCACCCTCACAGGGAGCGTATAAACCCAGCAACACCTTACTCAATGTGGATTTTCCGCTTCCGTTTTCACCAACTACCCCAATCGTTTCCCCTGCATGCAGGGTAAGGTTGATCGCATCCAACTGGTTATCTTCACGATTTGGGTAACGGAACGACACATCTTTGAGTTCCAGAGTATGGAGCGGTTCGACTATCTTCTCCGGTTGCGCCGTGTCCAATGTCTCCCGGATCAAATCCCAGAAATCCTCACCGTACATCATCGCTTCAGCGATATATTTCCCGTTAAATGCGAATCCGATAACACTCTCTTGCGCAGACATGACGCCGCTGATTACCACAGACAACATACTAATGGAATATATTTCCGGCCAGTTGAACAGCAAATACAGTGCATAGCCAACCAAAAGAATATTGCCGGTAAGGATCAGCAAGGATTCCAGCGAATTTCCGTACAGCACATGGTGCATAAAATACCGTGTCCGCTGTCGGATGTTGTTTTTCGCGATGGCCTGGTATCGATCCAGGAACAGGGATTCCGCCTCGAATATCCGTAATTCGATAAGACTGTCTTTTGTAGTAAGGGCGTTCAGATAATACGCGCTCAGTTGGTTGGACGGGTATTGCTCCTGATACATAGCGTGCATAGCCTTGTCCTGTTTGAGTCGTATAAAGACTACCGGCATAGAGGTGGCCACCGCTACCAGCGGGAATATGAGGCTGTATCTGCCCAGAACGATAAGAACCGACATCATGGAGGTAAAACCGGAAATCAAAGTGAGAATGGACTGGAAGCTCATCTCAAAATTGCGATTGATAAAATCGACCGCCCGGCCAAACCGGGCTTGTTCCTTATTCAGTTCCTGCCGAACGGGAGGAATCCGGTTTATCGCTTCAAAAAGATCCCGCGTCATGTTTTGTTTCACCCGGGTATATAACCGGGCTCTCCCATAGGGAATAGCGGAAAAGAGGAGCTTTTGTGCCAGTAATAGAGCGAACAGTCCCAGTAGATACGGCAGGCCCATGGACAAGCGCTCTCCCGGGAGGAAGGCAACACCATCAATAGCCTCAAAGGTTCCGGCAATCTGCCCGATCAACCATACCTGCACTGCCGAAAACAGGCCGAGCAGGATATTGGCGAGCACTAGAAGGCCGGTCAGCAGCTTACCCGAACACAAACTGTATCGTAGTACTTTCAGAAAGGTAGCCATTTGTTTTTTCATATAGCTTTCTCCTCCCCCTTTTGGTACCACTGCGCCTGCGTAGAATACAATTTTGCGTAATACCCGTTTTTATACATCAGCTCTTCATGCGTCCCCTTTTCAATGAGCGTCCCGTGCCGCAAGACCAAAATGATGTCCGCGTGGCGGATGGTACTCAGCCGATGGGCAATGACAAAGCTTGTTCTGCCCTTCATCAGGTTATCCATTGCT
>OGYF01002987.1_pt1 | contig 12022 bp, 12 predicted proteins | sample 1576451 | NCBI WGS metagenome assembly OGYF01 (sample SAMEA3541505, study PRJEB24748) | human gut metagenome | biome: human gut; feature: human-associated habitat; material: faeces | place: China | collected 2012 | reverse complement strand
GCAAATATTTGAAGATGGCTTCCGCCATGGGGCTGCGGCATACGTTGCCGTGGCAGACGAATAAAACTCGGATCACGACGCATCATCCCTCCATGTTCTCAGCAGCATCCCGCTAAAGTCATACCGGCTTTATTTACATCCAGCTTGGGAACGCATCCTTTTGCATATTGGCTCGCCTTCCATTTCATAACTTTCAAACCGCTCTCAAACGGGCCCTATAGGCCTCCATGGACAGAGTCTCACGGGCTGCGCCACGGGACATCAGTCGACCGGCCCCGTGGGGCGCGGAGTAATTCCACTCCGGGTTGCCGCGTCCGATGGCGAGAACACTACCGTCCCGCATGTTGATGGGGATCAACACCTTCTCACCCTTGTGAGCAGCAATTGCGCCTTTTCGAAGAATCATCTCGTCGGTATCGATGTAGTTGTGGATCGTGTGGAAGCCATCTGCGCCGGTGAGTCCTGCGCGCTCAAGCAGAATCTGAGCGATCAGCTCACGATTGCGGCGGGCAAACTGCTGGCAAATCTCCACGTCGTGGAGGTAATTGTCCAGATGCTCGCCATAGAGGAAACACAGATCCTCGGGCACAGACAGCGGCTTGTCAGCCCAATGCAGCTCTTTCAACGCTGCCTGAATCTCCTTGCGGCGACCGGCGGCCTTGTACTCTGCAATGAGTGCGTTGCGTTTCTTGAAATACTCCTCACGGCCCTGGTTCAGCTCAACCGCCAGATGCTGGTAATACTCCGCGACCTGTTTGCCAAGGTTACGGCTTCCGGTATGGATGACCAGGTACAGTGTCCCACCGGATGCGCGATCCACCTCGATGAAGTGGTTGCCGCCGCCAAGGGTGCCGAGGCTGCGCTGCAGGCGCTTGGCGTCCTTCAGTTCCCTGTAGCAGCGAAGGGCCTCCAGATCGAAGGACTCCCTGCGCCCCTCCCAAACGTTCATACCGGAAGGAACATAATGCGCCGCCTCGTCAAGGCGCGCAAAGTCAATCTCCGTCTCGTGCAGACGGACGGTGTACATGCCGCATCCGATATCCACGCCCACAACGTTGGGCACAGCCTTGTCATGAATGGTCATCGTCGTTCCGATGGTACAGCTCTTACCGGCATGCACGTCGGGCATGATCCGGATCTTGCTACCCTCGGTGAAGGCATAGTCGCACATTCTGCGGATCTGCTCAATGGCAGCGTCTTCGATGACATTGCCATAGGCAATGGCAGTTGCGACCTTTCCTTTGATCTCCATGTGATACCTCCTAAATTGATCATGAAAAAATCCACCCGTCGTGCATTGACGGGTGGATTGTGGGTACAGATACGCTAATCCTGTATCAGCAGAGCCCTTGAGGGATCAGCGTTTCCAACTTCGCCGAATGCACGCGCACGAAAACAAGATACTGCGGTTCAGGCAGCACCAGGTTCATATCTTTGTGCAGGCTCGACAAGCTGAACATGGCGATCATCTCAAAGACTCCTTTCCTCTCATATTCCGTTAACAGTATATCACAAAGAAAGCCCTTTGTCATTCTACTGCTGGTATAATATTTTCATGCTGGTATAATATTTTCATGCGCTGCTTGCGTTTTCGGCATTGCGTCGGGAGTAAACGCGTTCAGACACAGGTTGTAGTCGCCTTTCTCAAGTCGGAAGCAGAATGTGTAGATTCCGTGCTTCCCACAGTGATAAGCGTTGTACTCGTCCTGAACGCAGGTCAAGTGCTGTTCGCAGTATTCCTTGAGGTTCGGCAGGCCTTTGATCTGCCGCACGAAAAGGTTATACAGTGCGTCAAGCTCCGCCGTGCGCTCCGGGGTTTCAATCTGTTGGTTCGTGCGGAAAACCGTGCGCCACCAGCGATAGCCATCGTGATCGGCGCGAATGTAGCCCATCAGGTGGTTGATATACGGCAGCCCCCGGAACGGAGTACCGGCAACGAGCAGATTTTCCAGCCGCTGTCCTTCAAAGAGATCAACCATCGTTTCCCTCCTCAATATCAACCAGCGGCAGGACGCAGCCACCGTCGGCGGTTTGAAGCAGGATCTGCGGTTGATACAGCAGTTTCAAATACTTGTCAGCCATGTCATCCGGCAGGTCGGTCAGGTCTTCTTCACCTAGCCCGCAGAGGAAGAATGTGCCGAAGATGCCGCTGCCGGGTGCGACCAGCCGGTTGAAGGGAAGCTGCCTGAGCAAGCCCTCGTCATTGCATACCAGACCGACAGCGTCTTTCCAGGGATAGGTGATCTCGATGTAGCCGTCCACGATGGTCTGCAGGCTTTCAAGCGTGTGCTCGATGTCCGCCTTGCGGGGGCGTTTCCCGGGTTCAACGATCAGGACTTTCATTTCGTAGCCTCCTTTTCATTCGCCGGTGCGAAAATGTTGTCGACGGTGTCCTCGTACAGCAGGTTGGCCTTTTCGCTGTAACGCTGGATCAGCAGCTTGCCGCCGGGCAGCGCGGTCGTCAGGGTGAAACCTTCGCGCAGCCGGACTACCATGCACGTTTCCGTGTTGACCGTCGCCAGATGCGCGCCTTCGGGCAGCTTCAGAATTTCTTTGTAGGTCATGGATTTCGACTCCTTTCGTGCTTGGGGTAGTGACATATACGCTCTGTTCGGCCCAAATAGCAAGTCATTTTTCCGGGATTTATCAGTCTTTTTTGTAGAACTGTGTTTCATAGCCATCTGCGCGGAGAATCAACCCCCTGGCCCATGGGGGCGTTCTGCCCATCTGTTCGCAGATGGCCTCAAGGGAAACCTTCGGGTCCGCCTCGATGATGATTTCATCGTGTACATGTGCCACGATGCCGTAGCAGCGAAGCGTCTTCATCGCATGACACAGGATGTCCCGGCTCAGTCCCTGCACGATGTTCTCGACGAATTTGGGGCCGTAGCTTTCGAGCCGCTCCCATTTCTTCGTCCCGCCGATGCCCTCGTAGGTGACCGACTCACCGCCGAACCGATTCTCGCCGATTCGAGGTTTCACATAGGCCAGACGCCTGCCCGAGGGGAGGCAGATGAACAGGAAACCGCTCTCGTACACGAACCGGATTCCGTGTGTCTCGGTGGGCACCTTCAGGGATACGGTTTTCTTCACTGCCTCGTCCACGTCCCACCACAGCTGCGTGATGTTCGGATTGGCGTCACGCCAAGCGTCCACCAACGGCTTGAGTTCCTCCTCCTGAAGCCCCATTTCGATAGCGCCCATGGCCTTGAGTGCGCCCACGGAGCCCCCATAGCCGAGCGCCAGTTCCGCGATTTTGCCTTTCTGGCGCAAATGCCCGTTGACACCATGCTTTTCTACCGGCACGCCGAACATCTGGCTGGCACTGGCGCAGTAGATGTCGCCGCCGTCACGGAACACATCCAGCCGCCACTGTTCACCGGCCATCCAGGCAATGACGCGGGCCTCAATCGCGCTGAAGTCTGCGACGATGAACTTGCCGCCTTCATAGGGGACAAACGCCGTCCGGATCAGCTCCGACAGCACATCCGGCACGGAATCGTACAGGGCCTGCAGTGCGGCGTAGTCACCGCTTCGCACGAGCTCGCGGGCCTGCTCCAGATCCTCCATGTGGTTCTGCGGGAGATTTTGCAGCTGGATCAGCCTGCCGGAGAACCGACCGGTACGATTGGCTCCGTAGAACATGAACATGCCATGCGCCCGGCCATCCTCGCAGACGCAATTCTGCATGGCCTGGTACTTGCGCACGGAGCTCTTGGCCAGCTGCTGCCGAAGAAGCAGCGCTTCGGCCAGGTCCGGCGGCGCATCCCTGAGCAACGCCTTGATATCCTTTTTGCCCAGGGATTCGACTTCCATTCCGTGCTCTGCCAGCCAGGCTTTCATCTGAGCCACGGAATTGGGATTTTCCAGAGCCGTCAGCGCCTGCATCTTCTGTGCCAGCTCGGCTGAGGACTGTGCGTCAATCCGGATGGCATGGTCGACCATCTGCATGTCCAGACGGATGCCGCGGTCGTTGATCTCCTGATCCAGATGGTACTCGTCCCATACGAAGTCAGGCACCGGAAAGCGGGACAGCTTTTCCTGAATGGACATCTCGGTCTCCACGTCCCGGAGGTTATAGGATTTGAACATGGCCCATTTTTCGGGCGCGTCCCCGGGGCGGTTTCGCGTGCGGCCTCCATTGGATTTTGTCGGCGCGCAGGGCTGGCAGAAGAACTTGATGAGGTCCTTGCCGGTTTCCAGCTTCTGCTTGTCCAGCTTGAGCACAGTGCCCACGCCTGCAAGGGACAGTGGAAGACCGAGGTAAGCCGACCAGACCATGGAGCAGCGCCACTGATCCGGGTCAAGATATGTGCCGGAGGGCAGTCCAAGGTATCGGGACAGACAGATTCGTTCAAAGCTGGCGTTGAAGGCCCATTTTGTGACGGCGGGGTCGTCCAGCGCTGAAAGCACCTCCTCCGGAATCCGTTCACCGCAGGCCAGATCGACGACCTGCACAGGCTGGCCGTCAAAGCTGTAGCCAAACAGCAGGATCTCAAAATCCTGTGCCTCGGCATACCGGTAAACGCCGGACTTGCCGATGTCGGCGCTGCTGTATGTTTCCAGGTCAATAGACAGGTTTCTCATAAACACCCCCATAGCAAACAGGGCGGCAGATTGCTCCACCGCCCGTATCAAAGGAACTCAGGCCAGGAAATCCTCGTCGTCGATGGTTTCGAATTCGGCGGAGGCGTTGGTGCGGCCGCCCAGCACTACGCCGCAGCCGATGCCGGTTCCGATGGTGACGCACATCATGTCGTCATGGCCGCGGCCGGCTCCGAAAAGATGCTCGGCGAATGCGCCGGCCCAGCTGTCCTGAACCACAACGACCCGGCGGCCAAGCGCGTGTTGAAAATAGTCTCCAAGCGGAACGTTCCTTCCAAAGAGATTGCAGCTGTACTCCACGACGCCACGGGCCGAGTCCGCCGTGCCCGGAATGCCCACGCCGATGTGCTCCACAAGCGAGAGGGGAATGTTCAATTCGTCAAGCATGGCGCGCAGCGAAGAACAGATTTCATTGACAAAGACACGCGGGTTGCCCGCGCCGCCGGATGAGAGCAGGCATTTCTTCAAAATGCTTCCGTCCGGACGAAGAATGCCGGCGTTGACCTTTGTTCCGCCGATATCGACGCCGATTCGGTAAGACGTGTTCATTGTGCTACCTCCGTATCCCGCGCCGGCCACAGGCGCAGGATCTTGATTTCAAACGGATGGAAGGAAAGGCTGACCGACTTTCCGTCCGTGGCGGCGGGAGCGTTTTCCTCTTCCATCAGCGTGCACAGCGCGCATTTTTCCACTGGGAAACCGAGCTGCAGCCTGGCATTCGCATGGGTATTCCTCAGTTCATGCATGTGAACGATGATCGAACGGTCGCCTGCCTCGCTGCGCTTGACCGCGTCGATGGTCACATTGGGGTTGTCGCAGGACATCAGGCTGTATGCTTCCTGCGGGGCTGCAGCGCAGGCCAGACGCAGCGGATGGTTCAACCGGGCGGCCATACGGTCGGTCTGTGCGCCGCATGGACCCTCGTGCAGGTAAAGCGCGTAGGTGAAGCGATGCTCTCCGCGATCCACTTTCTCATCCGGGGCCATACCTGCTTTCAGCAGCGTCAGGCGCAGCACGCTTCCCTGTGCGTCATGGCCATACTTGCAGTCGTTGAGCAGTGATACGCCGCAGTCGCCTTCGGACAGGTCGGCCCAACGCTGTGCACAGACCTCGTATTTCGCCGCATCCCAGGAGGTGTTGCGGTGCGTCGGGCGGCGCAGCGAGCCACACTGGATATCAAAAGTGGCGAAATCCGTATTGATCGCAAGGGGGAAAGCCGTCTTGAGCACCGTGGCATCCTCCCGCCAGTCCACATGGGTGATGAAGTTCACGCGCGGCTCGGCGTGCCAGGCCCGGATCTCCTGGGTAAACACCGAGCGTCCAAAGCGCTTGACGACCGTCACGCTTTCATACAGCGCGCCGCCGGTGACCGGGGAGACGGTGGTATCGCCATCCACGTCATAGGCGTGTTCCTCGTAATACATATCGATGTTCCAGCTGTCCCAGGATGCAGGCCGGTCCTCGAAAGCCATAAGCCGGTTGCCGCGGGCGCCGGGCAGTAGCAGCTCGCGCTTTAAGCGCTTATCGTAGAGCCGCGTGAAGGCCCCCGTGCCGTCCAGCTCGATTCGCACAAAGCTGGTCTCAAGCGCCTGGTCCGCCCGCGCCTCAGCAGGCGCGTCGGGCGCGTCGCACGTCTCGATCGTGCGCCAGCCCAGCGCGGGAACGTCCGAAACAAGGCACAGATTTCCCTCCTGCGTCGTCTGCCACGGCTGACCGGCCACGGCTTTTCCGTGCGGCAGGAGCACCGTGTCCGAACGGACAAACGGAAGATCGTTATACACCAGCTCCTGTGTGCCCCTGCCCCAGAGATAGTCTCCAGCCTGAGCAATCAGGCGGTCCGTAGCGGCATAGATGGAGGAAAACTGCTCTTTGGCATCCTCGTAGACCTTGCCGATACAGGAGCCGGGCAGCGTATCATGGAACTGATTGAGCAAAAGCGTCTCCCAGGCCTGGGAGAGCGTCTGCGCGTCGTAGGCCATGCCGCGGAGCATGGCGGCGGTTTGCAGCCATTCGGCTGCGCCCAGCTCCCGCTCGGCGATTCGGTTGTTCCTTTTGATCCATGCACAGGAGGTATAGGCTCCCTGATGGAGCTCCAGATACAATTCGCCGTTCCACACGGGCAAATAGGGCATGCCCTGAAGACGCTGCGCGAGCTTCTCAAAGAAGGGCCGCACATGGCCCAGCGTAACCTTCGGGAACCCGGGAATGCCGCGCTGCATGCGCAGCCCCATCTCCAGCATCTCCTCGTCCGGACCGCCGCCGCCGTCGCCGTAACCGTAAGCCATCAGGATGGTGCGATTGATCTCCTTGGGCTCGTAACGCTTCCAGCCGCCCATTACCGACGAGGGACAGAGCACGCCGTTATATCCTCGTTGCGCTCGGCGCAATGGAAGATTAAGAGGCATTCTGCTATAGTGGCAAGAATATCTCTCTGTATAGACAGGATGCAGGTTTCCTTGACGGAATGTCGGTGGAGGGTTACGGGCAGGCGCGCGCCAGGCGGCTAGGGGAGAGTTCAGCCCGATGATCCGTCTCAATGAGGGCGCTTCCCTGACCCTGGAACACATTGTTTTGGACGGCGGCAAGCAGCCCCGAATTTTGGGCAAAGGGTGAAGGGCTGAACGTTTCGGACGAAGAATGCACCCTGATTCTGTGAGAGGGGTGCGATATGCAAAACAACAGAAAATGAAATCTCCGAAAGGCAAAAAAAGACCTGCCGGTGGGTGAACCGCCGCCATTGCCGCTCGGGCTGTGGCGCATGGTCTGGCGGTTTCCCTGCTGGCAGGCACAGTCTTTCTCGCATTTCCTCGATTTTAAACATGACCCGTATGCGGCAGGCGTTTAACCTGAGCCTGCTCTCGCTCTTCGGCAGCGCCAAACCGCTTTGTTTCCCAAGTGGTTTGCGATTTACCAGCTTTGCGTCAGTGAACGACAGGACAAGGGCAGTGGGGGAAAGCACCCTGCCGACTTCCGCATGGCAGTGCTGCAAAAAGGCAAAAGAACACCCCGCCGGTATTGCCCGGCGGGGCTTGGGTTTAGCCCTCGATCAGAATGGTCTTCTTCTCGTGGGCCTTCGGCGCATCCTTCTTGGGAATACTTACGTGCAGAACACCGCTCTCGTAAGAAGCCTTGATGTCCTCCTCCGTAAGGTTCTTACCCACATAGAAGCTGCGCTGCATCACGCCCGCATAGCGCTCCTGACGGAGCATCTTGCCTTTCTTGTTTTCTTCGTCCTTCTCCAGAGATTTCTCGGTGGAGATGGTCAGATAACCGTCATTGAGTTCAAGGTGAATTTCGTCCTTCTTGAAGCCCGGCAGATCAACGTCCACCTCATAGCCCTGATCCGTTTCCTTGACATCGGTCTTCATGATGTGCTGTGCGTGTTTGCCGTACAGCGTGCGGTCAATATTACCGAAGCCACGGAAGAAATCACGGTCGAAATCATCAAAAACATCCATCAGGTTCTCACCGAAAACAGTAGGAAGATACTTGCTCATAATGCAAACCTCCATTCCTTTGGCCTTGCACCGCTGGTAACATTGCCAGTCATGTAGGGTCGCATTCTGGCCTTTTGCAGGTCGTGCATGTTGCGGTCATTAGCCGCCTCGCTCATCTCTGAACGATGATTCTATTATAGTAATTAATCAAAGAAAGTCAATACTGTTTGAAAAATATTTTAAATTTTTTTCCGAAGCCCAGTACCAGAGAACCTGTCCTCAAGGAGACCAACGTTGTCCTGAAATCACAGAATGCAGATCTTCTCCAAACACAGCGGATTCATCTGCATTGGCGATGCCCGAAAAGAGAAACCCGTGGGCGGGGGAAGAAGGCCGGAAAGCGGAATCTCGAAGACCGAAACAGGCCGGCGCCGTCCGGAACGGTTCCTCCTGCCATGCCGCGACTCTACAAAATACGGGATGCTTCTCCCTGCATGCCGTCACCGCGCCTGCCCCCTTTTGGACGAAGCAGCAGCCCTATCAAGGCACATCTTGGGAAAAGAAATGACCACTTGAGTAAAATCGGAATAGAAATTGAGGATTTAGATATATTTCCACAGGGGTTGATTCTCGCTATACTAAATACAGCAAAAGGGCGCAGGATGCGGCCCGCAGAATTACACAATATCTAAAAGGAGGGTTCAAACATGAAGAAGACCTTGGCGATTCTCCTGGTTGTCACTATGATGCTGGCCGGTGCCAGTATTGGCGTGGCGGAGGAAACCATCAACATTACGGTGTTCCACTACATGGCACAGGCTACCAAGCAGGCCGGTCTGGAGGCGATCGAAAGCTCTTACAGCGAACTGCATCCCAACGTTACCTTCACCAACGTATACTATAATCAGGGCACAGACTACTTCCCGCAGCTTTCCACGGCGCTGTCCTCGGGCGACCAGCCCAACATCATCATGGGCAACCCCGGCCTGTATCCCGATCTTGTCAGCGAAGGCTTCGTTATGGACCTGACCGATAACGAAACGATCAAGGCCATGAACCTTCCCTCGGGCGACCTGGGAGACGTAAGCGCCAATGGCAAGATTTACGGCTTCCCCATTGACTTCAAGAGCTGGGGCATCTTCTACAACAAGACCATTTTCGAAGAGCAGGGCCTTGAGGTTCCCACGACGCTGACCGAGCTCAATGCCGTGCAGGATGCGCTGATTGCCGCCGGCATTGATCCCTACGTGCGCAGTTATGCCGATGCTGTGTACGGCGACATCGAGTGCCGCAACACGGTCTGGACCCGTGCGCTGGATGCGGGCGATAACGATGTGTTTGAAAAGCTGATGAGCGGCGAAAAGAAGTTTGCCGATTATCCCTACTTCGCCGAAGCGCTGGAAAACTGGAAGATGCGCATGAGCAAACCCCGCACGGACGACATGAGCAATACGCAGGATATGGGCCTTGAGGTCTTTGCAGCCGGCGGCGCCGCGATGCGCTTTGACGGAACCTGGGCCTATGGCGACATGCTTGCCAAGAACCCTGATTTTGAGATCGGCTTCTTCGTAGCCCCCATTGATGACGAGGGCTCGGCAAAGATGAACGTGCAGGTCGATCAGTCCTTCATGGTTAACCCCCAGGCCGAGAATGCCGACGTGGCGGTGGACTTTATGGAGTACTGGCTCACCCAGGGCATCGCCTGGTCCGAAATTTCCCAGATGCCGCTGAATACCGGCGTTGTGTCTGACAAGCTCGATCCCCTGGTAAGGACGCTGGCTGAGCTCAAGGCTTCCGGCAACATTGCCCACTATGGTGACTTCACCATGCCGCTGAGCACCGCCTTCACCACGGCGTGGCGCGCCGAGCTGACCCGCTTTGCCGAGAGCGTGCTAACCGGTGGCGATATGACGGTTGAACAGTGCATTGAAAACCTGCAGGCCGCCTTCGATGAGGTTATCGAACTGAACTAAGGCAAATGAATCACCGGTTTCTTGGGGCCGCCCGCTTCCGCTGAGGGGCTGGCGGCCCTGCTTGACCTATCATCAAGTAAGGCAGGAGCTGATTTGTTGTGACGGCCATAAATTCTACCCGTCTGGATCGCAAGCGCAAGCTGACCAGATATGCCATTCGAGAACACGGGGGCAATATCCTGTTCATGCTGCCTGCCTTTGCGCTGTTCGCGTTTGTGGTACTGGTTCCCTTTATCCAAAGCATCCCGGTTTCTTTCACCGATAAAAAGGCCATCTTTGCAAAGAGCTGGAATTTTGTCGGCCTGGAAAACTACATCAAACTTTTGAAAAGCTCGTCTTTTCAGGACAGTTTCCTGCATACGGCGCATTTTACCGTCATCTATATCCTTGGCGCAAACGTCCTCGGGCTGGCTTTGGCGCTGATGATCTGGAAAAGCAGCCGCTTTAACAACGTGATCCGTACGCTGCTTTTCATGCCTTTTACGGTGTCCCTGGTTGCCGCCACAAAGGTATGGAGCTATGTGTACACCGATGTGCTTATGCCGCTTACCGGCATGCCCAGTCCGCTGGGAATTTCCTCTCAGGTAATTTATGGCCTTGCGGCCATAGCTATATGGCGTGATATGGGCTATTGCATGCTGATTTATATTGCGGCACTTCAATCCATACCCGGAGAGTATTACGAGGCTGCGCGCGTGGAAGGCGCAAACTTCTGGCATGAGTTCAGGTCCATCACGCTTCCCATGATCGTGCCCGCTATTACGGCAAACGTTACGCTGGTGCTGTCCTGGGGCCTGCGCTGCTTCGACTACTCCCAGATGGTTCTTAACATGAAAGCTGCCAAAACGACCGCCGTGTTCGTATACGAATACATCTTCGGCAACTCGCGGGCGGGACTCGGCCAGGCGGGCGCCATCATCCTTACACTCGTGCTGGTGGTTCTCTCCAACATCGTTACGACCGTGCTTCGCAAAAGGGAGGTTGAGGTGTAATGGCACAGAGCGCCAGAAGCGCATCCGTTTATTTTGGGAAAAACGTCAACCGCACCCGCAGGCGTGGCATGATTCGAGGCGCGGTGCGTGTGATTGTGCTGTTGGTTATTGTCGGCATTGTGCTCACGCCTTTTTATATCAGTCTCCTCTATTCCATCAAAAGCCATTCCGACATCAGCCTCAATCGCCTGGCGTGGCCTGAGGAGCCTACGCTGGATAACTATTCCCGCGTTATTCAGGAAAACAAGTATGTGGCAATCGGCTTTAAAAACAGCATCCTGACCACCATCCCAACCACCCTCATTTTGCTGTTTACCACCTCCATGGCCTCCTATGTGCTGGCACGCTATAACAGCCGGTTCTATAAGGTCATGTATTCCCTGTTTATCAGCGGCGTGCTGGTGCCCTTTCAGTGCATCATGCTGCCTCTGTATGTCAACATCTACAACATGGGACTGGCCAGCACAAATCTAGGCTTCATTTTGGCCAGGTCGGGGTTTCAGGTGTCCATCAGCGTGCTGTCGGTCACGGGATTTGTCAAGGGCATCCCACGTGACCTGGAGCAGGCAGCCAATATTGATGGCTGCGGGCGCTTCCGCACCTTCTGGCAGATTGTCTTCCCGCTGATGACCCCCATCAACGTAACCCAGCTGGTGCTCAACACGCTGTTTGTCTGGAATGATTACAGCACCGCCGTTGTTCTTCTGCGAGACGATACCAGCCGAACGCTGCCATTGGCACAGATTATCTACTTTGGTGAGAATATGACAGAATTGAATCTGGCATTTGCATTTTTCATGCTGTCGATGCTTCCCATCCTGATCCTGTATCTGTGCACACAACGGTTTATCGTGGCCGGGATCATGTCCGGTGCAGTAAAGGGATAAGCGAGTTGCAAAAAAGCAGATTGTCTTCGATCTGCTTTTTTATATAACGAAAACCACTCGCTAGGCGAGTGGTCAGCCTGTCAAAAAAGGTCGCATTATGCGGCCTTTTTTGTTATACTAAGGACAGG
>OGYF01002981.1_pt1 | contig 12046 bp, 6 predicted proteins | sample 1576451 | NCBI WGS metagenome assembly OGYF01 (sample SAMEA3541505, study PRJEB24748) | human gut metagenome | biome: human gut; feature: human-associated habitat; material: faeces | place: China | collected 2012 | reverse complement strand
ACGTAACTTTGCTGCAGGTATGAGTGGGGGAGTTGCTTACGTATGGGATAAAGACCGTAACTTCGATTACTTCTGTAACATGGAAATGGTAGAGCTTTCTCTGTTGGAAGATGCTACAGCCCGCAAGGAACTGCATGAACTGGTTCGTCAGCATTATCTGTACACCGGTTCTCAACTGGCACGTACGATGTTGGATAACTGGAGCCGTTATGTAGAAGAATTTATTCAGGTAACTCCGATTGAATACAAGAAAGTGCTGGCTGAAGAGCAGATGCGCAAACTGCAGCAGAAGATAGCCGAAGTACAGCGTGATTATTGATTAAGTGTTGAACAGTAAAAAACTAGATATATGGGAAATCCAAAAGCATTTCTGACCGTTCCCAGACAAGAGGCTGGATACCGTCCGGTACACGACCGTATCATGGACTTCAGTGAAGTGGAACAGACGTTGAACACAAGCGAGCGAAAGCTCCAGGCATCGCGGTGTATGGACTGTGGGGTACCTTTCTGCCATTGGGCATGCCCGTTGGGCAATCGTCCTCCGGAGTTCCAGGATGCCATGTACAAGGGAAAATGGAAAGAAGCTTATGAGATACTTACCGGAACCAATGATTTTCCGGAGTTCACTGGCCGTATATGTCCGGCATTGTGTGAAAAGAGTTGTGTGTTGAAGTTGAGTATGGATGCACCGGTAACCATTCGTGAAGATGAAGCTGCTATCATTGAAGCTGCTTTTCGTGAAGGGTACGTACAGCCTCGTCAATATGAACGAAACGGAAAATCTGTGGCTGTCATCGGTTCCGGACCTGCAGGACTGGCTGCCGCCAATCAGTTGAACCGCAGAGGATATGCGGTGACGGTGTTTGAAAAACTGGAATACGTGGGAGGCTTGTTGCGGTTTGGTATTCCGAATTTTAAACTCAGCAAGTCGGTAATCGACCGCCGTGTGGCAGTGATGGAAGCAGAAGGAATCACTTTCAAGGTCAATGCCGATATTGACGTGACAAATCTTCCCGAAGGATTTGATGCATACTGCATTTGTACGGGTACGCCGCAGGCACGCGATTTGAATATCCCCGGACGTGAACTGAAAGGTATCCATTTTGCTATGGAGATGTTGGCGCAGCAGAACCGCGTGCTGGCCGGGCAGCACATTCCAGAGGAGGAACGCATCACGGCAAAAGGTAAGCATGTGCTGGTAATTGGAGGTGGAGATACGGGTAGTGACTGTATCGGAACAAGTAACCGTCAGGGAGCACTCAGTGTAACGCAGATTGAAATTATGCCGAAGCCTCCTGTAGGTCATAATCCGAATACTCCGTGGCCGCAGTGGCCGGTGGTTCTCAAAACCAGCAGCAGTCATGAAGAAGGATGCATACGTCGGTGGAGTTTGACCTCCAACCGCTTCTTGGAAGAAGACGGGAAAGTGTGCGGTGTAGAAGTGGAAGAAGTGGAATGGATACCGTCGGATAACGGAGGCCGTCCCGAAATGAAAATGACCGGAAAGAAAGAGATCATCGAAGCCGACCTGGTTTTCCTCGCCATGGGTTTCGTCCATCCCGAACAGGAAGGTCTTGTAAAAGAACTCTCCCTAGCTGTGGACGGACGTAAGAATATCGCCGTCGACAGTCAAAATCAAATCGCCGGCAGTAACCTCTTCGCCTGTGGCGATGCCGTCAGCGGAGCCAGCCTGGTCGTACGGGCAATGGCCTCGGGACGCAAGGCAGCAAAAGCAATTGACAAATATCTAACAAAATAAAACAACAGGATTATGTGTGGCATTACAGCAATCTTCAACATTCGTGAAGGAGCCTCCGCCCTCCGACAACAGGCGCTTGAAATGAGTAAACGTATCCGTCACCGCGGCCCGGACTGGAGCGGGATTTATCAGGGTAAAACCGCCATCCTCGCCCACGAACGTCTTTCCATCGTCGACCCGGCTTCCGGTGGCCAACCGCTGAAAAGCAGAGACGGTAAACTGATCCTTACCGTCAACGGTGAAATCTACAACCACCGTAAGATTCGTGAAGAATTGAAAGGAGAATATGAATTCATGACCGGCTCTGACTGCGAAGTCATCCTCGCCCTCTACCGCAAATACGGTACCGGTTGCGTGGAAAGGTTAAGCGGAATCTTTGCCTTCGCCCTCTACGACGAAGAAAACGACACCTATCTCATTGCCCGCGACCCGATCGGCGTCATACCTTTATATATGGGTTACGACGACCACGGACATCTTCTCGTCTCCTCCGAACTGAAAGGTCTGGAAGGCTTCGCCACCATCTACGACCAGTTCAAGCCCGGCCACTACTTTTACAGCAAAGATACGGACCTTACGAAATGGTACATCCGCGACTGGATGGATTACGAAAAAGTGAAAGACATAGAAGAACTCCATGACGCTCTCGAAGCTGCCGTGCAACGCCAGTTGATGAGCGACGTACCTTATGGCGTGCTCCTTTCCGGCGGCCTGGATTCGTCCATTACTTCCGCCATCGCCAAGAAATATGCTGCCAAGCGTATCGAGACCGGAGGTAAAGCCGATGCCTGGGGGCCGCAACTTCACTCTTTCGCCATCGGCTTGAAAGGTGCCCCCGACCTGATCGCTGCCCGCAAGGTAGCCGATGCGATCGGAACCGTCCATCACGAGATCAACTACACGATCCAGGAAGGTCTGGACGCCCTCCGCGACGTTATCTATTATATCGAGACCTACGATGTAACGACCGTACGTGCTTCTACCCCGATGTATCTCCTTTCCCGCGTCATCAAAAGCATGGGTATCAAAATGGTTTTGAGTGGCGAAGGAGCCGACGAAGTGTTCGGTGGCTATCTGTATTTCCACAAAGCACCGGATGCCAAGGCATTCCACGAAGAGACATTGCGTAAGATAAGCAAACTCTATCTATATGATTGTTTGCGTGCCAACAAAAGCCTCTGTGCCTGGGGTGTGGAAGGCCGTGTTCCCTTCCTCGACAAAGAATTTCTCGACGTTGCCATGCGCCTGAACCCGGCTGCCAAAATGTGTCCGGGCAAGACTGTCGAGAAGAAGATCCTCCGCGAAGCCTTTGCCGATATGCTGCCCGAAGAGATCGCCTGGCGTCAGAAAGAACAGTTCTCCGACGGCGTTGGCTACAGCTGGATCGATACATTGAAAAAGATCACTTCCGAACTGATCACCGACGAAGAGATGAAACAAGCCGCCGACCGTTTTCCGATCAATACGCCGCAAAACAAGGAAGAATATTATTACCGTACGATCTTTGAAGAGCACTTCCCGAGTGAGAGTGCCGCACGCAGCGTACCATCCGTCCCGAGCGTTGCCTGCTCGACAGCCGAAGCACTGGCCTGGGATGCTGCCTTCAGAAATATGAACGAACCGAGCGGACGTTCCATCAAAGGGGTACACGAAGCTGCTTATTAATGGAGAAAACCGTATTGGGCAAAAAATAGATACGGTATTATTTCTCAATCGATTACAGTCTCCTCGTAGTTTCGTATTCAGAAAACTCCAGTTCCCTCCGCAGGAAACTACAATTTCCTAGGCGGGGAACTCGCGTTTCCTAAGCAAGAAACTAGAGTTTCCTGCTTAGGAAATTATAAACAGATAGTTTGCCATCAAAAAATTCCTTCTGACAGTTACAAAAAATCTTCTCGAACCGGATTGAACGTGTCAATCAGAACACCGGCTTCCACACACTCGCAACCATGCAAAACTCCCGATTTCATATAAACGCCATCCCCAGTCCGGATAACCTTGGTTTCCCCATCCGTCGTAAACTTAAAAACGCCACTTGCCACATAGGTAACCTGCGTATGGGGATGCGTATGAGGCGCTCCCGCTTCAAATTTCACTTTCACCATCATCAGATCACCATTATATCCCATGATCTGACGCTGCACACCTCCACCGAGATCCTGCCATCCTATTTCTTTTTCAAACTGAAAATTAGCACTTTCGTGATTCATAAATTCTTATCTATTAATTCCTGTTCAGGCTGTAAAGATAAATGATAATGTAGTTTTTTCAAATTTTCATAGGGTATCCGGTGCTTTTATACGTCAATTATTCGACATTCAGATACTTTGCTTAGTAATTACACATGAAAAACATTATAAATACTAAATTAATATTTTTACCAAATGAAATTAAGATTGATTGTATGTTGTCTGTTACTATCCATAGGTAGTATATGGGCCAAAGACGATGCACGTAAGGCTTCAGAAGCACTTATCAAAAGAGTTATTCCTGAAAAAGCATCCTCGTTCAAAGTGGAAATGTTTCAGCCGAAGGATGGAAAAGATTGTTTTGAAATTGAATCGAAAGGCAATAAGATCATATTACGCGGTAACAATGGAGTTTCTGTGGCCTCTGCTTTATACCATTATCTGAAATACTACTGTAACGCGCATATATCCTGGAACGGAGATAACCTGAATCTTCCGTCGCGATTGCCTGAAGTGCCGGAAAAAATAATCCGCCCCACAGCTTTCGACCACCGCGTTTATCTGAATTACTGTACGATCAGTTACACAATGGCCTGGTGGAACTGGGAACGTTGGCAACGTGAAATAGACTGGATGGCCATGCACGGTATCAATATGCCTTTGGCAGTGATCGGACAGGAAGCAGTCTGGCAAAACACCTTACGCCGTTTTAAAATGAATGACGATGAAATCCGTACCTTTTTAGTCGGTCCGGCTTTCCAGGCATGGCAATGGATGACAAACATCGAAACATACGGAGGCCCGTTGCCTCAATCATGGATCGATTCTCATCAGGCACTCGGACAACAGATATTGGAACGTCAGCGTGAACTGGGAATGACACCGATCCTGCAAAGTTTTACAGGTTTTGTTCCCATCAAATTGAAAGAAAAATATCCGGACGCCCGCATCAAAGACAAAAACCGTTGGTGCAACGCATTCACAGCAACCGTTCAGTTAGATCCCCTCGACCCTTTATTCAAAGAAATGGGACAAGCCTTTCTGGAAGAACAACAGAAATTATACGGAACCAATCATATATATGCAGCCGATCCCTTCCATGAAGGAGCAGCTCCCAGCAACGAAAAGTCATATCTCGAAGCTGTTGGGAAAGTGATATGGGAAGTCGCATCCGGTTTCGATCCTGAAGCAATTATTGCCATGCAAACCTGGTCGTTACGTGAAGCTATTGCACGCACATTCCCTCAGGACCGTTTGTTATTACTGGATTTAGGAGGCTGGAATGTAGAAAAATTCAATAGCTTCTGGAACTATCCGTATGTGGCCGGCGTACTGCATAACTATGGCGGACGTGTTTACATGGGTGGCAATCTGGCCTTATACGCCAAAAATGCACACGAACTGAAACAAAGCCCCAAAGGAGGCAATATACAAGGCATCGGCCTCTTCCCGGAAGCAATCGAACATAATCCGGTCGTTTACGAACTGTCTACAGAAATAACCTGGATGCAGGATGCACCCGACCTGCAAAAATGGATTACCGATTATGCACGTGCCCGCTACGGAAAACTACCGGCCGGTGCAGAACAAGGTTGGAAAGTCTTACTGGAAACAGTCTATGGAAGTAAAGCCGGTAGATTACCCAGCACAGAAAGTGTCATGTGTGCCCGTCCGGCTTTAACCATCCAGAAAGTCGCCGCTAATGGAGATTTGAGTCGCCCTTATTCTACCGTTCGTTTATGGGATGCGGTCGATCATTTTCTTCAGGCTTCCAACGATCTGAAAAAAAGTGACACCTACCGTTATGACCTGGTGGATGTGATGCGCCAGTGTCTTTCCGACCTGTCTTTACCTTTACAAAAACAGATAACAGAAGCCTATTTGGCCGAAGATAACGAAAAATTACAACAAGCCGGAGAACAGTTCCTGGCATTGATCGATGACTTCGACCGCCTGTTGGGTACCCGCTCTACTTTCCTGCTTGGCAAATGGATTAAAGAAGCACGCCAATGGGGAACGACTGAGGAAGAAAAAGATTTATATGAATGGAATGCCCGTACATTAGTTACAGTATGGGGCCCAAATCATTCTTCCGCCCACCTGTTTGAATATTCCAACCGTCAATGGGCCGGCTTAATGAAAGGGTATTATAAGCCACGTTGGGAGAAATTCATCAGCTACCTGAAAGCCCAGCCCAAAGGAGAATGGCGCTACGACGAACAATACATCCGCAAATCGCTGGCGGGCCGCCCCGCACTGGATGCCAGCGATTTCTATACCCGCTTAACCAATTGGGAATATGATTGGGCGTTTAACAAAGACGTTTATCCGGATACTCCGCAGGGAGACGAGATTGAAATCGTAAAAGAATTATATGCCAAATGGCTTCCTGTTATGAAACAGGCTAATAAATAAATCTGAGAACTTTTCGGATCTCACCGAAACTGACAGGTTTACAGAGATGCAATTCCGTTATTCGGATAATGACGATAACAGAATTGCATCTTTACATTACTTATAATCGTTAAAAACCATTTTAATAGAAGAATTAAAAGCGGTCGTTTTATTTGAGTTCTTGAAGAACTCGGGTTAAAACCACATCACATAACATTTTGTTTTTCAAACCATAAAACAAAAACTACTCAATAAGTTTATCCTGGATATTACTATATGTATAACTTTTATAATATAAGAATCCTTTTGATTAATGTCAGGTTTTTAACTACTTGTAATAAAAATACCTTATATTTGCATCATGTGGATGCAATAGTTCTTCAAGAACTACGCACTAGCTAAAAATCATATTCCCCCATTGCGATAGATAAAATGAAGGAAAAGGAGAAGGAGATAAGTTCCATTGATAGTTTGTTTTGGAGAATTGCTATAAAAGACGACGAGATAGCATTTCGTACTCTTTTTTTTCAATTTTTCTCTCCTTTATGTGTTTTTGCCCATAGATATATTGACAGATGGGAGACTTGTGAAGACATTGTACAAGAAACTTTTTTCAAAATATGGAAAAACAGAAAGAATATAGAAATCAATACATCTAGCCGTAACTTTCTTATCACAAGTGTAAAAAACACCTGCATAGATTTCCTACGTAAACAGGAAACAGAACAAAACTGGCAGCAAAAAGAGATCGAGAATAATACTTCATGGTATACCTCCGGAGATATCTACTCAACGATTGAACTGGAACAGATGCTTTCGGCAGCACTTGCCAAACTTCCTGACAACATACGGATTGTTTTTGAAAAAAACAGATTCGAAGGTATGACTTATGCTGAGATTGCAGTCGAACATAATATTTCAGTCAAGACAGTAGAGGCCTATATGACAAAAGCGTTAAAACATCTTCGTGTTGAATTGAAAGATTACCTCCCACTTATAATCCTGTTACTCTGGTAACATAAAAACATTCTTTAACATAGGGTGTCTTTTATGCTATACGTCTAATTTATAAAAGAGCGAAAGTGGATATTCATACAGAACATATAATAGCATATCTTGAAGGACGTTTATCTAAAGAAGAAAAGAACGCTTTCGAGCAACAGCTACAATCCTCCCCCGACTTCAAAAAGGAAGTAGATGATATTCGTTTTATCTGGGAAACTACGGCAGAACTTAAACTGCATAAACAAATAAACACCCGGCAGAACTGGGAAAAAGTCTCAAGACAAATCGCTATTGATAAGTACAAAAAGAAAATCCTGAGTTTTATCCGGACTTCAGCAGCAGTACTGCTGATCCCTGTTCTGATCGCGACCTATTCCCTGTTCAATACGCTGAAGGATTGGAACAACCTGCCGGTAGAACAAGTGGAATTGACAACAGCCTATGGTTTGATTTCCAAAATCACCCTTCCCGACGGATCCGAGGTATGGCTAAACTCCGGTTCCTCCATCTCCTACCCCAAACGTTTTACTGACAACAAAAGAAATATACAACTGATGGGGGAAGCATATTTTAAAGTAACTTCTGATAAATCGAACCGCTTCGATGTATTAACACCCAATGGATTGCAAGTCAGTGCCTACGGTACGGAGTTCAATGTTAAGGCATATGAAGATGAAGATAAAATAGAGGCAACTTTAGCAAAAGGGCATATTGAAGTCACAGAAATAGGCCAGCCGGTTTCCAGGACCTTACGTCCGGGAGAACAGGTCGTATATTATAAAAATACCAGTAGAATGGAAGTTGACAAAGTTAATCTGGCTGTCGAAACTTCATGGAAAGACGGAAAAATGATATTCAGACGAGCTAACATGAATGAAATCGTACAACGACTCGCTCGTCATTTCAATGTCGATATCAAACTGGAAGGTGAAGAATTGTATGACTATAACTATTCTGCTACTTTTACCACAGAGACACTAAGTGAAGTTTTACTCCTACTGGAAAAAACAGCGCCTATAAAATGTACAGTGATAGAACCTAAACAAACAGATGATTTCACTTATTCACGACGCACTGTTATCATAAAAACGATAAAGTAGAACCACACCATCAAAGAAAAAAGAAAAAAAGTGGATTTTAACATAGGGTGTTTGCCCGCACGTCACGTCTAATATAAAAATAAAAACAAATGTTATAAATGTTAACTTAAAAGAAGTATTATATGAGAACAGACACTTAAAGAAAAAGCAGGAAAACGCTGGTTACATTTTCCTGCTTCAATCAAACAAATTACCAATCCGAAAATCTCACCTGACGAATGGTAATCCCCAATTAAGTTATTTTCAAACCTAATTAAATTTGATAATGTGAAATTATGAAGAATTTATCAAACCTAGAAGGTTTTAAGTCTAATTTTGACTTATTACCAAAAATTCCAATGCGTATGAAACTCGCTGCATTCTGTTTAACCTGCTTTTTAAGTACGGCAAGTGCAGGCACCTTGTACTCACAATCTGCCCGAATTTCTTTGGACATGAGGAATGCTTCTGTTGAACAAGTTTTGCAGGAAATTGAAGAAAGTTCCGAATTTTACTTCATGTACAACAGCAAGCTCGTTAATGTTGACCGCAAAGTAAACATCAAAGTCAAAGACAAGTCAATTGAAACTATCTTAAATGAAATTTGCAAGGCTGCAAACATTGAGTATAGCGTAAATGACAAGCAAATCATCCTGCGCCCGAAAAGCATGGAAGCAAATGCTACTCAGCAAAAAACAAAAACCATCAAAGGTATTGTCAATGATCAGTTAGGTCCTATTACCGGAGCAAACGTTTCTGTAAACGGTACTACTATCGGTACAATCACCGACATGGATGGTCGTTTCACTTTGGAGGTTCCGGAAAATGCGACACTACAAGTATCTTTTATCGGTTACCTGACTCAAAATGTAAAAGTGGAGGGACAAACCGATTTTACAATCTCCATGAAAGAGGATACACAAAAATTGGACGAAGTGGTTGTTATCGGCTACGGTACACAAAAGAAAATGAACCTGACAGGATCCGTAGCTACAATCTCTGCTGAAAACATTGCAACTATTCCGGTTTCCAATATTTCCAATGCGATGGCCGGACGTATGCCGGGTATCTTCTCTTACAATAAATCCGGTATGCCCGGTGTATCTTCCCCGATCACCATCCGTGGGACCAATACACCCAACAATACAAACCCAACTTACGTAATCGACGGTGTTGTCCGTGAAAAAGCCGACTTCGATGCCTTGGACCCGAATACAATCGAAAACATCTCCGTACTGAAAGATGCAGCCTCGGCCGCCGTTTACGGTTCGCGTGCAGCAAACGGTGTGATTGTTGTTTCAACCAAACGCGGTAAGAATCAAAAACCACAATTCAGCTATTCAGGATTATTCGGTACCGAACGCTCAACACGTAAACCGGAAGTATTGAGCGCATACGATAGAACAGTGTATCTGAATAACAAATTCATGTACAACGGTATTCCTGAAACCGACACCCGTTACTACACCGCCGACGAACAAGAATACTTCAAAACGCATAGTACAGACTGGGTAGATTTAGCTTGGAGAAACCCATTCACAATGCAACATAACCTAAGCGTCAATGGTGGTAGTGAACGTATCAATTATTATATGTCAATCGGCTATTTCGATCAAACCGGAACATTCGATAATTTGGATTTTCAACGCTACAGTTTCCGTTCAAATGTAGATGCCAAAGTAGCTGACAATTTTACGATCGGCTTAGATGTCGACGGAAACATGGGTGATCAGCGGACTCCCTATTGGCCTTACGATTCCGACCAGGAATTGATGAATGATATGTATCGTGCTTTGTTAAACTTCCCGTCTACCGAACCGGCTTATGTAAACGGAAAACCGAATGCAACCATCTACAACTGGAACGTTTTGGAAGCCATTAAAAACGGACACCGATCCAAGAAAAAGAACACCCTGAATACCAAATTAAGTGCTAAATGGGATATTCCTTGGGTTGAAGGATTGAGTGCCAATGCAATGTTCAACTACCGCCGGTATTATGAGAATTACAAAACCGTCGGTAAAGCCTATACGTTATATATGCACGAAACATCCGGTGAGCATAACCACATCATCCGTGATGATGCGTCCGTTACCGGAACACGTACAAGAACAGAAAACGGAAACTTTGTTCGAAAAGATTTCAACGAAACCAGTTCGTACACATTGAACCTGCAATTGAACTATAACCATACATTCGGGAAACACGACATTGGAGCCATGTTCTTATATGAACAATTCGAACAATGGGGAGATAATTTTTGGGCTCAACGCAAAGAATTGCTTTCACCATCTTTGGAACAATTGTTTGCAGGTAGTGCTGATAGCCAATGGAAAGATGCCAGCGGTAACGAATCTGAAATCGGGCGTATCGGTTATGTAGGGCGTGTCAATTACGGCTTTGACAACAGATATTTGTTAGAAGCCAACTTCCGTTACGACTCTTCCGTAAAATGGATTCCGGGAAAACGTTGGGGATTCTTCCCGTCGGTTTCTGCCGGATGGCGTGTAACAGAAGAAAACTTCTTCAAATCAAATGAAAAACTAAGCTTCATCAACAATTTGAAACTTCGTACATCCTATGGTACCTTAGGTAATGATGGAGGAAGCGGTGTTGCTTATTACCAATATTTGAGCAAATTCAACACCGGTAGCAACGTTGTTTTTGGAAGTGGGGCAACCGGTATTCTACCAGGGGTTTATCCTAGTAGAGGCATTACGTGGGAAACAACCACAACGGCCGATGTCGGTTTCGACCTCGGATTATGGAACGGATTATTGAGCTTGGAATTCGATTACTTCCATAAAAAGACCAAAGATATCCTGATGGCTCGTACACGTACGATACCGGAAACGTTCGGTGCCAGCCTTCCGAAAGAAAACTATGCTGAAATGGTCAACCAAGGTTGCGAGTTTTTAGTACGTCACGACAACAAGATTGGAAATTTCAACTACTATGTGTCAACCAACTTTTCTTTCGCCCGCAACCATTACACGAAAATTGATGAATCAGCTAATGCTTACGAATGGGAATTGAAAACAGGTCGTCCAATTAACTTTATCACTGGCTATATCGCCGATGGCATTGCCCGTACCGACGAAGACCTTGTCGGTTTGCCTAAATATAATGGAGGTTTCAATTGGTCAAAAGGAGATATCATCTTGCAAGATATACATGGTGCAGGCGGTGTTGGTGGTCCCGATGGAATAGTCGATGGTAATGACAAAGCAGTCCTTTCATTATATAGTAAAGATCCTGAAATCATCTACGGTATCAGTTTAGGTGGTGAATGGAAAGGACTTGATTTCACAGCATTCTTCCAAGGAGTCGGCCATCGTTCAATCATGTTCCCTAACCGCGGCGATACGTGGACAGAACAAACAGTTTTGAATATCTGGTCGGATGCTTATTCTCCCGATAATATCAATGGAAAATATCCGCGTGTAGGAGGTACAGGATCTGTAGGAGCCAATAGTCAAGCTTCTACATTCTGGCTGATGAATGGTAATTATTTCCGTTGTAAAAATATCGAAATCGGTTATACATTGCCTAAGCAATGGATGAGTTCGATCGGTGTAGACCGTTGCCGTCTTTATGTGTCAGGGACTAACTTGTTCGTG
>OGYF01002974.1_pt1 | contig 12070 bp, 16 predicted proteins | sample 1576451 | NCBI WGS metagenome assembly OGYF01 (sample SAMEA3541505, study PRJEB24748) | human gut metagenome | biome: human gut; feature: human-associated habitat; material: faeces | place: China | collected 2012 | reverse complement strand
GGGATTACCTAATAATATACTAATGATATGGCTTCCCCCATAAGCTGTACTAATGGGCGGAACATCAACAACAGCGACCGAGGCTAACGCCTATCCAACAACCAGCGCCGGGGGCCGCAGCTCTTACGCCACGGCAAGGCTGTTACTGTTTTGTAACCAAATGTAACTATTTGTAACTGGAATACTACGGCCATGTGTGGTATCATAATAGTGGGCCAAAGCCTCCCGGTGTAATGCAGCCTTGGACGGTTCCAAGCCCGTGTAAATGCAGAGGACACCATAATTTTAGGAGGTCGAGTGATGAATACAAGCTTGATGTTTAGCAGCAAGATGGAAGGTGGTGCAGAATGTTAATTTGCATTTGTCCTGATCCGCTGGAATGTCCGGCAATCGGATCGGACGTATCGTGTTTTCCGTGGTGCGACTATTTGGAGGAGGTGAACAACACAGATGAAATGCCCATGTACGAAAGACTGCCAGCACAGGACTGTTAATTGTCGGAGCGTGTGCCGTGAATTTAAGGAATACGACCGGCAGCGCATGGCTGGCTATGCGGATCGAGATCGCCAGCGAGAGAAGGCGCTGGCCGTGTCGCCGTTTAGCAGTCCCAGATTTAACCGCTATGCGCGGCTAAAGGAAAGAGAGGTTTGATCATGCTGTTATTAGCGATCATAGTATCCGCAGGTGTGGCGTGGCTATTATTAAAATGGTTGGAGGCGATTGAGTATGACGAAGAATAAAACCGGCGAACAGCCTTGTCCCTACAACATCGGCGTTAAGTGCAACATCGGCGATAGTGAGTGCGCCAGATGCGGCTGGCATCCCATGGAGGCATACCGCAGACGTGTGGATCTGAAGCAGAAGGGATGTGCGGCATATGGCCAGCAAGTCGAAAAAGTCTAAAACTAAGCCAAAGGGCAGCGCTAAGGGCCACCGAATCAGATATTCTTTTCCCTTTAGCGACTATCAGCTGCCTAGTGCGTTGGTTGAGCGCTATAACAAAAAGCAGCTAATGGCCGAGTACAGGGCGCTGCGGATAGAAGCGCAGGCCCGTCTTAAAGCGTTTCAGGGCACAAAGTATGAGGACAGTTATGCGTACCGAGCAAATAAGCATTTTCTGACCGGCGCATCATCCCCTTATAAATTGAACAAGCGCCAGCTGGCAGCGGGACTTTCCGAGTTGGCCAGCTATCTGGAATCCCGAACCAGCACACTATCCGGGACACGGTTGCAGGTGCGGAAGTCCATTAGTACCTTTAAGGATCGTTGGGGCATGAACTGGCTAAACGTGGCCAATTATGAGGAGTTTACCAAGTTTTTGGAATTTGCCCGTGAATTGAAGGGGCAAAGGTACGTCTTCGAGGAGGTCGTGGCCTTATACCGGAGCGCCAAATATTCGAAAATCCCCCTGGATCGTGTGAAAACGAATTTTGATTTTTATTTGGAACAGATAGACATTACCGACGATCCAAATACGGCACGGCAATATCTCCGGCGGGATCCCAGTAAGCGGCAGAGCGCCAAATCTGTGCGGGGTAAGATGCGATGAAAACAACACCTATGGTGCGGGCCAATGATGTTGATTTGGCATTTTTGATGCAAGTGGGGTTTGTTAAACGCAAGCGTGGAAACCCTGCGAAAAAGCAAGAGCGCAAGTATCTGGACATCATCACTGCCTTTGATATCGAGACCAGTCATCACCCAGAACGTGAGGAATCCCTGCTTTACATCTGGCAGTGGCAATTTGGAGACTTTTACACGGTCTACGGCCGCACATGGTCAGAGCTGCGCCTATTTATGCAGCGGCTTCTCCGTGCATTGGACGATCACGGCGACGCATCGTTGGTTGTGCTGGTACACAATCTGTCGTATGAATTTCAGTTTCTGCGTGGGATTTACACATTTCAGCCGAACGAGGTTTTTGCCGTGGATTCCCGGCGGGTCCTGAAATGCACGATGGCCGACAAGCGTTTGGAATTTCGTTGCGCCATGCTGCATAGCAATATGTCGCTGAAGCAGTATACCAAAAAGATGCACGTTGACCACCAGAAGCTGGACGGCGACGAGTTTGACTATAAGGAACTGCGCTTTCCGGACACACCATTGACCGACCGGCAGCTGCAATACTGCCAGAACGACGTTTTGGGGCTGGTGGAAGCGTATCAGGCCGAAATGGCCAGAGATAAGGATAACCTTTATTCCGTTCCCATGACCAGCACCGGTTATGTCCGACGTGACTGTAAGCGGGCGATGCGTTTTTGTTCCAGCAAAATGATTCGGGACTTGCAGCCGGACGTGGAGCTGTATAAAATGCTGCGGGAGGCGTTCCGGGGCGGGGACACCCATTGCAACCGCCATTTTGCCGGTAAGGTGCTGGACAATGTCCATAGCGCAGATCGCAGCAGCAGTTATCCCGATGTGATGTGTAACTGCAAGTTTCCCATGGGCCGCTTTTACGCCTTTGACGGCGGCATTGACCGCGCCATGGTTTTGTATCATCGTGGCTATGCGCTGTTGCTCCGTGTCCGTCTGTGGGATGTGTCCTTGTCAGATCCGGCATGGGGATTCCCTTATATCAGTTATGCCAAATGTCGCAACACGATCCATCCTGTTTTGGACAATGGCCGCATCCTGTCGGCGGAGATGCTGGAGACTACGATCACAGATATTGATCTACGCATCCTTTTAGACCAGTACGATTTTAGTGACATCGAGATCTTGACAGGCTACCATAGCAGATATGACCGGCTGCCGGCACCGCTGGTGCGCTGCACCATCGACTACTACCAGACCAAGACAAGGCTAAAGGGAGTGTTGGACGAACACGGCCACGAATCGCCTTTTTACAGCAAAAGTAAAAATTTGTTGAACTCCCTGTATGGCATGATGGCACAAGACCCTGTAAAGCAATCCATTCTGTTTGAAGAAGGCAGCGACTGGCTGTTCCGGCAGAAGGACGAGCCGATCGAGGATTTGCTGAACGCCAACAGCAAACGGGCGTTTTTGTGCTATCAGTGGGGAGTCTGGGTGACAGCTTGGGCGAGGTTCCGACTGCAGGAAGGTTTGCGTATGGCCGACGGTGAACACAGCTGGCCTATTTACTGTGATACCGACTCCGTCAAGTACATTGGCGATGTGGACTGGTCAAAATACAACCAGAAGCGAATGGCCGACAGTCTCCGGTCGGGAGCCCACGCAACGGATCCCCATGGTGAGGATCATTACATGGGCGTCTATGAGCAAGAGCATACGGCTAACCATTTTGTCAGTCTGGGGGCCAAGAAATACGTCACGGTCTATGAAGATGGCAAATGCCGCTGCACCATTGCAGGCGTGAACAAGGAGAAGGGCGGCGCAGAACTTGACAAGCATGGCGGTATTACTGCTTTTAAGTCCGGCTTTTTGTTTGTGGACGCTGGCGGCACGGAGAGCGTTTATAATGATGATGTGGTGCCACACACGGAGGAATGGCAGGGACATCGTTTTGAGATGGTGCCTAACATCCTGATCCGGGATAGCACCTACCGTGTTGGCATTACACAGGACTATGAGGACATCTTAAGTGATCCCGATTACTATTTGCTATGTAAGCATCGGTTCCGGGATAAATAATGTTTATAAGCTGGCGGGCTTTAACACGCAGAAAGGGAATATTATGAGAAACCGTAATACGACGAGCGAGACAAAGACCTACAATCACGAGTATGCCGTGAGACGTGCAGTGCAGTTTGATAAGGATGTGCTGTTTGACCTGACTATCGATGACTTTACCATCTATGGTTGTCGTGTGGTGGAGGGCAAAAACGGCGACTTTATCAGTCTCCCATCCCGCAAGGGGAAGGACGGGAAGTACTGGGGGATCGTCTACAAGCGATTTAGTCAGGACGAAACAAGTCTGATCCTCGACATGGTCAGCGCCGCTTTGGCAGAACAGGACTTGCCGTTTTGACGGAGGCGGGGTATGAATCTTTACGACCACCGTGGATACCTTAACATCCCCGTCATCCTAAAATGCAGACAGCCATTTATATTTGTGGTGGGTGGTCGTGGCACCGGTAAGACCTTCGGCGCGCTGCGTGAAGCGCGTCGGAGGTATCGTGCCACAGGTGCGCGCTTTATGCTGCTCCGTCGGATGCAATCCCAAGTGGACTTGATCAACAAGCCGGAATATTCTCCGTTTAAGGCCGTCGACCGTGTCGACCACCAATGCACGGTCAGCAGATCGCTAAGCAAATACACGGCGGGTTTTTACGACGGCCAGCTGGACGAACACGGCACCCCACAGGTGACAGGCGATTGCATCGGGTATACCTGTGCGCTGTCCACCATATCCAATATGCGTGGCTTTGATGCCAGCGACGTGGATCTGATTATCTTTGACGAGTTTATTCCCGAGGCACATGAACGACCAATCAAAAATGAGGCGGCGGCCCTGTTTAACGCCTATGAGACGATCAACCGCAACAGGGAACTTGACGGCGTGGCACCTTGTCAGCTTTTATGCCTTGCCAATGCCAATGACTTGGGCAATCCAGTGTTTTTGGAGCTGGGGCTTGTCCGAAAAGCGGAGTCTATGCGCCGCAAAGGGCAGGAGGTTTACATTGATCCCAAGCGGGGAATTTGTATGATCATTTTGCAAAAGTCCCCCATTTCCCACGAAAAAACCGCCACAGCCCTGTATAAGCTGGCGAAAGATGGCGAATACAGTCAGATGGCCATTGGGAACACCTTTGCCGGTGCCGGTGAAAACAGAATCCAGTCCATACCGCTGCAGCAGCTGGTGCCGGTGGTGACCGTCGGGGAGCTGACCGCATACCGCATCAAGGGCCAGAAGGACTATTATTTTAGTACGCATCCCTCCGGCAATCCACCGCATTACGGCACCGGGCCGTCCGAGTTGCGCCGTTTTAAGGTTGCATTTTCGTGGTTGTGGGAGGCATATATGCAGCGCCGGGTGGTATTCGAGGAACGCCTCTGCGAGATCCTACTACTAAAATACTTGACATAATCCTGTGTTATGGTATTATGTAGAGGAGGGAGGGCCGCACAATGTCAGCCCCGGAAGGGCGTGCGTGAGTTTGACAGACTCCTGATGCCCTCCCTCCCAACAAAAAATAATCGAGGTGGTAGTATGCGAGTCTATGTAATTGGCGTGGCAGTCTTTATTGTGGTGGACATCCTGTCCGGCCTGTTGAAAGCGCTGTATAACAAAGAGTTCAAGTCCAGTGTGATGCGCAACGGCCTTTTCCACAAGGCGGGGGAAATCCTTGTTCTGGGCCTGCTGTATCTGGTGGAGATCGAGTCGGCGGCCATGGGCTTGGATGCGGGCCTGCCGCTGTTTAAGACCGGCTGCGGCTATGTGGCGCTGATGGAGATTGGCAGCATCATCGAAAATTTGAAAGCATTTACTCCGGGTATTGACAACATCATCCGAAAGGAGACAGCAACCAATGGCAAAGAAAATTTTTCTGAGTCCCAGTGATCAGACGAGTAACCGGTACGCCTACGGCAACACCTCCGAGGCGATCCAGTGCGGCAAAATTGCCGTGGCGCTGGAGGGGGCGCTGACACGCTGCGGCTTTGCGGTGCGGCTTGTGCATTATCAGGATATGGCCACAAAATGTGCAAATGCCGATGCATGGGGGGCAGACCTTTACATCCCTATCCACACCAATGCCTGCAACGGCGAGGTGTCCGGTACACGCATCTACACCTATGACAACACCGGCGAAGGCCGCAAGGCGGGGCTGTGTATCTATCACAATTTGGCGCCGTTGACACCGGGAAAGTCTGACAACATCAGCGCAGACGCAAGCCTGTACGAAATTCGCAAACCTGCGGCCCCGACCGTGTACTGTGAATGCGAGTTTCATGACGTCCCCGAGACGGCCCGCTGGATCATCACCCGTACGACAACTATCGCTGAAGCAATCTGCAAGGGCGTGTGCGAATATTTCGGAGCACCCTACAAGGCCCCGGACGAAGCGCCCCGAACCGAAACACTGTATTGTGTCCAAGTCGGAGCGTTCCGGGATCGGAAAAACGCTGAAAAAATGTTGGAATCCGTGAAAGCACACGGATTCGAGGCTTTTATAAAGGAGGAAAAGTATGAAAGCAAGTGAGATTATCGCATTGGCAACTGCTGGCTACACGGCGGAGCAGATTGCCGTCATCGCAAAGGCTGCCAAGGAGCAGCCGGTACAGCAGCCGGTACAGCAGCCGGACGGTTATGCGGATCTGATGGGCAGGCTTGACGCACTGACCACCCAGATACAGCAAAGCGCTATCCTTAATAGCGCACAGCCCCGTGAGGAAACGGCCGATGATATTTTGGCAAATATCATTGACCCTCCCGAATTTCACCCGAAAAAGTAACAATAAGGAGGTAAAATTATGGCTGGTGAAATGACTTTTAAGCAGGCCGCCACGCTGTTGAACAGCATCCAGCAGCAGGCGACCGGTCAGTCGGCTATGGTCGCAACTGACATCCACAGCTTTATCAGCTGTGCAACCACCACGTTGGCCACGGGCTACGATCCCGTATTCAACGCCATCAATCAGGTGCTGACACGCACCATCTTCTCCACACGTCCCTATTCCAGGAAATTTAAGGGACTGGAAAAGACGGAATCCCAGTGGGGCAACCACGTCCGCAAGCTATCCATTGCAGACAAGCCCATCAGCGAGGATGATCGCTACAAGTGGCCGGTGGCATATGATGCTACACAGGCAGACAACCCTCTGGGTAACGGCCAGAGCGTAGACCAGGATGTCATCAACAAGCCGGAGATCCTTCAAACCAACTTTTACGGCGCGAATGTGTGGGAGGACTGGTGCACGATCTTTAAGGATGAGCTGGACAATGCCTTTACCGGCCCGGAACAGCTGGGCAGCTTTATGGGCATGGTGACCGGGAATTTGTCCGATAAGCTGGAGAACATCCGGGAAAATATTTCCCGTGCGGCTCTGGCGAACTTTATCGGCGGCGTGGTCGACGAGGCGCAGGAAGGCCGTGTCGTGCATCTGCTGACGGAGTACGAAGCGGCGACCGGCCTGAAGTTTAATGCGCCGCAGGAGGTGTATCAGCCCGCCAACTTCAAAGCGTTTATTCAGTGGGCCTATGCCAGAATCGCCCAGATCTCCGACATGATGACGGAGCGCACGGAACTGTTTCAGACGGTGGTCAACGGCAAGCACGTCATCCGGCATACGCCCAAGGCCATGCAGCGGGCATTTTTGTACGCTCCGGCACGGCACCAGATGAACATGATGGCCATCGCAGACACCTACCACGACGGCCTGCTGACCATGCCGGAGACGGAGACCGTCAATTTCTGGCAGTCCGCCGAGACCCCCGACAGCATCAATATGAAGGTGGCCCGCATCGGCACCAATGGGGCCGTGACTGCGACCACAGAGGCCATTAAACAGGCCGGGATCTTCGGCGTCATCATCGACACCGAGGCCGTAGGCGTGGCCAACACCCAGAGCTGGAGCAATCCGTCTCCGTTCAACTCCAGAGGCGGCTATACCAACATCTGGATGCACGAAACGCAGCGCATCTACAACGACCACACGGAAAAGGGCGTTGTGCTGCTGCTTGACTAATGCGCAAGGCCGGGCGGCTTCGGTCGTCCGGCCATTTTTTCATGAAGGTGGTGATACACATATGTTTCCTTCAATGCTGTGGAAATTTTCCAAAAAAGAAAACAGCACAAAAAGACCGTTGGACAGCGACGCCACCATGGTGGACTGCGAGACCAACAACGACTTCGACCTGCTGCATCCGGTATTTGTGTTTAGCTTCCGTGGCGGCAGCAGCAATCCCACGCAGTATAATTATTGCTATGTGGAAACTTTCAAGCGGTATTACTGGATCACAGGGTGGACTTTTAGCAATGGCCAGTGGATCGCATCCTGTTCCGTGGACGCCTTGGCCAGCTGGAAGACAGAACTCGGCAGACAAAGCGCCTATGTGCTGCGCAGCGCTGCTTCCTATGACGGAAATATCCAAGATACACTTTATCCGGCCAAGACGGATATTGTGTTGGAAACCAGTACGGCGGAATCTCCGTTTGATAGGGCTGGTTATTATGTCGTCGGCACCGTCGGAGATGGAGGTATTACTGATTATGCATCGCTATCCAACGCCGAATTTGCAAAGTTTACTAAAACTGCGTTTTCGGACGCCTTTTATCAAGGTGTTGCAGCGGGTGTTGATTGGATGGCCAAAGCGGCATTCGACCCTATGCAGTATTTACGATCTGTAATATATATTCCGCTAAAATCAAGCGGCGGCCAATTCCGAAGTGTCACACTTGGTTGGTGGGATACCGGAGTACGTGGCGGCTATGTCGGCATAGGGGCATCTGACAAGGCGAAATTTACGTTGGATGTCCCCAAACACCCGCAGGCCAGCGAACGCGGGGCATATTTGAATTGTGCGCCCTATGCGTCGTATATACTGGATTGTCGACCGTGGGGCCGTATTAGTCTGGATCCCGAAGACTTAAAGGGCGTATCAAGTGTGACATTTGATATCAGTGTGGACTACATCACGGGGGAGGGTGTTTTAACGACCACCATCGACGGGGGCCGCAGAGTTTTGGCCGTTGCCCAAGTAGGGCACCAGGTGCAGCTGTCCCAAGTATCGCACGATATTGGTGGTGCTATTTTATCCATAGCAGGCGGCGTTGGTAGCGCCATTACGGGAAATGCTATGGGCGTTGCGCAAGGCATTGGCAATGCCGTCAACAGCGTAATGGGCAAAGTCAACACGATCGGCGTAAATGGGTCTGTATCGCAGATTCTGACACCACCGCAGCTGTCTGCAACCTTTATCAAAATCGTAGATGAAAACAATGCGGATCGTGGGCGTCCCCTGTGTCAGGTGCGGAGAATCGATACATTGCCTGGTTATCAGATCCACGCAGACCCGGAAATGTCCCTGCCCTGCACACAAAGCGAGATGGTTACCATTAGCGGATATTTGACGGGAGGGTTTTTGTATGAGTAGCAGCGAAAAACAGAAAGAGACTCCCGTCCAGCGACCCGACGATGACAAGCGGACAAAGAGCGCCAAGGAGGCGCAGAATGTCCCATATTGGTGGATCATGAGGAGGCGACAACTATGACCGGCGCACCATTTTTTTACGACTATCAACAAAACGCAATCATTTCCCAAACTACGCCTAACACTGTCCATGTCAAAAATGTTGGGCTGACAAGGTTTTTCCAGCGCTATCTGCTGCAAAAAGCTATCAGTGTGTTCAAGTGGGCAATGCCCAGCACATGGAGTCGGGACTACTTCCTGCGCACCCTGTACTGCTGGGGCTTCGTCGCCATCATCAACACGGACAAATTCGGCGTTATCCCGCAGGGCTGCGGCCTAAAGGGCTATAATGTCTTTTACCAGCCCCGTTCCGTCATCATCCAAAATCCGCTAATCAACCGGTCTTTGGAACCGGAAATTGGCAGAAACTGTGTACTGCTAAAGCTGCAGCCAGACTTTTGTGGCATCATGGACTTGGTCAGCTTTTATGCGCAGGAGATGGCGCTGGCCTCCGAGGCCGTCGACGTGAATCTGCTTAACAGTAAGCTGTCCTATGTGTTTACGGCATCCAATAAAAACGCAGCGGAGAGCCTCAAGAAGCTGTATGACCGTATGGCCAGCGGGGAGCCAGCGGTGGTGGTGGACAAGGCGCTGTATAACGATGATGGGTCGGTATGTTGGGAGGCATTCCAGCAAAACGTCGGACAAAACTACATTGTTAGCGACCTTCTGTCCGATCTGCGGAAAATCGAGGCGGAATTTGACACCAAGGTTGGAATCCCCAACGCCAACACCGACAAAAAGGAACGGCTGATCTCCGACGAAGTTAACGCCAACAATGTGGAAACCCGGAATCTCCCGGAGCTGTGGCTGGAATCCCTCCGGCAGGGCTGCGAGGAGGCCCGCAAGATGTTTGGTATTGACTTGTCCGTGGACTGGCGCAATCAGCCGGAGCAGTCCATGCAGCCGACGGGGGAGGTGTCTGACAATGCGGAGTAAGCTATCTGTACTGGGCATCTATAACTATGACGGCCAGATTTTCGACCGGCTGGAGGTGCCGGAAGGCGTCGACCGCGATACAGTGGTCAACAGCATTTTGCTGGAGTGTGCCGATCTGGAGGTGCTGTATCCGGTGCCGGTCGTGCTGCAAACGGCCATCGGCTTGTGGTCTAATTCTATGCTGCCAAGCTGGGAACGTCAGTATCGGGCCATCACGGCGGAGTACGACCCTATCGAAAACTATAACCGGTTTGAAGACTGGACGGACACGGCACATTCCGAGGGCGCAGGTAGCAGTGAGGTGGCGGGCTTCGACAGCGGCAAAATGACACCAAGAGACGGCAGCCAGAGCGCCGCAGATTCCAACAGCGACCACCACGGACGCATCCACGGCAACATCGGCGTGACCACCTCGACGGCCATGGTGCAGGAGGAAGTCAACCTTCGGCGCAAGCTATCCATGGTGGACATCATCGTCAACGACTTCAAAAGCAGATTCACTTTGTTGGTGTATTAAGGAGGTAACACAATGGCGTTTGAACAATTCCCCTATACAAATTTACACGATCTCAACTTGGACTGGCTGTTGAAAACGATTAAGGACACCAAGGACATTCTGGACAACACGGATATCCCCCAGCACGTCAGGGACGAGCTCACGGTAATGTATAACGACGGGCGGCTGGAGAAGCTGGTCAACGAGAAGATTCTGGCAGACATACAGGCAAAGGTGGACGCCAACGCTGAAAGCATTGGCACGGCGAAAGAGTCCATTGCAGCGAACGAGGAGGCAATCGGGAACCTAAAGGTGACTGCTACGCTAGCGATGTTGTCGGCACCAGACGCAGTGTCCGGCGATCCTGAACGCGGATTTTCCCTCTGCATGGTGATTCACAACAAAGATTTCTGCGTCGTTTACGACCATGGCAATGACAGCGCCAACCGGCTGCTGGAGTATCTGCGGCAGAATGGCGTCAAGAAAATTACGGCATTCGTCGGCTCCCACTATCACAGCGACCATTGCACGCTGGCGGGCGTTACGACAATTCTCAACAGCGGGATTCCTGTGGAAAAGTGGTATCTGCCTAACGGTGCCGTCAGCTGGGACGCCTTCAAAGGTGTAAATTATCAGGCCGTACAGACCAGCATCAAGAATGCAATTACAGCCGCTGGCGGCGTGATCGTGGAGCCTGCCACGGAGGGCATGATGGTACAGGTGTCCAAAGCCGTCTATCTGGAGTTTTACAATGTTGCAGCGCCCACTATCGCAGGGTATTACAACTACACGCTGGACGAGGATTTGGACGACACCGGCAACACCAATTACAACAACTTTTCCATGTGCGCCCGGCTGCGAGTCGGGGACAAAATTCTGGCGCTGACCGGCGACATCGAGGAACCCGCACAAGATAAGATGTTCCCCATCGTGCAGGGCGTGGACGTGATCCAGTTACCACACCACGGCCTCAATCTTCGGGACAGCCACACCTTTATCCGTTCCATGGGGGCATCCGTTTATTTAACGGCGGCCTATGGCGTCGCACGGTTTTACCGGCTGCAGTATCTCAGCAATGCGATGCTGCATAGGGCGATAATGTCCGGGAGTTCCCTGTCCACGCTGGGCGGCAAAACCATCGAAATGGTATTTGGTTACAATGGATGCTATGTAACGGCGCCGGGGGCACCCACGCCAATAGGGACGTTTGGAGAAAGCATCCCGGCGGGCAGCGACTTCAACGACTATCGTGAAATCGGGTTTACGGGGTATGTCCAGAATGCCAGCGTTGCGGCCCAGGTTGCCAATATGCCGTCGCCTTCTGGTGGCCGTCTCTGGGTAATAGCCAGCAACCAAAACAGCCAGCCACACGGAAGTCTGATGCAGATATTCACTCCGGCGTTTAGCTATGCACACCCGGAGGTTAGTATTCGGATGCTGGATGATGACGATTGGAAGCCATGGAAGACGTTCAAGACAGCCGATTGAGACAGCCGGGGGCCGTGGCGTAAGAGCTGCGGCCC
>OGYF01002972.1_pt1 | contig 12082 bp, 12 predicted proteins | sample 1576451 | NCBI WGS metagenome assembly OGYF01 (sample SAMEA3541505, study PRJEB24748) | human gut metagenome | biome: human gut; feature: human-associated habitat; material: faeces | place: China | collected 2012 | reverse complement strand
CCTCACGCGAAATTGATAGGTATTCGCTTAATTTTCAGCTTTTCTGCCGTTGCTTTTGCTCCGTTACAAAGCAAAATTTCGGGTTGCCCGTTATCGCTGTGCAGAACCGCGATATCCTTCATGCCAGCATACCAAAGCCTCAAAAGCCTGTTCCCAACGCTTGACCGACAGCTTCCTTGGCTGCCCAAGGCCCTGCCGCCGTATGAACAGAGTGTCTTTTTATATACTCCTGCTCATACGGCGTCCAGACCTTTTCCAAAAATCTGTCTTGATGCAAAAGCCGTTCCATCCGAGGTATGGTTACAATATCACGGCCGATGCCTTTTATCATACGGAAAACCGCGTTACCCCTGCTTGCGCTGCACATTCTTTTGAATCTTACCGCTGATAGTTTTCGGCATTTCTTCTACAAATTCAATCATTCGGATCCACTTGTATTCGGCAAGCTTTTGATTGCAGAACTCTTTGATTTCAAGCTCGAGTTCTTTTGTCGGCGCATATCCCTGACCGAGTACGATCACCCCTTTGATTGCCTGCCCTCTGAGAGCGTCCGGAACACCGATAACGCTGCACTCGACGACTGCGGGATGCTCCATCAGAACATTTTCAACCTCATAAGGGCCGACACGGAAGCCGCCCGTTTTGATAATATCATCAAAACGGCCGTGGAACCAGTACCGTCCGTTTTCATCCATATATGCCGCATCGCCCGTGTGATAAACACCGCCGCGCCATACATGGTTATACTGTTGCTCATTGTCAAGGTAAGCGGTGAACACGCCGGTTTGTTTGCCTTCCTGTTCCGGGATAACGACAACCTCTCCGATTTCGTTCACACCGACAGGCTCCCCCAGCTTATTTCGGAGTTCGATGTGGTAGAAAGGCGACGGCGTTCCCATAGAACCTTCAACGGCGGTCGTTCCTTTGAAATTCGCAAGCAACAAGGTCGTTTCCGTTTGCCCGTAGCCTTCGCAAAGTTCCAGCCCCGTGCGTTCGGTAAACTTGCGGAAGACTTCGGGGGCCAGCATTTCACCCGCAGTAGATGCGTGTTTTAATGTCGGCATATCGGGAATCCCTTTCCGGACAAGATAACGATATACCGTAGGCGGCGCGCAGAAAGAGGTGACACCGTATTTGTTGATAATGGTCGTTAACTGCTTAGGATCAAAATTATCAAAGTCATAGACCATAACGGCGCTGCCCACAAGCCATTGACCGTAGATCTTACCCCAGGATGCTTTTGCCCAGCCTGTTTCTGCAACGGTAAAGTGCAGACCGTTATCCTCGGCCTGTTGCCAATATTTTGCGGTGACGATATGGGCAAGAGGATAGGTGTGTTCGTGAATAACACCTTTCGGATAACCTGTAGTGCCGGATGTAAAGTACAGCAGCATGGGATCGGTTGCCCTGGTGGGAACACGAGCCAATTCTTCGCTCGCTGTCTGCATGGCGGTGGAGATGTTTTCAAAGCCCTCAATGTCTGCCTGTACGCACCAGAGCTTTGCCGTCATATGCGCCTGCTTTAACGCTTCAAGAAGTTTTTCGGGCACTTCATTTTGCGAGGTGCAGACGATCGCTTTTACCCTGGACGCTTTAAGGCGGTATACAAGATCACTTACCGTCAGCATATGCGTTGCCGGAATCATCACAGCGCCGAGCTTATGCAAAGCCACCGCCGCAAACCAATATTCATAGTGGCGTTTCAGTATCAGCATCACACGGTCGCCGTGACCGATACCTGCGCTGCGGAATACATTCGCCATTTGATTGCTGTATTTCTTAATGTCGGAGAAAGTGAAGATGTGCTCTTCGCCTTCAACATTACACCACACCAGCGCTCTCTTGTCGGGGGTTTCGTCTGCTGTTTTATCAACGACATCATAACCGAAATTAAAATTATCGGGATAGTCAAGCGTTAGTTTTTTCAGATTCCCGTGCTCGTCGGCAATCTCATGGCAATATTTTTGGCATGTGCTCATACTTACTCCTTGACGACCGCATTGACGCCGATATTACGGAATCTGTCATAGCGATTTCCTACGAGGTCAAAATCATTTTCCAGGTCTTTGATTTCCTCAGTCAGAAGCGTGCGGATACGGTCGTAAAATTCTTTCTTGCCGATTTCTTTTTCAGAAAGGATACGCTCGATCACGCCGAGACTTTTTGCATCTTCTGCCGTCAGTTTCAAACTTGCCGCCGCTGTTTCTGCTTTCGCCGAGTCCTTCCAAAGAATACTTGCACAGCCTTCGGGAGAAATAACCGAATAAACGGCGTTCTGCAGCATCCATACCCGGTCTGCCACCGCAAGCGCCAAAGCACCGCCGCTGCCGCCTTCGCCGATCAGAATAGAAATAACGGGAACGCACAGCGTTGACATTTCCATCAGGTTTTCGGCAATCGCCTGTCCCTGTCCCCGTTCCTCGGCACCGACACCGCAGAAAGCACCGGAGGTGTCGATAAAGCAGATAATCGGTCTGCCGAACTTTTCAGCCTGCTTCATCAGTCGCAGCGCTTTGCGATAGCCTTCCGGATTCGGCGCACCGAAATTGCGGTAGGTGCGTTCCTTTGCCGTATGGCCTTTTTCGATAGCAATAACGGTAACGGGACTGCCGCTCAGTCTGGCGATACCGCCAACGATCGCCGGATCATCGGCATAGCGGCGATCACCGTGGAATTCAATGAATCCCTTAAATATGTTTCTGATATAATCAAGCCCGGTCGGTCTATCCTTATCGCGGGCGAGCTTGACTCTTTCATAAGCGGCTTCACTCATCAAATCGCCCTCCCATGGTGCATTTTCAGTATTTCAACCAGATATTTCTTTTGGTTGGAGCGTGGAACGATGCTGTCGACGAAGCCGTGCTCCAAAACAAATTCCGACTTTTGAAATCCCTCGGGAAGGGATTTCCTTGTGGTCTGTTCAATGACTCTTGTGCCTGCAAAACCAACCGTTGCACCGGGTTCCGCTAAAATAATATCCGCTTCCATAGCAAAGCTGGCCGTGACTCCGCCCGTTGTTGGATCGGTAAGCACAGCAATATATAACAGTCCTGCATCACTGTGGCGTTTTACTGCCGCACTGGTTTTTGCCATCTGCATCAGGGACAGAAGACCTTCCTGCATACGGGCGCCGCCTGATACGGTAAAGCCGACAACGGGCAGACGGTATTGAATGGCATACTCAAAAAGCGAGGTTATCTTCTCACCGACAGCACTTCCCATACTCCCCATCATAAAATAGGATTCCATGACAAACAGGCAGCATTTCTGCTTGCCGATCATCGCCGTGCCGCAAACAACGGCTTCCTTTTCGCCGCTTGCTACGCGAACGGTCTCCACTTTATCCTTATATCCCGGAAAGTTTAAGGGATTATCCGATTTCATCCCGGAAAACAACTCGCGAAAACTCCCTTTATCGGCGATCATCTGAATTCGCTGACGTGCTTTCATACGGAAATGGTAACCGCAGGGACACACAAGGCCGTTTGCCCAAAGGCGACTGAGTGGAATATCTTTATGGCAATTCGGACAATTTTTTTCAGGCTCGCCGGCATCCCTCTGCACCGGAGCAGAGGTGCGGCCGCCTTCTTCCAACTGGTTTTTCGGTTTCAAAAAATTCATCAATGCCATTCCATCACCTATTTCCCATAAAAGTTAAATCGTAATTACCGGATGTGAAGCGTTCGTCTTCGACAATTCGCAACTGCTCTTCAATATTTGTCGGTATGCCTTCAACGACAAGTTCACAGAGGGCGGCTCTCATTTTACGAAGTGTTTCTTCTCTTGTTTGGGCAAATACAATGAGTTTGCCAAGCAAGGAATCATAATACGGAGAGACGACCGTTCCTTCAATCAGGCAGGTATCGAAACGCACCGAAGGGCCTCCGGGAACATGGAGCATTTTCAGCGTTCCGCAGCTTTCCGCATTGATACGGCATTCGATAGCGGAGCCGTTCATCCGGATATCTTTTTGCGTAAAGTTCAGCGGTATGCCTGCCGCGATACGGATTTGCCATTTCACAAGATCATAGCCCGTCAGCATTTCGGTAACGCAGTGTTCCACCTGCAAACGGACATTCATTTCCATAAACCAGAAGTTGCCTTCTTTATCCAACAAAAATTCGAGTGTTCCGGCGCCTACATTGCCGATTTTCTTTACGGCGTCTACCGCAAGCGCAATGATTTTCTTTCTCTGCTCATTGTTTACCGCAGGAGAAGGCGTTTCTTCAAGAAGCTTTTGATTTCTTCTTTGCAAAGAACAGTCACGGTCACCGAGGCATACGGCGTTTCCGTGTTCGTCAGCGAGTATCTGCAATTCCACGTGCCTGGCCGGGAATATGTATTTTTCAAGGTAGACGCTTCCGTCGCCGAAGGCGCTGATTGCTTCAGTAGTCGCCTGTAAATAAGCGTCGTCAAGTTCATCCGCAGAGCGAATCAGGCGAATACCTCGCCCGCCGCCACCTGCGCAGGCTTTGAGCATAACAGGGTATCCGATTCGTTCGGCGGCTCTTTTGGCGTCTTCTACGGATGATATGGCCTTTGTGCCGGGGATGACGGAAAGTCCCGTATCACGGATCAGTTCCTTCAGTATCGCTTTGTCGCTGAGCCGTTCCATACTTTCGGGATCGGGGCCGATAAAGGAAAGTCCGTTCTTTCTGCAAAGTCTTGCAAAATGTGCATTTTCAGAAAGGAAGCCGTAACCGGGATGAATTGCCTGAGCGCCTGCTAAAAGGGCGGTGCCGATTATTTGATTTTCATTCAGATAGCTGTCCGAGGCTTCGGGACCGCCGATGCAATAGCTTTGGTCGGCAAGGGCTACGTGCAAGGCGTTTTTATCCGCCTCGGAATATACAGCCACCGTAGCCACGCCCATTTCCTTACAAGCCCGAATAATGCGGACGGCGATTTCGCCGCGGTTGGCGATCAGTATCTTTGAAAACATCGTTTACGCTCCTGTAATCGCAAAGGAAAATTCAGCGGATACACAAAGCCTTCCGTCCACAGAAACCGTTCCTTCCGCAAAGTAGAAGGGGTGCTTTGCTCTTTTAATATGGCACTGTGTTTCAACCGTATCGCCGGGTTTTACGGGAGAACGGAATTTGACATTATTCAGTCCCGTGTAAACCGGCAACTTCCCTCCGCTCATTGCATCCCGCATCAGCACGCAAGCGGACTGCGCCAGAATCTCACAGAGAATGACGCCGGGGACAATGGGATTGTCGGGAAAATGACCTTTTAAGAAAAATTCATCCCCCCGAACGGTATAATGCCCGACGGCAGTGCCATCCTTGTTCTCCACGTCGTCCAAGAGCAGCATATTGTCCCTGTGAGGCAATATTGTCATGATTTCCTGCTTTTCCATTTTCCTACCTCTTGATACGGAACAGTTCTGTGCCGTATTCCACAACCTGACCGTTGGTAACACAGACTTCCGAAATAACGCCGTCTTCTTCAGCGACGATCTCATTCATCAGTTTCATCGCTTCCACAATGCAAAGTGTCTGCCCTTTCTTCACAGTGTCTCCGGCAACAACATAAGGAGCCGCATCTGTGGCAGGAGCCGCATAAAACACACCGACAATCGGAGATTTCACGCTGATATAGTCCTTGTTTTCCGGGGCAGACTGTGCGGCGAGAGCGGACTCGGGAACAGAATATACAGTTTCTTTCGGCTGAACCGTTACAGAACGCTCAAGGCGAACCTTGCTGTTATCCTCTGTGATTTCAAGACCGGTAAGTCCGAGTTCTTTCATCAGTTCGGCATATTTTCGGATATCCGTCTCTTTCATGAAATTACACCTTTCTGAAAGCAAGACAAGCGTTGTGACCGCCAAAGCCGAGAGAGTTGGAAAGAGCCAATGTAATATCGGCGTTTACTGCCTTGTTCGGGACGCAGTTCAGGTCGCAAGCTTCATCCTGCTCGTTCAAATTGATGGTAGGCGGAATCACGCCCTCGTTCAGTGCGAAAAGGCAAGCCAATGCTTCGATGGCACCGGCTGCACCGAGCATATGACCGGTCATAGACTTTGTGGAGCTGACATACGCATTTCTCGCATTCTCCTCACCAAGAGCCTTCTTAATCGCTGCGGTTTCGATCACATCGTTCATCGGAGTGCCCGTACCGTGCGCATTGACATATACGACATCGTTTTCGGAGTAATTTGCTTCCTTCATGGCCTCGACCATTGCCTGAACGCCGCCGCGGGCATCCGGGTGAGGAGCCGTGATATGGTACGCATCACAGGTAGAACCGTAGCCGCATACCTCGCCGTAAATCTTAGCGCCACGTTTCTTTGCGTGCGCATATTCCTCCAAAACGAGTGCTACCGCACCTTCGCCGATAACAAAGCCGCCTCTGCGTTTATCAAAAGGCAGGGATGCTTCATCAGGATTTTCGGAAGTAGACAATGCCTGCATATTGGCAAAGCCTGCAATAGCAGACGGACAAATCGCCGCTTCAGTACCGCCGGTAATAACCGCATCCGCATACCCATGACGAATAAGGCGCATTGCTTCACCGATCGCATTAGATCCGGAAGCGCAGGCGGTTACTGCGGGCATGGCGGAGCCGCGGCAATCGTGACGAATGGCAATCATACCTGCCGCCATATTGCCGATCATCATAGGAACAAACAGAGAAGATACACGGCGAGGGCCTCTCTCCATCAGCTTGGTATGTTCATTTTCAAAGGTACCGATACCGCCGATACCGGTACCGAAAATAACGGCGAAGCGTTCCGGCTCAACCGTACCTTCAACGCCGCTTTCGTCTACTGCCTGCTGCGCCGCTGCAACGGCAAACTGCGCATAGCGGTCGGTACGAAGCACATCGTTTACGCCCAAATATTCGTTGGGATCGAAGCCTTTGACTTCGGCACCCAGCTTTGCTTTGAATTTTTCCGTATCAAAAAATGTAATGGGAGCAATGCCGTTTTTACCGTTTTTCATCCCTTCCCAAGTATCTGCCACATTGTTTCCCAAAGGGGTAATGGCACCGAGACCGGTAACAACAACTCTTCTGTTTTCACTCATCATTTTTCTCCTTACATAGCGATGCCGCCGTCGACACGGAGGACTTCGCCGGTTACATATTTTGCAGTGGCAAGGTATGCAACCGCCTCCGCCACATCTTCTGTCTCACCCATCGTTCCGAGAGGAATCATGCTCAGCAGAGGATTGTCTGTTTGATTGCCTGTCATATCGGTTGCAATGAAACCGGGAGCAACCGCATTACAGCGGATGCCTTTCGGCGCCAGCTCCTTTGCAACCGACTTGGTAAGACCGATAAGACCTGCTTTGGATGCGGAATAGTTACATTGTCCCGCATTGCCCATCATCCCCGCTACAGAGGTAATATTTATGATGCAGCCCTCGCGGTTGCGAATAAACAAACCGGTACAATGACGGATCATATTAAAAGCACCCTTGAGGTTGGTATCCATTACAGCATCATACTCTTCTTCCTTCATCATAGCAAGCAGACCGTCGCGGGTAATCCCCGCATTGTTGACGAGAATATGTACCGTTCCGAAATCGGCTTTGATTTTTCCCACGGTTTCCTTGACGGCGGAGAAATCCGCCACATCGCACTGATAGGCTTTGGCCTCCGCACCGTTTTCCTGTTTGCAGTGATTGCATACGTTTTCTGCGGCTTCTGCATTGCCTGCATAGATGACAGCGATATTCGCCCCCATAGACGCCAACTTGCAGGCAATGGCTTCGCCGATTCCACGGGAGCCGCCTGTGACAACGGCTGTTTTTCCTTTTAACATGCTTCCACCTCCGCTAAATAGTCTATAACGCTTACCGCCCTGACCTCTGCGTTGATTTTCGCGATCATATTGGTAAGAGTTTTGCCGGGGCCGATTTCAATGAAGGTGTCGATACCGTCGGCAATCATATTGCGGATAATCTTTTCCCACTGCACAGGATGGCAAATCTGCTTTGAAAGCAATTCTACAACATGCTCGGTATACGGCTCTGCCGTCATATTGGAATAGAGCGTAACGGTTCTTTCCTTCACTTCTGCCTGCGCTAATTCTTCCGCGAAAGCTTCCGCCGCATCGTTCATAAAGGGAGAATGGAAGGCTCCCTTAACTTTCAGGGGAATCGCTCTGCCGCCTGCCGCTTTCACGTCTGCGAAGAAGTCTGTCATCTGAGAGGAAAGTCCCGAAACGGCGGTCTGGCCGGGACAGTTGAAGTTCACAGGGTAAACATCCGAATATTTGGCGCAAATCTCCTGCACCTGTTCCGATGTCAGTTTTACAACCGCCGCCATTGAGGTATCAAACTTTTCAGCTGCACGCTGCATCAGCTCTCCGCGCTTGCAAACAAGGCGGAAACCCGTTTCATTGTCAAAAGTATTGCTTACGGTAGCGGCGACGACTTCTCCCAGAGAAAATCCTGCAACTGCGTCGGGGACAATGCCTTTATCGATCAATACAGACGCAGCCGCTAATTCCATTGCAAACAAACACGGTTGTGTGTTTGCTGTTTCCTTTAATTCGTCCTCCGTGCCTTCAAAACATTGAGCAGATGTGCCGGGACGGATGGAATCACACATCGAATAAACCGATGCGGCAACAGGATATTTTTCTGTAAGTTTTTTCCCCATTCCGGGATACTGGTCGCCCTGACCTGAAAAAACAAATGCTATTTTACCCATTGCGACGCCCTCAGAAGGATCGGCTCTGCATCCTCAATAACTTCCTGAATAATCTCCGCTGCCGGCTGTTCTTTTTTTACCATAGCGGCAATCTGTCCCGAAAGGAAACACCCCTTTTCGCTGTCGCCTTCCTGCACAGCAAGTCTGAGGGCGCCTGTTGCCAGCGCTTCCAGTTCTTCATCGGGCATACCGCCGTACTCCGCTTTGGAATAATCCCTGGCAAACTGTGTGCGGAGACTGCGAACCGGGTGCCCCAAACGCTTGCCGGTGACCATTGTGCAAAGGTCGGTGGCTTTCAGAATCTTTTCCTTATACGCAGGATGAATGCTACATTCTTCTGCACTTAAAAAGCGGGTGCCCATCTGAACACCGCACGCACCGAGCATCAAGGCAGCCGCGACACCTCTACCGTCAGCGATACCGCCTGCGGCGATCACAGGTAACGTCGTGGCATCACAAATTTGCGGAACCAGCACCATTGTGGTCAGCTCTCCCACATGACCGCCGCTTTCGCCGCCTTCTGCAATCAAAGCAGAAGCGCCCAGCCGTGTCATCAGCTTTGCCATGGCAACCGAAGCAACCACCGGAATCACCTTAATGCCTGCTGCAAGCCACTCTTTCATGTATGTTGAAGGATTGCCGGCTCCTGTGGTCACGACCGCTACCTTTTCTTCTATCACAACTTTAGCGACTTCATCCGCAAAGGGACTGAGCAGCATGATATTTACGCCAATAGGTTTATCGGTGATGCTTTTGGCGACCTGAATCTGCTGTCTTACATAATCGCCGGGAGCGTTTCCCGCCGCAATTATGCCGAGACCGCCGCCGTTGGACACGGCAGCGGCCAGTTTCCCGTCAGCGATCCAAGCCATACCGCCTTGAAACACGGGGTACTCAATCCCCAGCATCTCACAAATTGCTGACTGAATCATAAGCATTAACCCTTCTTGCTCTGGATGAACTTATCCAGATCGTCGATGGTTTCGACTTTCTGATCCAGTTCGATTTCAATACCGATTTCGTCTTCCAGGTTCATAAGAAGCTCTACGGTGTCAAGAGAGTCGATACCAAGCTCAGAGAATTTGCTCTCAGGTTTTACGGTAGAAATATCACACCCCGTGCGTTCCGAAACGATTTTGGCGATCGCGTCAAAGTACATAAGACAAATGCCTCCAATCAATGTTTTCAAGCGACATCACTGCCACCCGTTGGCATTTATTATACGGATCCGCTGTTCCAAAATGAGCCGCCCGCTGTTCCTTTTGCGTTCCAAAATCACAGAAAATATTTTAACCTTATCGTAGTGCGCATATCCTCAAACAATAATTGATAAAATAACATAAAATCCAATCTGATTCTACATAGAGAGTTTCTCGCGCGGCAGCAGGATCGATAAAAAAGGGCCGCGCGCTTCTGCCGGTGGGCCGCCTTGACGGCGGCGGGAATCCATGGTACAATAAATCAGCTCTTTTCAGCCAAAACGGGCCGTTTCGGCAACGATACCGGCGCGGCACACGGCGGGAAGACGGGCGCGATCGGCAAAACCCGCGCCCGCGGATTTCCCTCCCACTGTCGGCCCGTGAGAGATCGAAAACACCTTCCTAAGGGGATAACGATGCAGATTGACAGAAACGCTCTGACCAGAGAAAAGGCGAACGGCCGCTTTTATACGCCTTTGCATATTGTCAAAGACATTCTGAGCTTAGCCGGCTATTCGGGCGGCGCGGTCCTTCGCAAGCACGTCATAGATAACAGCTGCGGGGACGGCGCTTTCCTTGTGGAGATCGTGGAAACCTACTGCCGCGCGGCGATGGAGGCCGGGGAGGATGCGGAGCGGATCAGGTCGGAGCTGGGCACCTATGTACACGGAATCGAGATCGACGAGGTCGAGTGCGAAAAGTGCAGAGCCAACGTTTCCGGCGCGGCGGCGCGCTACGGCGTATCCGACGTCGATTGGGATATTCTGTGCGCCGACGCTCTGAAAACGCACCGTTATGACGGAAAAATGGATTTTGTGCTGGGAAATCCGCCGTATATCCGCGTCCACCATCTGTTTGACCACTACGATACGGTGAAGCAGTACCGCTTTGCCAGAGACGGCATGACCGACGCATACATCGTGTTTTATGAAATCGGGCTTTCCATGCTCAGAGATTCCGGCGTTCTCGGGTATATCACGCCGAGTTCTCTGTTCAACAGCGTCGCCGGCGGCGTGCTGCGCGCGCATTTGTCGGAAAACAGGCGGATTCGAAAAGTCGTCGATCTGAAACATTTTCAGCCGTTTTCCTCAACAACCTACACGACGATCATGATCCTTTCCGGCCATGCGGCGGAAGAGGCCGTCGAGTATTACGAATATGACGGGCAGAGGATGACGCCGGTTCTGACGGCCAGGCTGACGTATGAAGATTTTTACTGCAACGGGATGTTTTATTTTGGGCGTAAGACACAGCTGGAAACGCTGCACAGCATCCTGCTGTGCCGTCCGTCGGGAGCGTTTGCGGTCAAAAACGGATTTGCGACGCTGTGCGACCGTTTTTTTATCGGGGACTGGGCGTTCCGGGCCTATACGATTCCGGTCGTCAAAGCTTCGACGGGAAATCGCGCAAGGTGCCTGTATCCCTATGACAGGGAAGGGCGTTTGATTCCGTATGAGACGCTTATCCGCGATCCCGACGTTCGCGCGCACTATGAAAAATACGGGCAAATGCTCAGAGCCAGAAGCCTTGAAAAGGAAAGCGCCTGGTACGGCTTCGGCCGTTCCCAGGGCGTCAAAGACGTGTATAAGCGGAAATATGCCGTCAACACCCTGCTGCGTAATCCGGACGATATCAGGCTCGTCTGCTGCGAAGCCGGCACGGGCGTTTACAGCGGCCTCTATATTTTAACCGATATGGCGCAGGACGAGCTGGAGGCCATGCTCCGGACAGACGCGTTCATTTCCTATGTCGCCATGCTCGGCAAATACAAGAGCGGCGGCTACTACACGTTCTCTTCCAAGGATCTGCAGAGATATCTCGACTACCGGTACGCGGAAAGGAGCGGGAAAAAATGAATAATCAGGCGTTTCTGAATTGAAGAGACCCCAAAAAGTTAGACAATATTTTGAGAGAAAATAGTTCAAGCAACCGAAAGGGCTTGTTGTCTGTGAATGGCAGGCGGCAAGCCCTTCAGCTTTGCCTTGATTCTGCGGTTATTGTAGTAATCCAAATAGTCCACCAGTTCCTGCTTGAAGTGTTCCATAGATGTGAACTCTTGCAGATAAAGCAGCTCACTTTTGAGTAAGCCAAAGAAATTCTCCATGAGTGCATTGTCCAGACAGTTGCCCTTGCGGCTCATACTCTGCCGGATTCCTTTCCTCTTGAGCATACGCTGGTATTGCTTGTGCTGATACTGCCAGCCTTGATCAGAATGGAG
>OGYF01002971.1_pt1 | contig 12082 bp, 9 predicted proteins | sample 1576451 | NCBI WGS metagenome assembly OGYF01 (sample SAMEA3541505, study PRJEB24748) | human gut metagenome | biome: human gut; feature: human-associated habitat; material: faeces | place: China | collected 2012 | reverse complement strand
TCTGCTCAACCGCGCGCCGACGCTGCACCGTCTGGGCATTCAGGCGTTCGAGCCGGTGCTCGTTGAGGGCCGCGCTCTCAAGCTGCACCCGCTGGCCTGCACCGCCTACAACGCTGACTTTGACGGCGACCAGATGGCGATCCACGTTCCTCTGAGCGCTGAGGCGCAGGCGGAAGCCCGCATCCTCATGCTCTCGGTCAACAACCTCCTGCGCCCGCAGGATGGCCACCCGCACTCCATCCCGACGCAGGATATGGTCCTCGGCTCCTACTACCTCACCTATGTGCGCGAGGAAGAGGGCACCGGCATGGCGTTCAGCACCCCTGAGGAAGCGCTCATGGCGTATCAGGCGGGCGCCGTCACGCTCCACAGCCCCATCAAGGTCCGCGTGACCAAGACCATCGACGGCGTGGAAAAGTACAAGACCGTCGAAACGACCGTCGGCCGCATCATCTTCAACGAGCCCATCCCGCAGGATCTCGGCTTTGTGGATCGTACCGATCCCGAGCATGCGTTCGATTACGAGGTCGGCTTCCGCGTCGATAAGAAAAAGCTCGGCGAAATCATCGACCGCTGCATCCAGAAGCACGGATTCACCATTTCCGCCGAAGTGCTCGACAGCATCAAGGCGCAGGGCTACAAGTTCTCCACCCGCAGCGGCATGACCATCTCCATCGCGGACATGGTCGTCCCCGAGGCGAAAAAGGAAAAGATCGCCGAGACCGAGAAGAAGGTCCTCGCGATCGAAAAGCAGTACAGGCGCGGTCTTATCACCAACGACGAACGCTACCGCATGGTCGTCGCCGAGTGGGAAAGAACGACCGGCGAAGTCGCCAAGGCCCTGATGGACAACCTTGACGAGTTCAACCCCATCAACATCATGGCGACGTCCGGCGCCCGAGGCAGCGCCAACCAGATCCGTCAGCTCGCCGGTATGCGCGGCCTGATGGCGAACACCGCCGGTAAGACCATCGAGATCCCCATCAAGGCGAACTTCCGTGAAGGTCTGAGCGTTCTCGAGTACTTCATCTCTACCCGCGGCGCCCGAAAGGGCATGGCCGATACGGCGCTTCGTACCGCTGACTCCGGTTATCTGACCCGCCGAATGGTCGATGTCAGCCAGGACGTCATCATCCGCGAGCCGGACTGCGGCACGACCGAGGGCGTGCCCGCTACGGCGATCGACAGCCGCGGCTACGCCGTGTTTACGCTCGATCCCGAGGATCCGAAGTACGACGAGTATATCCACTCCTTCGGTGAGAACATCCATGGCCGCTTCCCGGCCAAGCCCGTCGTCGATCCCAAGACCGGCGAGGTGCTGTTCGATACCGATCACCTGCTCATGTCCGGCGATGCGAAATTCCTCGCCGCCCACGGCGTTGCGAGCGTTGAGGTTCGCAGCGTTCTCTCCTGCGAATCGCGCTGCGGCGTATGCGCCCGCTGCTACGGCATGAACCTTGCTACCGGCAAGCCGGTCAATTCCGGCGAAGCCGTCGGCGTCATCGCCGCGCAGTCCATCGGCGAGCCCGGCACGCAGCTGACCATGCGTACGTTCCACAGCGGCGGTGTCGCCGGTGACGACATCACGCAGGGTCTGCCGCGAGTCGAAGAGCTTTTCGAGGCGCGCAAGCCCAAGAAGATGGCCGTGCTCAGCGAGATCAGCGGCACGCTCACGATCGAGGAAGCCCGCAAGAACATGATGGCGCTCACCGTCACCAATGCTGAGCAGGGCGAGACCCGTGTGTATCAGGTCCCGGTTGGCGCCGGCATCATCGTGCAGAACGGCGACCATATCGAACAGGGACAGGAGCTGACCCGCGGCGCGCTCAGCCCGCACGATGTGCTCCGCATCCGCGGCGTGAACGACGACGAGTTCGGCCGCCCGGGCGTGCGCAACTATCTGGTGCAGGAAGTCCAGAAGGTGTACCGTCAGCAGGGCGTCGATATCAACAACAAGCACATCGAAGTCATTGTCCGCCAGATGATGCGCAAGGTCCGCATCGAGGATGCCGGCAGTACCGATCTGCTCTCCGGCTCCACCGTCGACGTCAACGAACTCAAGGACGCCAACAAGGCGATCCAGGCGCGCATCGACGCCGGGGAAGAGGGACTCACTCTCGCCGCCGGCACGCCGATCCTGCTCGGCATCACAAAGGCATCGCTCGCAACCGACAGCTGGATGTCCGCCGCGTCCTTCCAGGAGACGACCAAAGTACTCACCGAGGCCGCCATCAAGGGCAAGGTCGACCACCTGGTCGGTCTGAAGGAAAACGTCATCATCGGCAAGCTCATCCCGGCCGGCTCCGGTCTGGACATGTACCGCAACTTTGAAATGAAGACGGACGAGTCCATCGAGGATGAAGCCGACTACGTCGACCTCTCCGAGCTCAAAAAGCTCACCAACGCGCTTTAATCCGAATAAATTCCGGAGTGATCCTTCACTCCGGAATTTTTCTGATCTTTGATGACTGCGGAGTGAAATTTTTTGCTCGGAAAAATTACAGAATTTTCTTGACTATTCTTGTGCAATCTGTTAAAATCAAAAAACGTGTGGGCGCACGCCCGCACGAGAGCATTTTTTTGAGGAAAGGAGGAAAATCATGCCCACATTTAACCAGCTTGTCCGTAAGGGAAGAGAGCAGGTGACCTACAAGTCCACCTCTCCTGCCATGCAGAAAGGCCTGAACACTCTGAAGAACCGCGAGACAGACCAGTCTTCTCCCCAGAAGCGCGGCGTCTGCACCGCTGTGCGTACCTCGACTCCTAAGAAGCCGAACTCCGCTCTGCGTAAGATCGCCCGTGTCCGCCTCACCAACGGTTACGAAGTGACCGCCTACATTCCCGGTGTCGGCCACAACCTGCAGGAGCACTCCGTCGTTATGATCCGCGGCGGCCGTGTCAAGGACCTGCCCGGTGTCCGTTACCACATCATCCGCGGCACTCTCGATTCCCAGGGCGTCAATGGCCGCTGCCAGTCCCGCTCCAAGTACGGCGCCAAGAGACCCAAGGCGGGTAAGAAGTAAGCGAAACCCCCAACAGTGTCCTGTTGGTTATTGATATATTATATATGATAACCTTTTGGACACAGCGGCGGCAGAGCGCTGCCGTCGAGTACCTTTGAGATCATTTCATAATGAAGGAGGGAAGCAAAGTGCCCAGAAGAGGTAACGTTCCCAAAAGAGAAATCTTGCCGGATCCCGTATACAACAGCGTTCTGGTGACCAAGCTCATCAACGGTGTTATGCTGGACGGCAAAAAAGGCGTGGCCCAGAAGGTGGTCTACGACGCCTTTGACCTGATCCAGAAGAAGCTGGATCGCAATCCGCTTGAGGTGTTTACCGAAGCTCTCAACAACATCATGCCGGCTCTGGAAGTCAAGGCCCGCCGTGTCGGCGGCGCCACCTACCAGGTGCCTATCGAGGTTCGTCCGGAGCGTCGTCAGACCCTCGGTCTCCGCTGGCTGGTCGGCTACTCCCGCAAGCGCAGCGAAAAGACCATGAAGGAGCGTCTCGCCAACGAGATCATGGACGCCGTGAACAACTCCGGCGCCTCCGTCAAGAAGCGCGAGGATACGCACAAGATGGCCGAGTCCAACAAGGCCTTCGCCCACTATCGTTGGTAATTTCAGCAAAGGTAGAGATTTATGCCCAGATCATATTCACTTGAAAAAACCAGAAACATCGGCATCATGGCGCACATTGATGCGGGTAAGACGACGACTACCGAGCGTATTCTCTTCTATACCGGCGTCAACTACAAGATCGGCGAGACCCATGAAGGCAACGCCACGATGGACTGGATGGTGCAGGAGCAGGAGCGCGGTATCACCATCACGAGCGCTGCTACCACCTGCTTCTGGAAGGATACGCGCATCAACATCATCGATACGCCGGGCCATGTCGACTTCACCGCCGAGGTGGAGCGCTGCCTGCGCGTACTGGACGGCTGCGTGACCGTCCTCTGCGCCAAGGGCGGTGTCGAGCCCCAGACGGAAACGGTGTGGCGTCAGGCGGACCATTACAATGTTCCGCGCATGATCTACGTCAATAAGATGGATATCACCGGCGCCGACTTCTACAACGTCATGGACATGATCTATGACCGTCTGAAGGCGAATGCCGTGCCCATCCAGCTGCCCATCGGAAAGGAATCCGACTTCCGTGGGATCATCGATCTCATCGACATGGATTCCGTCGTGTTCTACGACGATCTGGGTAAGGATATGCGCGTGGAGCCCATCCCCGAGGACATGGCGGATCTTGCCGCCGAGTACAGGGAAAAGCTCATCGATGCCGTATCTCTCTTTGACGATGAGATCGCGGAGATGTATCTGGAAGGCAAGGAGATCCCCGCCGACCGTCTGCGCTCGGTCATCCGCAAGGCGACCGTCAGCGGCAGCATGGTTCCCGTCCTCTGCGGTACGTCGTACAAGAACAAAGGCGTGCAGAAGCTGCTCGATGCCGTTGTCGATTTCCTGCCCTCTCCGCTGGATGTTCCGCCCGTTGTCGGCGTGAACCCCAAGACGGACGAAGAGGTCACTCTCCCCGCGGACGTGAACGGCCCCTTTGCCGGTCTCGTCTTCAAGGTGATGACGGACCCGTTCGTCGGACGTCTGGCGTTCATCCGTGTCTACTCCGGCTCCATTAAGGCCGGCGAAACGGCGATGAACACCGTCCGCGGCCAGCGCGAGCGTCTCGGCCGTTTGCTGCACATGCACGCGAACCATCGTGAGGACATCGACGCTGTGTACGCCGGTGAGATCGCCGCTGTTGTGGGTTTGAAAAACACCCGCACGGGCGATACTCTCTGCGACGACAAGCATCCCATCGTTCTCGAATCGATGGAATTCCCTGAACCCGTTATCCGCGTTGCCATCGAGCCCAAGACCAAAGCCGGTCAGGAAAAGATGGCGATCGCGCTCTCCAAGCTGAGCGAGGAAGACCCCACCTTCAAGACCTATACGGACGAGGAGACGGGCCAGACCATCATCGCCGGCATGGGCGAGCTCCATCTCGAGATTATCGTGGATCGTCTGCTCCGCGAGTTCAAGGTCGAGGCAAACGTCGGCAAGCCGCAGGTTTCCTACAAGGAGACCATCCGCGGCACCGCTACCGTCGACATGCGCTATGCGCGTCAGTCCGGCGGCAAGGGCCAGTTTGCGCAGGCCAAGATCCAGATCGAGCCGAACCCGGGCAAGGGTTACGAGTTCATCAACGCCGTCACCGGCGGCGCCATCCCGAAGGAGTATATCCCCAGCGTCGATCAGGGCATCCAGGGCGCCATGGCGTCCGGTGTTCTCGCCGGTTATCCGGTCGTCGACGTGAAGGTCACCCTTCTCGACGGCAGCTACCATGAGGTCGACTCGAGCGAAATGGCGTTCAAGATCTGCGGCAGCATGGCCTTTAAGGAGGCCGCGCAGAAAGCCGGTCCGACGCTGCTTGAGCCCATCATGAAGGTCGTTGTCACGACGCCCGATCAGTATATGGGCGACGTTATCGGCGATCTCAACTCGCGCCGCGGTCAGGTCGTCGGAACGGACATCCGCAACGGCGCCGCGATCGTCACGGCCGAGGTGCCGCTCGCTTCCATGTTTGGCTATTCGACCGATCTGCGTTCCAAAACGCAGGGCCGTGCCAACTACAGCATGGAGCCGCACACCTATGTCGAGCTTCCGAAGAGTCTCCAGGAGAGCATCATTGGCAAGCGCAGCAACAACGCCTGATTTTAGGTGTTGCAAAATAAGCAAAGTTCCTGTAGAATAAATCCAAACCAAAATTTAAATTTTTGCTATTAGGAGGATGTTTCCATGGCTAAGCAAATGTTCAACCGCAGCAAGCCCCATGTGAATATCGGTACCATCGGCCACATCGACCATGGTAAGACCACCCTGACCGCCGCCATCACCAAGACCCTCGCGATGGCCGACCCCAACGCCGCTTCTTTCGTTGACTACGCCTCCATCGATAAGGCGCCCGAAGAGCGCGAGCGCGGCATCACCATCAACACTGCCCACGTTGAGTACCAGACGTTTGACCGCGTCGGCTCTCACGGCGCCACCAAGGGTGTGCAGATCCAGGGTCGTCACTACGCCCACGTCGACTGCCCGGGCCACGCCGACTATATCAAGAACATGATCACCGGCGCCGCTCAGATGGACGGCGGCATCCTCGTCATTGCCGCTTCCGACGGCCCGATGGCTCAGACCCGTGAGCACCTGCTGCTCGCCCGTCAGGTCAACGTTCCGTACGTGCTCGTCTTCCTGAACAAGGTCGACCAGGTCGACGATCCCGAGCTGCTCGAGCTCGTTGAGATGGAAGTCCGTGAGCTGCTCGACAAGTACGACTTCCCCGGCGACGACACCCCGATCATCAAGGGTTCCGCTCTGAACGCTCTGGCCTCCGAGTCCACCGATCCCAACGCCCCCGAGTATGACTGCATCTGGGAGCTCATGGAAGCTGTTGACACCTGGATCAAGACCCCCGACCGTAAGGCTGACCTGCCCTTCCTGATGCCCATCGAGGACGTGTTCACCATCACCGGCCGCGGCACCGTCGTTACGGGCCGTGTCGAGCGTGGTACCGTCAAGGTCGGCGACAAGGTCGAGATCGTTGGTCTCGAGGACGATATCAAGGAATCCGTCGTCACCGGCACCGAGATGTTCCACAAGACCCTGGAGTACGCCGAGGCTGGCGACAACGTCGGCTGCCTGCTCCGCGGCATCACCAAGAAGGAAGTCGAGCGCGGCCAGGTTCTCGCTGCTCCGAAGTCCATCAAGCCCCTGCGCAAGTTCAAGGGCCAGGTGTACGTCCTCTCCAAGGAAGAGGGCGGCCGTCACACCCCGTTCTTCAACAACTACCGTCCCCAGTTCTACTTCCGTACCACCGACGTGACCGGCGTCATCTCCCTGCCCGAGGGCGTTGAGATGTGCATGCCCGGCGACAACGTCGACATGGACGTCGAGCTGATCACCCCGATCGCCATCGAGAACGGCCTCCGCTTCGCTATCCGCGAGGGCGGCCGTACCGTCGGCTCCGGTGTTGTCATCGGCATCAACGAGTAATTCGCTTTTCGTAAACAAAAATGGCTGGCAGCTTTGCTGTCAGCCATTTTGTACATCTTGAAGCTTTAACGCAGCGCCGTCATAAACCCGGTGAAAGACGTGGAATGCACGTCGCCGCCGACCAGTTCCGACCGGTACACATAGAGCGAGGCGTCCGCTTCCTCTGCGTCGGGATGGTTCGTGATCCGGTAGGTGTAGAGCGTCAGCTTTTTCCCGGCGTATTCCTCCAGATCGAATCCCTGCTGGCGCTGCAGCTCGTTATACTGCGTCAGAACATCCGGAAAATCCTTCGGCATTGTGATCTCCTGCTCAAGGATCGGCGTCGGCTCGACCTCCCAACCGAGCGACCGCAGATAGGCGATCCGCTCTTCGTTCGTTCCAGCGCGGATCGCTGTATCCGCGCTTCGCCGTCCGAGCGCTCCGGCGAGAAGAATCACCGCCGCGGCGAGCACGCCGAACAGTATCACCTTCACAGCGCCTTTCCGGCGTGCTGGTGTAGTTTTTCGCATCGTAAATCACCCCCGATCCAATGTATGGAAGAAAGGAAAGCAATATGCCGCTCGTCCGTCTTGACAAGATCCTCACCGATACCGGTCTCTGCTCGCGCAGTCAGGCGCGGGAGATCATCCGCCGCGGACGCGCGGCCGTAAACGAAACGCCGTGCGCCGACCCCGCGGCGAAGTTCGACCCGGAAGCCGTCTCTCTAACCGTTGACGGCGAGCCGATCGACGGGCCGGGACATATCTATATCATGCTCAATAAGCCGGCCGGCGTGCTGACGGCCACGCGCGACCCGCGCAAGCCGACGGTCGTAGACGCCATGCCGGAGGACTGGAAGCGGCGGGGCCTTTTTCCGGTCGGACGGCTGGACAAGGATACGACCGGCCTGCTTCTTCTGACGGATGACGGAACCTTTGCCCATAAGGTCATCTCACCGAAAAGCCATGTGAGCAAGCTTTATGAGGCTGTGGTGGACGGAACGCCGTGCGAGGCGGATTTCGCCGCCTTCCGCGAAGGGATTGTGCTGCGTGACGGTACGCAGTGTCTTCCCGCGGAGCTCACCGATCTCGGCGGCGGGCGTGTGCAGGTCGAAGTGTTTGAAGGAAAGTACCACCAGGTAAAACGCATGCTCGGCTCGCGGCAGATGAGCGTATTGCAGCTCAAACGCCTGCGCATCGGCGGCCTGTGGCTCGACGGCTCGCTCGCGGAAGGGGAGTACCGCCGCTTGACGCCGGAGGAGATCGAGAAGATACGGCCGGACATTCTGTCGAAATGACGAACGCCCTATTTTCGGTTTTTGCGTGAAAATGTCGTTATATCATACAAAACCGTCCGGCGGATTTTTATAAATCTGCTTTGATTTGATTAAGTGTAAAAAAAATTTACAAGTTGTAAAGAATTAGCTATTGAAATTTGCACAGAAATCATTTATTATGAAAATTACCTAAAAATGCCCTAAGTTTTTTGATGAGCATTTTCGTATAGAAAGATGGGGGAGGCAGACGTTATGTCCAGCAGGATTTTCCAGAGCATCATCATCCAGATGAAGGATGCCACCGACCGGTGCATCGGCGTTGTGGACGATCAGGGAGTCGTTGCCGCGTGCAGCGAACTTTCCATGATCGGCACGAAGCTCGATGATTTTCACGGCGGCTTCGGCGATTATCCCGATCAGATCTTCACGTCCAATTTCCGCACATATAAGCCCGTCGGCGGGCTGAGCACGCGGCTGGACTATGCCGTCTTTGTGGACGGCCATGACGCCACGGCGCGCTGCGTGTGCATCCTTGCCTCGGTCGCTTTTCAGGAGGCAAAGATCAATTACGAGGAAAAGCACAACAAGACGATCTTCGTCAAGAACATCATCTCCGACAATATCCTGCCGGGAGATATCTACGTCCGCGCCAAAGAGCTGCACTTTGCTACGGACGTTCCCCGTGCCGTTCTGCTGATCCGCCAGACGGAGCGCACCGATATGGCCGCGCTCGAAGCCATTTCCAACATGTTCCCCGACCGGCAGAAGGACTTCGTCCTCAGCATCAACGAGACGGATCTCGTCCTCATCAAGGAGCTGACCGGTCCCGCGGACAGCAACAAGGAGGTTTACGAGATCGCCGAGGAGATTGAGAAAAAGCTGCACGACGATCTCAATCTCAAGTGTGTCATCGGCATCGGCACGACGGCGAAGCATCTCCGCGTTCTCGCGGACAAGTACAAGGAAGCGCAGGTCGCCATCGAGGTCGGCAAGGTGTTCGATACGGAGAAATCCATCATCCACTATGATAACCTCGGCATCGGCCGTCTCATCTATCAGCTTCCCACGACACTCTGTGAAATGTTCCTGAGCGAAGTGTTCAAGAAAAACCCGATCGAGGCACTCGATCAGGAAACGCTCTACACGATCAACAAGTTCTTCGAGAACAACCTGAACGTGTCCGAAACCTCCCGTAAGCTGTTTGTCCACCGCAACACGCTGGTGTACCGTCTTGAAAAGATCAAGAAGCTGACGGGACTTGATTTGCGTGAGTTCGACCACGCCATCATCTTCAAGGTGGCGCTCATGGTCAAAAAATACCTGAACTCTCAGAACGGGGAATACTGATCCCCGGCTCTGACGCGGAGATTGATTTATGGTACTTCTCAAGGATGTCAAAATGAAATACCCCGGCAGCCGCGCGGAGACGCTGCGGGACATTGATCTCACCATTCAGGACGGTGAGTTCGTGTTCCTTGTCGGCCCGTCCGGTTCGGGGAAAACCACGATCATCAAGCTGCTGACCGGCGAGATCCGCGCCACCGGCGGCCAGATCGAGGTCAACGGCTTTGATCTGCGCACGATGAAACGGCGGAACCTGCCCAAGCTGCGCCGCTCGCTCGGCGTTATCTTCCAGGACTACCGGCTCATCAAGGATATGACGGTGTATGAAAACGTCGCGTTTGCGATGCGCGTGATCGGTGCTTCCAACCGCGAGATCAAAAAGCGCGTGCCGTATGTGCTCGACCTCGTCGATCTTTCGGGCCGCGAGGACCGCTACCCGCGGGAGCTCTCCGGCGGCGAACAGCAGCGCGTGGCGATCGCGCGCGCTCTCGTGAACTCTCCGGACATGATCATTGCCGACGAGCCGACCGGCAACCTCGACCCCGCCAGAAGTCTCGAGATCATGCTGCTCTTCCAGAAGATCAACGAGCTGGGAACGACGGTGCTGATCGTGACGCACGAAAAGGAGCTTGTCAACGCCTTTTCCAAGCGCGTTGTGTCGCTGAGCGACGGCTGCCTCATCAGCGACGGAATGGATGGGTATTACGGCTATGAGTCTTAACAGAATCACATATCTCTTCAAGGAAGGATTGCGCGGCGTATTCTCGCACGGCTTCCGCTCGTTCGCTTCCGTCACGGTCATTGCCGCGTGCCTCATCATCATGGGGAGCTTCGGCCTTGTGGCGGTGAACGTGGATAATCTCATCGGCAATATGGAAGAAGACAGCCAGATCCTCGCCTTTGTGGATGAGTCTCTCTCCGACAGCGACGCGCTTTCTATCGAAGGCGCGATCCGCAGCATCCCCAACATCCGGGACGTGCAGTTCATCTCCCGTGAAGAAGCCATGGAAAATTACAAAAATACCTATGGCGACAGCACGGTGTTTGAAAATCTGGACGCGAGCGTGTTCCGCAACCGCTATGTGATCCGGCTGAACGATATCACGCTCATGCGTGATACCGCTGCGACGGTTGACGCGGTCAACGGTGTGGCGGATGTCAGCGCTCCTTTCTCGATCGCGGAGGGCTTTATCGCGGTGCGAAACGTTGTGAGCGTTATTACGGCGATCCTGATCGTCATTCTGCTCGTGGTTTCCGTTTTCATGATGTCCAACACCATCAAGCTCGCAACGTTCACGCGGCGCGATGAGATCGCTGTTATGAAAATGGTCGGAGCAAGCAACAGCTTCATCCGCACGCCGTTCGTTGTGGAAGGCCTGATCCTCGGCCTGCTCGGCTCGGGTATCGCGTTCCTGCTGCAGTGGGCGGTGTACAACTTCATTGCGCAGAAGATCTCGGTATCCATCGCGGCAAGTCTCATCCAGGTCATGCCGTTCTCTCTGCTGATGACGCCGCTGCTGATCGTGTTTCTTGCCATCGGCATTCTCGTCGGCGCGTTCGGCGGAGCCATGGCGATCCGCAACTATCTGAAGGTTTGATCCTTCCCGGACTTTTGTACTTACTATGAAAAACATCAAGAAATCCCTTCGTTCTGTTTTCTGCGCTCTTCTCGCCGCGGCGGCTCTCGCCGCATCGCTGCCGGCGTATGCCGTTTCCCAGGCGGAGATCGACGATCTCCAGAAAAAGCTTGACGCTCTTGAGCAGCAGGCGCAGGAACAGCAGGACGTCATCAACGATCTCACCAGCCAGAAGGCCCGCTTCATCACCCGCAAGCTCGCGCTCGATAACAAAATCGAGATCAACCGCCAGATGATCGAGCTGATCGGTGAACAGATCGAGATCTACGATGAGATCATCGCCGAAAAACAGGCGGAGCTTGACAAGGCTCTCGAAAAGGAAACGACGCAGACCGAGCTTCTCCGTTCCCGCATCCGCGCCATGGAGGAGAACAGCACCTATTCCTACGCGAGCTTTATCTTTGATTCCTCCAGCGTGACCGAGCTTCTTTCCCGCATCGGCGATGTCAACGACATCATGCACTACGACAAAACTCTGGAAGAGGAGTACATGGCGGCGCGCGAGGATGTTGAGTCCATCAAGAAGAGCTACGAGGAGGCCCGTCACGAGCAGGAGCTCCTCCAGAAGGAACTGGACACCAAGCAGGCCGAGCTGGATGCGCAGGTCGAAGCGGCATACACCATGATCGCCGATATCGAGACCCTTTCCGACGACGCGCAGGCGGAATACGACGCCATCGCCGAAGAGGAAGCCAAGGCGGAGGAGACGCTGCAGGAAGCCATCCGCAAGCGCGCCGCGGAACAAGCGAAGTACAACCAGAATAATAACAGCAATAATGGCGGCGG
>OGYF01002958.1_pt1 | contig 12125 bp, 18 predicted proteins | sample 1576451 | NCBI WGS metagenome assembly OGYF01 (sample SAMEA3541505, study PRJEB24748) | human gut metagenome | biome: human gut; feature: human-associated habitat; material: faeces | place: China | collected 2012 | reverse complement strand
GGGCCGCGGCGCTTTTATCCCACAATTCACTCTACATTAAATAAAGAAGGAGAAATGCACCTATGCTGAAGATCGTAGCAATCGGAAACCTGACAAACGATGTGGAACTGAAGGTCCATGAGGCCACCGGCAAGCCCTATGCCATCCTGCGGATCGCCTCGGACCGCCGCTACCGGGACAAGGACGGCAACCGCCTGACGGATTTCATCTCCATCAAGGTCCGCGGCCCGCTGGCGGAACGCTGCGCGGAGTTTGCCTGGAAGGGCTGCAAGCTGGCCGCCTCCGGCGACTTTGAAACCATCACCTTCGCGGACGAGCCGGAGCGTCAGCCCGGTTTCCTCATCAAAGCCACGGAGGTGGAGTTCCTGTCTCCCCGCCGCGTGGAGGAAAGCGCCGTGTCCATGCCTGCGGACGGTATGGATGAGGCTGCGGCCTGAGCGCCATGCGTAATACAGGCATTGAATACACCAGTGCGGAACGCACCCCCACCATTCTACCGGAACTGGCGGAACTGCTCCCCCCTCTCAGCGGGGAGCAGCTTGCCGCGCTGGAGAAGGACATCCTGCAAAACGGCTGCTATGCGCCCATCATCGTCAATGAGGATCTCGTTGTCGTAGATGGCCACAACCGCCAACAGATTTGCACCCGGCACGACCTGCCCTACAAGATGGCGGTGTTTGCCTTTGACGATCTGCTGGAGGCCAAGCAGTGGGCGCTGGATACCCAGAAGGGCCGCCGCAACCTGGACAAATGGGAGTTGGGCAAGATCGCCCTGAAACTGCGGCCGGAGATCGAGGCCAGGGCAAAGGCCAACCAGGGTGCCCGTACAGACCTTTCGGCAACATTGCCGGAAGGTTCCGCACCTGTGGACACCCGCAAAGAATTGGCTGCATCCGTTGGCCTCGGGGAGCGCACGATGGGCAAGGTGATGCAGATCGACGAACACGCCCCCGCCGCCGTGAAGGAGGCCCTGGATAAAAAGGAACTGTCCGTCAACCAAGGGTATCAGATCACCCGGCAGGTACAGGATCTGCCGGAGGACGAGCAGGGGCAGGCGGCATTGGACCTGGTGGAGCTGGAAAAAGCGAAAAAGGAGATCCGGGAGAAGGATGCGGAGATCGACCGCCAGAGCAAGATCGCCGGCGTGTTCTGCAAGGCTTATGAAAAGGCCGTTCTGCTGACGCCCACAGAGGAAAATGTGCGGATCTGGGTCAAATGCACCCGCATGACTAAGGAAGAAATGGAGGATACCATCCAGGAGTCCCATGAGTTGGCCGGGGTGTTTACCTCCATTGCCGGCCTCATGGAACACCTCCTGCCGGAAAGGGGGACGCTATGAATGAGATGAGTGTGCGAACATGGCAGGAGCGGTTCCGTGCCGGGGATTTCAGCAGCCGGGACCGTGCTGTGCAGTGCGAGGCCGGCTGGTATGACTGGTTTTGCCGGGACGACGCCCTGGCCGGACGCCTGAAAAAAATCTCCGGCGTTGTGCTGGGGATCACGGATCCCTTCATTCTGGACAACTACTATGTGTGGTTCAAGAACAACTGCCCGCTGGAGGGACCGCTTTATGACGACGTCCGGTTTGAGCCTCTCACCGGGGAGCGCGACGGGAAATATTTTCTTGTTGCCCTGGACAGCCACCACGAACTGATCAAGTGGACGCTGTACACAGAGCGGTATGGCTATGACGCGCCGGAGTTTTGCTGCGGGAATGTGCGGGAGATGACCGCCTATATCAACGCCATGGCGCCGGAACTGGCCCAGGGGATCCAGCCTCGCTTCGTGCTGGAGAAAGCGGCTGTGGGGGAATATGTCCGGCAGCATGAAGGGAAAGCCGCCTACAGCATCCGGCGGGAGGGGGATCACCTGTTCGCCTACCAATCCTCCCGCGACTGGAAATATCGGACTGTCGCGGTTTCGGACTCTCCGGAGAATGTTCCCCAGGGCTTTCCCGCGGAGCGGGCCGAACAGCACGGCATGCTCTATGTTTTCCCAAGCAAGGCCCCCGCTCTGGACAGGGCCGACTATGTGGTGCGGCGCGCACAGCGCAGGAAGGAGCAGACGCGATGACCAGGAGATCCCACGGCCGCCCCGCGCTGCCGCCCGACGCCAAGGATGAGATCCTCCATGTGCTGTTTGCCAACATGGAGATCAGCGGCGACGAGATCGCGGCCATTTTGAAAAAACACCATGTCTCCTGCGACGCCGACGTCCTGCAGGACCGCTACCGCAGGCAGCTGGGCCAGCGCCTCATGGCCAGCCTCCGGGATGCCTCTGGTGAGCGCGAGGTCCTGTCCAATGGGAAGGGGCGGTATGTTGTGCTGGAGTGCTGCCGGGATCGCCAACAGCTTGCGGCCATCCGCCGCCGCATTCAAAATCAGGCGCATGGCCTGAACGCTTCCGCCGGCAAGGTGAGATCCCGCATCGCTGTGCTGGATCGCCTGATCGCCCGGCTCAGAAAGGCGGCGTGACATGAAGATCAAGGATCTGATCGCCGCGGTCCGGGACTACCCCGCTCTGCGGCAGGCGTTGGAGGAATCCAACACTGAATTGGACCTCAGCCGGATGGAATGCGCGCAACTGCAGAGCAAGATCAATGAACTGGAACCGCTCGTCGATGAATACTACCAGGAGAGCTGCGGTAAGGAATATGCCGCCAATCAGGAGCGCCAGAAAGTGGAAACACTGAAGAAAGCCCTTGCGTCCTTTTGCCCGGCCCTGGACAGCACGGAGCAGCTCCGGCGGTTCTATGACACCATCGCCCCGGATTTTGATGATGGTGGTTTCCGCCTCTACGACGCCGCCCTGGCGATCTCCGGCTATCCCAATCTCCCCGGCGAGTTCCCCTATGAGGACAACCGCGGTGTCTTTGATGAGGCGGACGGTCATCAACTGCTGAAGTACCTGACCGCCCTGCACTTCCATGCCGTTCGGTGGGAGGTCGTGCCGGGGACACCTTATGAAAAGGCTGTCCTGTTGGATGTGGACACCGCCACCCCGGAGTACCGGGCCTTTGAAAAGCAGCTCTATACGCAGGCCCTGCGTGACTTAGGTTTTCAGGGCCTTCTGCCCCAGGAGCAGGAACGGCGGATCGGCAAGCAAAAAGAAAAACGGAAGGAAGGTGCTGAGCGATAGAACAGAAACCTGACAATGGGATGAGCAAGGATGCCTTCTGGGCGCTGATTCAGGAGGCAAAAACCGCCTGCGGCCAGGATCTGAACGCTATGGAGGACTACCTGCGGGAGCAGCTTGTGTCTATGGGGCCTGCCGCGGCGAAAAATTTCCATGACATTCTGCAAACCTATGAGGATCTGGCGGACCAATACGGCCTGTGGGACGCCGTCAGCGTGATCAAGGAGTATGGCTGTTCGGATGACGGTTTTATCGACTTCCGCGCCTGGCTGATCGCCCAGGGCAAAGAGGTGTACATGAATGCGCTGAGGGATCCCGACACGCTGGCGGATATAGAGCCATACGGCGATTGCTGTTTCGAGTGCCTGTCCTATGTGGGCGATTACGCCTATGAGCAGCTCACCGGCCGCAGCGCCTACGACGAGATGGAACCAGACAGGATCGAGAAGCTGCGGGACGAGCTAAAAAAGGATATCGTCTACAAAGACGGCATCCAATACCCCAGGGAGCCGAAGGACCTGCCACGGTTCCTACCCCGGCTGTGCGAAAAATACGGCGGGCCGGAGCGTTTCCTGGCGGCGCCATCCACATGGAATTACGACCTCCATGAGATCCGCCGGCTGCTGGACGAGGGCAAGGTCCAGGACATGGCTACCAAAAAAGAGAAAGGGGGCGGCGCTCGGTGAGCGAGGGATACGTCATCGGCGTGGACCACGGTTACGCAGCCATGAAAACTGTCCACGGTTCCTTCCCCTCGGGGCTGGTGGCCTATGAGCATGAGCCGTACACCCAGAAGAATGTGTTGGAATACGGCGGTACGTACTATGTGGTAGGCAGCGGCAGGCAGCCTCTGCAGAAAGACAAGACCCGGACGGAGGACTACTATCTGCTGACCCTGGCAGCCATCGCCAGGGAACTGGACTGCCGCAATGCCGAGCGCACCTGCTCCGTCATTCTGGCTGCCGGCCTGCCCCTGACCAGTTTTGGCCGGGACAAGAAGAAGTTCCGTGCCTATCTGCTGCGGGACGGCAAACCGGTGCCCTTCCGCTATGAGGGCCGGGACTATACCGTCACCGTCCGGGATGTGAAACTGTTCCCCCAGGGCTATGCCGCTGTGCTGACCCAGACGGAGCTGCTGGATGAACCGTCCGTCATCGTGGCGGACATCGGTGGCTGGACAGTGGACCTGATGCGCTTGGGCAACCGCCTCCCCAATGCCGCCACCTGCCGCAGCTTGGAGTGGGGCATGATCCGCTGCATCGATGAGATCAGCGAACAGGTGCGACGCGTCCTGGGTCTTTCTCTGACAACGGCGCAGATCGAGTGCGTCCTGCGGGGTGATGCCAGCAGCCTCCCGGACGAGGCGAAAGGAATCATCCATGCCCAGGCGGACCTGTATGTGCAGAACCTGCTCTCCACCATCACGGAGTGCGGCCTGGACACCCGCGCCATGCCTACTATTTTTATAGGCGGCGGAGCGGCGCTCATGAAGCGGCGTGTTTCGGCCACAAACGGCCTGTGTCGGCCCGTGATCCTCGATGATGTATCCCTGAACGCCAAGGGCTATGAACGGCTTGTACGGCAGATGTCGGGGAGCGGCGCCCATGCCTGAGAAACGCCGGCTCAGCCTTTCCTTCTCCCTGGCCCAGCGGGAGCAGCGGGACGCATGGAAACGTCTGTCCGCCGTCCCGCCCGGAAAGCGCATGGACGCCGTGTGCAGGATGATCAACGGCTATATGGAACAACAGGAACTGCTGGAGGCCATTCGCGGCGCTATCCGGGAGGAACTGGCAGGCGTTTCCTTCCCAAAGACCACTACGCAGCAGGAGCAGGCCGGGGCCGTCGATGAGGACGTCCTCGGCTTTCTCCGTGCGCTGCAGGAGGGAGATGATACCATCTGATTCGATATTTTGATATGTTCGCCGGGATCGGCGGCTTTCGGGCGGGGCTGCCCCGCGCCGGCGGCTTCCAGTGCGTCGGACACTGCGAGATCGACAAATATGCCGAAGCCAGTTACCGCGCGATCCACGACATCAGGAAGGAGGAGCGATACTATCCAGACGCCCGAGCCATTGACCCCAACGACCTGCCCGACTTCGACCTTTTGTGTGGGGGATTCCCCTGCCAGGCGTTTTCTCTCGCTGGCCGCAGAAAAGGATTTGACGATGCAAGAGGTACTCTCTTCTTTGAAATTGCCCGCCTGGCTGAAACCAGACGGCCTTCGTATCTTCTGCTCGAGAACGTGCCAGGACTGCTTAATCATGACGGCGGCCGGACGTTTGCGGCCATCCTCACCGCGCTTTCTGACCTGGGGTACCATGTCGAATGGGCTGTGCTTAACAGCAAACATTTTGGAGTCCCGCAGTCAAGGAGGAGGGTGTTCCTTATCTGCTATCTTGATCCCCGATGCGCCGGAAAAATATTACCTGTCTTCGGAAATGGTGCAAAAGCTCTTATACAACTCATCGGCGGCCCCCAGGGCCACCGGGTCTACGACCCAGAAGGAGTAGCATGTACCCAGACGGCAGGCGGCGGTGGCCTCGGTGTGAAAACCGGGCTGTACCTGCTGCCGCCGGACGCGCCCTTTGTGGACCTGTGCGCGGGGCATCCGAAACGGACGCGGCAATCCCGATGCATTACTGCCCGGTATGGGCAGACGACGATGTCCAACCATAAGGCGGAACGCTCCGGGGCGCTACTGATTCGGGAGGCCACCCGCAAGGGCTATCAGGAGGCGGCGCCCGGCGACAGCGTGGACTTGGTCTATCCGGGCAGTACCACACGCGCCGGACGAGTCGGGGCAGGGATCGCCCATGACGCCGCCAGTGTACAGGGTATCGTGGAGCGCGGCGGACGCATCCGCCGCCTGATGCCCAGGGAGTGCCTGCGGCTGCAGGGCTTTGAAGATAAACAGATCGACAAGATCCTCGCCATCAACTCGGACGCCCAAGCCTACAAGCAGGCAGGAAACAGCGTCACCGTCACAGTGATCGAGGCCATTGGCCGGCGCATCCGGGCTGTGGATGAGGCTTTGCGAAAGGAGGCGGCGGCATGACCGGGATGAAGGACCAGTGCTTCGGTGTCGAAGTAGAGATGACGGGCATCACCCGTGAACAGGCCGCGCAGGCGCTGGCGGATTATTTCGGGACGGTGCCCCTGCACAGAGGTGGGGTCTATGACGCCTGGATTGTCAAAGACACAGAAAACAAAGAGTGGAAACTGATGAGCGACTCCAGCATCCGCGGTGAGCGCAAGACGCCAGGCGGCTATGAGCAGACCGGAAACAGGCATTACTGGGTGGAGATGGTCACGCCCAAACTGTCCTATGCGGAGCTGCCCAAGTTCCAGGAGTGTGTGCGGCAGGTCCGCCGTGCAGGCGCCAAAGTCAATGAGTCCTGCGGCCTGCACATCCATGTGGACGCGGCCAACCACAACCGCCAGAGCCTGAAAAACCTCCTGAGCATCATGTATTCCAAAGAGGACATCTTGTTCAAGGCCCTGCAGGTGAATGAGGCCCGTGCCGCCCGATGGTGCCAAAAGGTGCGGGAACCCATGCTGCTGCAGGCCCGCACCCTCTCTGCCGAGGAAACCAAGGATCTGACGCAGTTGGAGAGCATTTGGTATGAAGGGGAGGTCAGCGCAGGAGAGCATTACAACTGGACACGCTACTATGCCTTGAACCTGCACTCGGTGTTCTATCGTGGCACGGTGGAGTGGCGCTGTTTCAACTCCACCCTCCATGCAGGCCGTGCCGCGGCGTACATCAACCTGTGCCTCGCCATGTCGGCCCAGGCCATAGCCCAGCGCAGCACTGTCATGCGGAAAACCCACAGCGACAATGAACTATTCACTTTCCGTGTATGGCTGGTGCGCCTGGGCCTCAACGGGCCGGAGTTTAAGAACACCCGCGACCATCTGCTGGCCAACTTAGATGGTGACCGTGCCTGGCGCTACGACAAGGACAGTTACGAAGTCAACAAAAAGAAGAAAAAGAACCGAGAGATGGAGAGGTGACGAGATGAAGATCCAAATGGAAGAAGATATCCTGTCCGGTACCGGGGCGGAGATCATGGACCAGCTGCGCGCCCGTGTATTTGACCCCACGGAGTTCCCTGACACGGAGAGTTACATCTGGTTCCTGCGAAACAATGTGGTGCGTACCACCGGCCTGGACTTCCCACTGCCAGAGGGGGATGTGGAGCAGCAGGCCCGCATGATGTTCTCCCAGTTGGCGAAAGTAGGTGCCCTCACGATTCTGGAGGACTGATATGGCGGAACGGTTGTATTTTGCCTATGGCAGCAATATCAATCTGGAGCAGATGGCTGTCCGCTGTCCCGCCGCTCAAGTGGTTGGACCTGCGGTGCTGGATGGCTATGAACTGCTGTTCCGCGGCAACCGGCGCGGAACCGGCGTCGCTACCATCGAGCCTTTGCCTGGCAGCCAGGTCCACGGCCTTCTGTGGAAGCTGACGCCGGAGTGTGAGCGATCCTTGGACGTCTATGAGGGATACCCGCGCCTGTATGAGAAAGAGAATATCACGGTCCGCACCGGGGACGGCAAAGACGTGGTCGTCATGGCCTACATCATGACCGGGGAACTGTGGCGTGACCCCGCCATCCCTTCTCCCGCCTACTATGGCGGCATTCTGGAGGGATACCGCCAAAACGGCCTGCCGGTGCCGGAACTGGAGGCCGCGCTGAAGAATGTGCATGACGAGGTGCGGCAGGCCCGGCACTTTGAGCGCATGCAGGAAATGGACCTGTTTTTCGGCGAAAAGCCAGGCAGGAAGAAGGGCCACCATGAGCGATAAAGGAAAGAGAGGCGCGGTATGGCAAGAAAAACCATCTCTCTGACGGGAGAACTACACATGAATGCCACAGGATTTTCCGTAACCGTAGATGCACTGGAAACATTGAAAATCGTTGGTATCGCATATGGTGTTTATGACCATGCGGAAGATCTGCGGGATTGCCGTGTCACACTGGAGAATGGTGAGCGGCCGGCACTGGTTGTTCAGGAAGATGTCAGCCTGCATGGAAGTCCCTTTTGGGAAACCGTGCGTACCATTACAGATGACCCGGAACGGATCCGGCAATATGTGGCATTTCGGGAAACGCTAAAAATGTTCCAACAGATAGAACGGGAGCGCGAAGTTGTGCAACGGGATACAGGCCGCAGCAGTCAACAGGGCGCTCCCGCCAAGAGGAAGGATTGCCATGAGCGATAACCATCTGACAATCCTCGTTGTAGAGCCGGGGAAACCGCCATATCCCCGGCAGATCCCAGACACCCTGCAGGCCATGCAGGAGATTGTCGGCGGGGACATCGACGCCACATACCCCTATGAGGATCCCGTGGCGCTTATATTTAACAGCAGCGGCAAGTTTACCGGTCTGCAGCCGAATCGCCTCCTCCGGCTGGAAAACGGAGATCCCTATGATGTTGTGTGCGGCACCTTTTTTCTGGCTGGCCTCGGTGGGGAAACCTTTGTGTCTTTGACGCCGGAGCAGCTCCGAAAATATGAATCCCTGTACAGCCGGGAGATGCTGTTCCCGCTCCCCAAAAAGAAAGAGAGAAAGAATGAGCATGAAAGATAAGACCATTTTGACAGCGGAGTCTGTCACAGCGGGCCACCCGGACAAGCTGTGCGACACCATAGCGGATACTGTGCTGGACTGCTGCCTGGAACACGACCCCAACGCCCGCGTCGCCTGTGAAGTTCTGGCGACAGCGGGCAAATTTGTGGTGGCCGGCGAGATTAGCGCGCTGACGATCCCGGATATCTCTTCCATCGTGCGCGACACGGTGCGCCGGGCCGGATACAACTGCAGGGACTTTGATGTGGAGGTTCTCATCCACCCCCAAAGCCCGGACATTGCAGACGCTGTCGCAGACAGCGGCCAAGCAGGTGCCGGCGATCAGGGCATCATGTACGGCTACGCCTGCAGTGAAACAGAAAATCTCCTGCCACTGCCGGTAGTGCTGGCCCACCGCCTGACCGCCCTGCTTACCTGTGCGCGGACGATGGGCAGGATCAGCGGCCTGCGGCCGGACGGAAAGGCGCAGGTGTCTGTGGAGTATGTCTTCGGCGCACCCCGGCGGATCTCCGCCATCGTCCTCTCCTGCCAGCATGCGGAGGATAAGGATCTGTCCCAACTGCGGGAGGAACTGCTGGAATTCGTCATCCAGCCAGCCCTCCGCATCTTCCCCGCGGATGAGGACACGGAGATTTTCATCAATCCCTCCGGCCGCTTTGTACTGGGTGGGATCGAGGCGGACACCGGCCTGACCGGCCGCAAACTGATGGTGGACACCTATGGAGGGCTGGCCCCCCACGGCGGCGGCGCGCTGTCCGGCAAGGATGGGACCAAGGTGGACCGCAGCGGCGCCTACATGGCCCGCTGCATCGCCAAGAATATTGTGGCCGCCGGCCTCGCGGAGAAATGCACAGTCGCTCTGGCCTATGCAATCGGGCGGGCCGATCCGGTGGCCGTCGACGTGGATACCCACCTCACCGGTACATACTCGGACAAACTGCTGGAACAGGCGGTCCGCTGTTTCTTTGACCTCACGCCCGCAGGTATGATCCATACCCTGCAGTTGAACCAGCCGATTTTTGCGGACGCCTGCAACTATGGCCACTTTACCAGGGCAAACCTGCCGTGGGAGCAGACCGGTCAGGCCGGAAAGTTTGCGGAGCTGTGTGCGCAGTTGGATCACGGAGATGGTGGCGGCTGAAATATATAGCATCCTGTTCTTTTGGTAAGGACAGCATCGCCACCATCCTGCTGGCGCTCCGCTACGGGGAACCGCTGGATGAGGCGGTTTACTGCGAAGTGATGTTTGACAGCCATATCTCCGGCGAGGTGCCGGAACACCGGGACTTCATCTATGGCACGGCCATCCCCGCGCTGGAGCGCATGGGCGTAAAGATCCGCATTCTTCGTGGGCTGCAGACCTATGTGGGGCTGTTCACCGGGCGGATCACCCGCGGGCCGAAAAAGGGCCTGCTCCGCTCCTTTCCCATCTGTGGGCGATGCGCCGTCCAGCGGGACTGCAAACTGAAACCGATTTTACGGTACCAGAAAAGCCTCCCGCCGGACACGGTCCAATACATCGGCATCGCCAGGGATGAGCAGGAGCGGCTGCTCCGGCTGGACGGACGCCGTGTTTCCCTGTTGGACAAGTATGGCTATACGGAACAGGACGCAAAGCAGCTCTGCCGGGAGGCGGGGCTGCTTTCTCCTGTCTATGACTTCACCGACAGGGGCGGCTGCTGGTTCTGCCCCAACGCCAGGCGACGGGAACTCCGCCATCTCTATGACCACCACCCGGATCTGTGGGCCAGGATGCTGGAACTGCAGGCCCTGCCGGGAAAGGTCACTGAGAAGTTTAACCGGACCACGACATTTTCGGAAATTGACGCAGGTTTTCGGCGTGAAGATGAACAACTCAGCCTATGGAAAAACGCCGCATAGCGGTGAAGGGAGGTTTCATGCCAAATCATATCACAAATTTGATCTCATTTGGAGATCAGCCGGAGCAGGTCGCCGCTTTCCATCAAATGCTGCGGGATCTGCGCCAGAAGGATGGTGTTTACGGGAGCATCGATTTAAACAAACTCATCCCTATGCCAAAAGCCTTAGACATTGAATCCGGAACCAGGACAACCAACGGCCTTGACGCATATCGCCGGTTTATAACTGGTGACAAAGCCGGTGCGGAGGCTTTCCAAAAAGAACATCCGGAGGAATGGGCGCTTGGGAAACAGGCGTATGAGAATATTCAGCAGTACGGTTCCCCCACCTGGTACGAGTGGTGTAATAAAAATTGGGGAACCAAATGGAATGCGTATTCCTGTGTGGAACTGGGTAAGGATGATGATACCCTGGAGTTCTTTACTGCCTGGAGCAGCGTCCCGACAATTTTGGAGGCCCTTTCGAGAAAGTACCCGGATCAGACTATCTCCTACTGCTGGGCAGACGAGGACATCGGGAGCAATGTGGGAGAGGCTGTATACAAAAACGGAGAAATGATCGATGCAAACATCCCGGAACCCGGATCCAGAGAGGCGTATGAACTGGCGTCGGATATCATGGGGATCGACCTTGCAGACTTTGACCTCTATCTCTCTGCGGATAAAAGCACCTATGAGTACCATGAGGACCCATCCAAAACAAAACGCACCAAGGATGGGCCGGCGAGATGACATTTTACGAACAGGAACTTCGGAAACTGTTTGCAGACGGCACGGTGATCGGCAGCCCCAAGTTTACAGGCCGGGCCTGTTTGGGAACGCTGGGAAAGGATCTCCGTGCCCGTGTGCAGTTTGTGACATCAGGCCACGCGGACCACTATGACGTCATCAGCGTTACGGTGCTGAACCGCACAGACGGCGTAGTAGATAAGCTCCGCCTCCGGCTGAAGGACGTCCTCGGCGTCAAGCAAGTGCCGGGCAACCCCAACTTCCGTAATGGCGTAGCGCCGCATATCTGGGAAGATAGCGGGAAAGTGGAGTGGTACGCCTTCCGCCCATCCGCGGCGGACTATTCCGCCATGCGGCAGGCTGTGAGCGAGTACCTGGGAGTGTTCCGGGATCGTGCGACGGAGCGCTGGCAGGATGGCCCGAAACTCATTTACATCTGCGCCCCGCTCCGCGGCGAGGTGGAGAAGAATATTGCCTTTGCCAGAGATAAAGCGCGGGAGGTATTCGCAGCGGGCGACGTGCCCATCTGTCCCCATTTGATGTTTCCTCCCATTGCTGACCCAGAAAATCCGGCACAGGATCAGGCGGCACGGGAGATGGGCCTGCGGTTGGTGGAGTCCTGCCAGCAGGTCAACGTCTACGGCCCCGTCTGGACGGAGGGCATGTGGGCGGAGATCAACCACGCCGAGAGGCTGGGGATCCCTGTCCTGACAGACCAAAAGGAGCTGGGAAAGCCCCCGCGCCGGCGAACCAAGCAAGGGAAGGAGCGATGATGTGATGGTG
>OGYF01002954.1_pt1 | contig 12141 bp, 10 predicted proteins | sample 1576451 | NCBI WGS metagenome assembly OGYF01 (sample SAMEA3541505, study PRJEB24748) | human gut metagenome | biome: human gut; feature: human-associated habitat; material: faeces | place: China | collected 2012 | reverse complement strand
GCGGCAGGCAGATATTTCTGTGGGCGATTTTTGGGGTATTAAGGCAGCAGATGCCACATGGCATGATAAAAAAGGCACAGAATTAGTGTTGCTCAATAATAAAAAGGGAAAAGTCACTTTTGAACGGTTAAAACCAAATTTTCAGCGATTTGAAAAATTTCCATTAGAGGCGGCCACCAGAGTGAATAAGACAATATTGCAACCATTTCATGCTCACCCTGGCAGAAAACATTTCTTTTCCTCTATGCGGTTGCTTCCTTTCAATCAACTGGTGGAAAATTCGTTAGAGCATAAATATGATATTGGCGTTGTTGGACTATGGTATGGAATCAATTATGGCTCCATTTTAACTTATTATGCTTTATATCAACTCCTCCGTGATTTAGGATATGACCCTGTTATGTTACCGAAGCCGCCCCAACTATGGGAAGAGAAATTTAATAACCCAAATACGATTGCTCAAAAATTTATTTGGAAGCACTGCAATGTGTTTAATAAGATAAATTCTGTTGGTGAAATCAATAGAATGAATGACCGTTGTAAAGATTTCATTTTAGGAAGTGATGTGGTTTGGAGTTATAGAATCGTTGGTAAAGATACAGATCAGTTTTTCTTTCTGGATTGGGTAGAGAGCGGACACAAAAGAATAGCATTTGCGTCATCATTTGGAAATAATTTGAGAGGCCCAGATAATTATAAAGAAAAAGCCATCTATCATCTGAAAAATTTTGATGCAATCTCTGTGCGTGAAGATAGTGGGGTTGAAGCTGCGAAAAATCTTACGGGAAGAAAAGATATTGAGCATGTATTAGACCCTGTGTTTTTATGTAGGAAAGAAGTATTTGACCAAGCTGCACTAGAAGCTTCATGTAAAGTTGAAAAACCGTTTATCTTCTCGTATTTATTAAAAAAGGAAGCAAGTGAAGATAAAAAAAGGATTTTGGAGGCTTTGAAAAATGCAGTAGAAGAAGCTACTTGCGAGTTTAACAATATATTTGATGAAAGAGTATAATAACAGCCACCAGCTATACTGGTGGCTGTTATTATATAGTTAAAAATAATCATAATATAATAGCTGACTATTACTCATATTTCAAACTAGTATTTATAACAAACATATAATATTTTTAGTTCTCTTCCATTCTTATTCCTCTATGCAATTATTATGGGTACTCCCTTTTCTCTGTATTTATCAGCCGTTTCCCCGCTTAATCCGCTGTCGGTTATAATTGCGCTTACCTCATCGAATCCGTAGGCGTGGAACAGCGCCGACCTTGAAAACTTAGATGAGTCAGCCAAAAGTATGAGCTGTTTTGACCTCTTGGCCATAGCCTTATGTATGGCTATTTCGTCCAGTGACTGCTCCGCTATACCCGTATCTATGTCAATTCCGCAGGTCGTCAAAAACATTATGTCTATGTTTATGTTATGCAGAAGTGAGTCCGTAAGATTGGTAACCAGCGCCTTTTCTTTATGGGATACGATTCCACCTGTGACAATTACGGTAAAATTGGGATTTTTCGATAATATGAGCGCATTTATCATTGAATTTTTGATTATAGTAAGGCTTTCAAACCTCTCCAGCAGCAGAAGCGTCAGCTCATAGGCTGTAGTGCCGGTATCAAGAGCAATGCATGACTTTTCTTTAATAAAACTGCAGGCCTTTCTTGCTATCTGCTGTTTCTGTTCTCTGTTATTGTTTATGCGCTTTAAAAAGTCCATGGGAAGAGGCAGTGACGGAAATGCCGAAGCACTGTTTCCGGGCTCGCTTACGGGCACGGCACCTCCATGGACACGGGACAGCAGACCTTCCTTTTCAAGATACTGCAGGTCTTTTCTTATGGTTTCAAAGGAAGTATTGAACTTGTCCTTGAGCTCAGCCGTATATACTATGCCGTCGCTGAAAAGCTGGTCCAGTATTTTTTTATGTCTTTCATGTAATATCATAATTTTTCCTTTCATTACTATTTTTTGCAGCTGTATTTACAATTCCAACCTATCACAAACTCCAATAAAACACAAGCGAAAACCCAAGATTTTGCAAACATTTTACAATCTGTTTACCAAACTGCGCTAGAAACAAAGTCGATTTTTGTTTATCCTCTGATTATAAAAAAGAACAGAGAAAGGCGGATCACTTTATGACAAAGATATGGCTCAAAAAGTTAGCTGAATATGTCTGCATATTTCTGGCAGTCAGCGTATTGATATTTTTTATGATCCACTGGTTTTCACCTACGGACCCCATATCAGTAATAATAGGAGGAAAGGGAAGCACCCCTGAAATAATAGAAAATGCCAGGGAAAAGTTCCATCTTAACGAACCCGTATGGAAACAGTACCTTATATGGATAAGCGGCATACTTCATGGCGACTGGGGAACAAGCTATAAATTTCAGACTCCCGTTTTGGAAACAATAGCAGCCAGAGCTCCCATAACCGCAGGACTTGTTATAGGCGCCTCCGTTATATCACTGATAGTGTCAATACCCTTAGGAGTTGCCTGTGCGGTAAAAAACGACAGTCCCTTTGACAGAGCGGTTTCGGTATTATCCCTTGTGCTTGCGGCTGTACCGCCCTTTTTGTTCAGTATCGTGCTTCTTGTCATCATAGTATCCATAAATCCTTCATACCCCATAGCGGGAGGCTATGAAGGCATCGGAGGATATATTGAAAGAATGGCGGCCCCCTGCATAGCCTTAGCCTGTTCAAAGATGACCATAACCCTTAAGGTCACAAGACAGGGAATGATAGAGCAGTTAAAGTCACCCTATATGATGAATCTTAGGGCAAAGGGTATGCCCCTTGGAACACAGGTATGGAAACACGGTCTTAAAAATGCCATTATCCCCGTAATATCCATACTCAGCATACAGATAGGCGCCATGGTAGTCGGAGCCGTTCTGGTAGAAAGCGTATTTTCACTTTCGGGCGTAGGCTCACTTCTGATAGACAGCATAAATGCCAGTGACTACCCCGTAGTACAGGCCATAATAATGATGCTCGTACTGATATTTATGATAACATCGGCTGTTGCCGACATACTCTGCAGGATCATAGATCCAAGAATAAGAACAAAACAGTAAGGGAGGCAGTGAAAAATATGAAATCCAAACGAAAAAGCGAAGGCACCATCTGGACCATTCCTTTTATAATCTCACTGGCCGTACTGCTTATCATACTTTTTACAACAATCTTTGCGCAGTACATAGCTCCCTGGGATCCGGAAATGCTGGATCTTAAAAACGTACTGGCTTCACCTTCGGCGGAACATCTGCTTGGCACCGATAAGACAGGAAGGGATATTTTCTCCAGAATACTTTTCGGAGGAAGGCTTACATTAAGCGGAGCATTTGCCGTAGTTGCCATATCAATGGTTATAGGCATCCCCCTTGGACTTTTTGCCGGATACTATGGCGGAAAGGCCGATAAAGCTCTGATGATGGCAACAAACATAATTATTTCTTTCCCTCCCCTGCTTCTGGCTTTTGTTCTCATAGCCATATTCGGGAGGGGCTTTTCAAAGGTAGTTGTTGCCCTCGGAATAATATATGTACCTATGCTGGCAAGGACAACCCGTTCAGTGGTGCTCACCCAGAAAAGCCGTACTTATGTGGAAGCGGCAGAAGCCATGGGATACGGCACAGGAAAGATACTTTTCGGACATATACTTCCCAACTGTATGCCTACAATACTTATTCAGGTCACACTGGACATCGGAAACGCCATTCTTGACCTGGCGGCTATGAGCTTCCTCGGCCTTGGTGTAGAAGCACCGCAGTCAGACTGGGGCGCAATGCTTGAGGACGGAAGAGTATATCTTCTTACAAAACCTCTCCAGGCCTTAGCTCCCGGAATAGTCATAATAATAACCGTAGTTGCAATAAACGTATTTGTTGAAGAAATAAGAAAATATCTGAATCCTACAGAACGTAAACTGCCTTCCTACAGAAAACTGGTTAAAAGAGGCATTATACCAAAGGAGGCAAAATAATGGGCAGTAAAAATAAACTTCTGACCGTAAAGGACCTGTATGCTGACATAATTTCCGCCAGGGGATTATACCACGCTGTCAGGGGCGTCAGTTTTGACATATACGAAAAGGAAATACTCGGTATAGTCGGTGAAAGCGGATGCGGAAAATCCATGACCGCCAAATCCATACTGAGACTGAATGACGAAAAAAAGACATTTTACAGAGGAAACATAGAATACGTCACAAAAGGCGAGACAAAATCCCTGCTTGAACTGCCTCCAAAGGAAATGGCGGCATTGAGGGGAATTGACATAGCAATGGTATCCCAGAATCCCATGGCTGCCTTTGACCCGCTCTACACCGTAGGCGAGCAGATAGAGGAAATGCTGAGATTTCACAAAAAAATCTCAAAGCAGGAAGCCCATTCACAGGCAGTACAGCTGATGGAAATGGTGGGTATTTTCCCCGGAGAGGAAAGAAGCAGACAGTTCCCCCACGAATTCAGCGGCGGTATGCTTCAGAGGGCTGCCATAGCAATGATGATTTCCTGCAGTCCCAGGCTTCTCATTGCCGATGAGCCCACAACGGCCCTGGACGTGACAATGCAGGCCCAGATACTTAACATACTTAAAAAGCTTAATTCCGAACTGGATATGAGCGTTATGATAATAACCCATAACTTCGGTGTTGTAGCCGAGATATGCGACAGGGTATGCGTAATGTACGCAGGCCAGATAATCGAAAGCGGTACCGTTGAAGAAATATTCAGAAATCCCTCCCATCCCTATACAAGGGCTCTTATAATGGGTATTCCCAAAAAGGGAGCTGACAGAGAGGAACTTGAAACCATACCCGGTACTCCTCCCAGACTTAATCAGGAAATAAAAGGCTGTGCCTTCTGCGACAGATGTGCCTATGCAAAAGAGTCCTGCAGGACTGCCGAGCCTCCTGTAAAGGGAGAAGAAAACCATTGGTATAAATGCAGTTACCCGCTTAACGAGGTGATATCAGATGAAAGATGAGACAGATAAGAAAAATGACAGAAACAACATTCTTCTTGAAGTAAAGGGTGTAAAAAAATACTTCAGCGGTAAAAAAGGCTGTGTAAAGGCCCTTGACGGTGTTGACCTAACCATAAAAAGCGGTGAGCTGGTCAGCATAGTCGGCGAGAGCGGATGCGGAAAGTCCACCCTTTCCCGCTGCATCATAGGCATAGAAAAGATAACCGAAGGCGAAATATTTTTTAACGGCGAAAAAATATCCGATTACGACCGAAACCAGCTGAGACCGGTGCGCAGAATTATGCAGATGGTATTTCAGAATCCATACGCAGCCTTCCAGCCCAAACAGACCATAGGAGAAGGCCTCAGGGAAGTAGGTAATTTTTACGGCATAAAGGGTGCAGAGCTTCAGGAAAGACTTGATACCCTTCTTGAATACATAAAGATGGACGCCGAGCTTCTGGACCACTATCCCGATGAACTTTCGGGCGGACAGTTACAGAGACTGGCCATAGCCAGAGCACTCATAGTAAAACCGAAACTGCTTATAGGGGGGAGCCAGTATCAGCCCTTGACGTATCGGTACAGGCTCAGATATTGAATATACTTTCAGAGATTCAGAAAAAGGAAAATATGGCTGTATTGTTTATCTCCCACGACCTTTCCGTTGTCGAGCATATAAGCGACAGAGTATATGTGATGTACCTTGGAAAGGCAGTGGAAAGCGGAGATAAAAAGGACATTTTTTCCGACCCTAAGCATCAGTACACCAAAGCGCTCCTGGCGTCAAGGCCCAGAGAGACCCCTTGGGAGAAATCCTGTGAAATAAACCTAAAAGGAGAACTTCCAAACGCTTTGAACATCCCTGACGGATGCCGTTTCTGGCCCAGATGTGTTAAATACAAGGACGGGCTTTGCAATAAATATGAACCTAAGACAATAATATCAGGAAACGGCCACATGGCGGCGTGCCATCTTGTGGAAACTTTTTAAGAGAATGAAAGGAGTTTACAATGAAAAAGAAGATTTTTAGCCTGATCATGGCAGCTTGTGTTGTTATGACGGCAGGATGCGGAGGAAACGCTTCCACTCAGACAGCAGAAAGTACAGACACCCAGACAGTAAGCAGCATTGCAGACAGAGACACTCTCAACATCGTCCTTGCAGACGAAATCGTATCTCTTGACCCTGCATATTCCTACGACAACCTTACAAATCAGGTAGTAAACCAGATAACACAGGGACTGCTTTACTTTGACTACTCAGGACAGCTTCAGCCCCAGCTCTGTTCATCATGGGAAGCAGTTGATTCAACAACTTATGTATATCAGATAAGAGATGACGTATGTTTCTCAGACGGTTCACCCATGACAATGGAGGACGTACTTTTCTCATTAAACAGACATATGGACGAAGACGTTGCATCATATCTTGCATGGATGTATGCAAATGTTGATTCAATCGAGCAGACAGGCGACTGGGAAATAACAGTTCACTTAAGCGTACCCGATGCAGCATGGCAGTATGCATTTGCCACAACAGCAGGCCACATCATCAGTAAAGAATACTATGAAGCAAATGCTGAACAGTTCGGACAGCCCGGAGTAGGCGTTATCGGCACAGGCCCCTACGTTCTTGACAGCTGGACAACAGGCAGCGAAATCAAACTTACATACAATGAAAACTACTGGGATAAAGAAAACGTTCCCCAGTTCAAAAACATCGACTTCAAAATTATCACAGACGCAAATACACAGGCAACAACCCTTGCATCAGGACAGGCTGACTATATGTTCGACCCTCCGACAGAAATGCTTGACACTATCCGTGAAGCAGAAAACATGAATGTAGAAGAAGTTGACGGATGGACAGTACTCTGGATGGCTATGAACTGCCAGAGCGGACCTTTCTCAGATGTAAATGTACGTAAAGCAGTGGCATATGCCCTTGATAAGGACTCATTATACGAAGGTGTTCTTACAGAAAACGGCAGCTACGCTAAAAACGGTATGCCCTTCTCATCAGCCCTTTACGGTTCAGAGTCAGAATCTTGGACAGCCTATGCAGAAACAGCTGTAGATGAAAAGAATGATATTGAAAAAGCAAAGGAATATCTTGCACAGTCAGCATATCCCGACGGATTTGAATGCAGTCTCTATATTAACCAGGATTCAATCTATAACTCAATAGCAGTTTATGTACAGTCAGCATTAAGCCAGATAGGCATAGATGTTACTATCGAAACAAAGAGCGGTGACGAAATGTCAAATATCCAGTTTGGTTCAACAAGGGATTATGACCTTGCCATTGTAAGATGGACAGCAGACTATCCCGATGTATCAGGACAGCTCTATCCTCTCTTCCACTCATCAAACATCGCTGAAGGCGGCGGAAATACATCTTGCTACAGCAACCCTGAAGTAGACGCCCTTCTTGAAGCTGAAGTAGCATCAATTGATATGAAAGAACGTACTGAGCTTATGCAGCAGGCACTCACAATAATCGCAAACGATACACCTATGATTGGATTCGACTATCCATATAAGAGAGTTGCAATGAACAGCGAGCTCACAGGATTTGAAGCAAATGCTTCTATTACTTGGAACTTCTTTGCCAAGGATTTAAAAACAGCAGAATAAATTTTGAAAGGAAATAAGGTGGCATTATGGGTAAGGTAATATTTGTTATGGTAGACGCGCTGGGTTTTGATACAGCGACAAAAAGAGGAGGATATCTGGAACATCTGACGGAGCATAATCTCGCGGCAAAATATAAAATCAGAGGAGAGCTTCCCAGTGCATCAAGGCCGATGTACGAAACTCTTATGACAGGTCTTCCGGTATATAAGCACGGAGTCGTATCAAACGCCGTAAGCAGACCAAGCAGATGCAAAAACCTGTTTTCGCTCTGCAAGGAAAACGGACTTAGCACAGCGGCAGCCGCATTTTTATGGATATCCGAGCTCTATAACGCCACCTGCCCCTTTAACATCTATGAACACCGTATCCAGCATAACGAAGGCGTATATATAGACAACGGCATATTTTATACGGATTTTGACTATCCCGACAGCCATCTCTATTCAGACGGTGACCATTTGAGAAAGTATTATAAACCTGATTTTCTTCTGATACACCCCATGGTAAGTGATACCGTGGGACACCGTTTCGGCTGTGAGTCAAAGGAATATCAGGATGCGGCTGACCACAGTCTCCAGCACGTTGCCTACTATCTGGACAGATGGGTTGAAGACGGATACGATGTCATAGTAACTGCCGACCACGCCATAGACGAACTTGGCATACACGGCGGAAATGCCGATATTCAGAGAACCGTTCCCTTATACATAGTATCCGATAAGGTTAAAAAAGGCGATTTTACAGACCATACCGTAAGCAACCTTGAAATAGCTCCCTTTGTATGCCGTCTGCTTGGCATAGAGCCTGCCGAAGGTATGAAAAAGGAAATACACATTGAAATGGAGCAGGATAAATTATGATGGAAAGATTTTCTGAACAGTACAGACAGTTCCTTGATAAAGGAAAAACAGAATTTGAGGTCGTGGAGGAGGTATGGGCGGCGGCCCTTGAAAAGGGATTCATACCCTACCCCGAGGCTTACTGCCATACGCAGCGTGATTTTGTCCCCGGTGACAGACTTATACAGAACATAAAGGGCAAGGGGCTTGTTATGGCAGTCATCGGAAAACGCCCTGTAAACGAAGGCACAAAGATAGTATCTGCCCATACGGACTCTCCAAGGCTTGACCTTAAACCCGTACCGGTACAGGAAGATGACGGTATGATATATTTAAGGACCCACTATTACGGCGGAATAAAAAAGTACCAGTGGACCTGTGTTCCTCTGGCGCTGCACGGCAGAGTATGCGACAGCAATGGAAACATCCGAAACATTGTTATAGGAGAAAATGAGGGAGATACAAAATTTGTAATCACAGACCTTCTCCCCCACTTGGCCGAAGCCCAGATGTCAAAGGGCGGAGACTTAATCATAAGCGGCGAACAGCTTAAACTGCTCTGCGGTACGGCTGAAAAAGATGTATCCGGCGAAGAAAAAACCGATAAACTGCTGAAGGATAATTTCAATATAACTTCAGCCGACCTCAGAATTTCGGAGTTTGAGGCAGTGCCCGCATGGAAAGCATCTGACGCCGGTCTTGACAGGTCATTTACGGCTTCCTACGGTCAGGATGACAGGGTATGTGTTTTCAGTGCTGTAAGGGCTCTTATGGATTTGGAAGAGGTACCCGAATACACAAGTATGGTAATGCTCTGCGACCAAGAAGAAGTCGGCTCAGAAAACGGAGCCGGTCTTTATTCAAACGCATACCTTGAAATTCTTTATGACCTGGCTGAAAAGCAGAACACCAATTTATACAGGGTATTTGCAGCATCGGAATGTCTTGCGGCAGATACCATCTGCGGACATGACCCTTTGTATCCCGAAGCTACGGAAAGCCAGAATACAGCCGGCCTCGGAAAGGGCCTTGCCCTTGTAAGATATACGGGCCGAGGCGGAAAAAAGGGAAATAACTCCGCCGATACAAGGCTTATGACAAAGCTTGCAAACATATTTGATAAAAACAATATCAAATGGCAGTGCGGAGAAATGGGCGTATGTGATGCCGGCGGCGGAACAACCGTAGCAAAGTGTATGGCAAGATGGGGAGCGGATGTTGTTGATATAGGCTGTCCTCTCTTATCAATGCACAGTCCCCTGGAAATCACCTCAAAATCAGACCTCTATAATCTCTATCTGGGTCTGGGCGCATTCTTTGCAGACAGCCTTGCTCCCTGGCAGAGTGTTATAAATAAATAAAAGAATTTTCAAATACTCCATTATATAGGTCCGGACGGGTTTTATACAGCCTGTCCGGACTTTTTATATGTGTTGGTTTTAAAATTCCTTTCCGATACGGTTATAAACATCTACCGCATCAAGGATATGATACTGCTCGGTCTGGTGGTCTCCCTGGGCTCCTGCCGTAACAAGTATATACTCTTTTCCGTTTACCTCAGCGAGGCTTGCAAGACATAAACCCGCTTCTTCGGTATATCCGCTCTTTCCTCCCAGTACAGCGCCGTTTTCTATCTCACTTCCGTCCAAATACGAAAGTACCGTACTGTAAAAAGTAAATCCTCCCGGATGCTGCTCAGTAGAGCCCGTACTGTATCGGCTGCTTGTAAAAACCTGTCTGAAAGTTTCGTTTTCAAGGGCGTATTTTAAAAGTACGGAAATATCCCTCACCGTCGAATAATGCTCCGGGTCATGGAGGCCCGTAGTATTTTTAAAATGCGTATCGTTCATTCCCAGCTCTTTGGCCTTTTCATTCATCAAATCCACAAAGGCTTCTTCGGACCCTGCCATATCCCAGGCGGCCGCAAGACAGCATTCCGCTCCGGAAGGAAGTAACATTCCGTATATCAGGTCAATCATCTTGGCTTCTTCTCCCGGCTGAAAACCTGCCATTGAAGCGTTTTGGGCATAAAGCCCACTGTATATGTCATAGGGCATTGTTATGGTCTTTTCAAGGTCCGGACTGTTTTCAATGGCAACTATGGCTGGCTTAATTTTTGTCATGGATGCTGGATATATTTTTTCCGTATCTTTACGGTCGCCTATGGTCTCTCCAGTATCCAAATCCACCAGTACCGCATAGGGGCTGTATAATCCCCCTAAGTCTATATTTTCTTCAACGTCTTCATCTTCACCGCTGATGTAGTTCTCTGATAACTGTATAATACTCTCTGCCCCTCCATGCAGCACAAATACTTTAACTAAAAACATAAGTAAAGCGGCAATGATAATGACTAAGAAAAGATTTTTAATAAAACGGATTCTCTTCCTTCTTCTTTTCTTTTTTCTCCTCTGCATTTCATATCTGTTATTCATCCTGTAATTCTGCATACCCTGCCTGCCTTTCTTTAAAACGTAAATAAGCCTGTGCTCATTATTTATTCTAACGAACACAGGCTTTCGGTATTTTAATATTAAATTGTCCTGTCTTTAAGAAAAGCATAAGAAAATATTAACGCCCGTTAATTTTTCAGCGGCAGAGATACACAGAAAGTTGTTTCCTCATTTTCGCTAACCGCCGATATTTCTCCGCCATGGAGGGTGACAATTTCCTTTGCAATGGCCAGACCCAGACCTGCCCCTCCGGTGTTTGTCCTTCTGGCTTCATCAAGCCTGAAAAACTTCTCAAAAATAGCGTCAAGTTTTTGTTTCGGTATGGTCTTGCCCTTATTTTTGATATATATTTCCACTGCCTCTTCAGTCTGTTTTGCCCATATTTTTATGGGAGTATCCGCATAACTGTAGGCTATGGCATTTTTAAGTATGTTGTTAAATACCCTGGCAAGTTTGTCTGAATCTCCATATACCGTCATATCATCGTCAATATCCAGCTCGGCCGTATTGCCATGGGCCTTAAGCACAGGATAAAATTCGTCAGTCATCTGCACAAACATATATTTAAGGTCTATGGTTTCCTTTTCTACTTCAATATGCTGGAGATTATAACGGGTTATATCAAAAAATTCATTTATAAGGCTTTCAAGGCGTCTGGCCTTATCCAATGTAATATGGATATACTTTTTCTGCTGTTCCTTCGGCATATCCTCAATTTCGTCCAAAAGGCTCATATACCCAATGACAGACGTAAGCGGTGTTTTTAAGTCATGGGCAAGGTATGTTATCAAGTCGTTTTTTCGTGCCGCTTCTTCCTTAAGCACCTGCTCATGATGCTGTATTGTTGACTTTATTTCAGCCATCTGTGCCGATATTTCCGCGTACTCCTTAGGAAAAACCGCAGTGGCCTCCTTATCCCCTGTCATATAGTCATGCAGCATACCGCTTATTTCGGAAATGGTTTCTTTATTCTTTGTCTTTATCTTAACCGACGAAACCACATATATTATTCCTGCCGATAAAACCACCACAACAACCGTAGTGTTAAAAATCAGAGACTTAATCTGTCCCCAGGCCGGCTCCCACATCAGAACATTATTTCCGTAAAAGTCCGTCGTATAGCGCTCAACCATATAGTTTTCAGTAAACCAGTCCATAAACACTCCGTTAAAAACATCGTCTACAACGGAGCATATAAAATTCCATATTATAAATGCCGCCAAGCATATAACG
>OGYF01002952.1_pt1 | contig 12150 bp, 7 predicted proteins | sample 1576451 | NCBI WGS metagenome assembly OGYF01 (sample SAMEA3541505, study PRJEB24748) | human gut metagenome | biome: human gut; feature: human-associated habitat; material: faeces | place: China | collected 2012 | reverse complement strand
GGCAGGGCCGGGCAGCAGAGAGCCTGCGGGCGCGCCGCATTCCAGCAGTTCGGGCAGCAGTTCCGCAGACGCGCCGGCGGCGGCAAGGCCGCTGTGCCACAACCCGTCGCTGTGCAGGTCGAACCAGCCGGTGGAGGTCTGCAGGGATTTTTCACTTACGAACCGGCCGGTCAGCCAATGGAGCAGATAGTCCTCCAGCAGCAGAAGCTTATGCGCGCGGGCAAAGGTATCCGGTTCGTGTTTGCGCAGCCAAAGCAGCTTTGCCAGCGGAAGCGCGCCGGTGACCTCCGGCAGGCCGGTGGTTTTGTAAAATGTCTCGTTGTCCAGCACACTGCGCAGAGCCTGGGCCTCATTTTTCGCGCGGCTGTCCAGCCACACCAGAAAGGGGCGAAGCGGCTCGCCCGAACGGTCCGCGAGCGTGAGTGTTTCGCCTTGTGTGGTGATGCTTACGGCTGCGGGAATACAGCCGGGCGCCTGGGACAGCGCGTCGGCAAGCCCGGCCCGCGCGGCGGCTTTGTACTGCGCCGCGTCGGCCTCCACGCGTTCGCCCTGTGTGCGCAGGGCATATTCCTGCACGCTGCACGCCAGAAGTTCCAGCGAGGGGGAGAAAAGGCAAGCTTTCACGGCGGTGGTGCCCACGTCCAGCACCGCGATGCAGCGGCTGACGGCTTCGTGTGCCTGTATCTGTGTGCCGCCCATCTCTTACGCCTTTCCGTCGCTGCCGAATACGCGCATATGATGCATCGTTTCGTGCTTGACGGCCTCGGTGATGAACGGCATCAGTTCAAATGCACCAACAGATTCCGTGAAATGGGTGTGAGCGGCACGGGCGGCTGTCAGGTTATTGTGAGTGAAAATGTTGATTTTGGAGATGCCTCCCGCAACACAGGCGCGGAAATCGTCGTCCGAAAGCCCGCTGCCCCCATGCAGCACCAGCGGCGTTGAGCATGCTCCCGCAATACTGGCGAGGCAGTCCAGATTAAGCACGGGCTTTTCCGCGTATACGCCGTGGGCCGTACCAATGGCAACAGCCAGCGCGTCGCAGCCGCTTTCGGCAGCAAAGCGCAGCGCGTCCTGCGGCTGGGTATAAATGGTTTTGGCGACGGCTTCTTCGGCGGAGCCGTTGGAACCGACATGACCGATCTCTGCTTCCAGTGAGCAGCCCGCGGCGTGCGCCTTGGCGGTCATTTCACGGGTGCGGCGCACATTTTCTTCAAAGGGCAGCATGCTGCAGTCGTACATAACGGAGGAAAAGCCCAGGCGGATGGCTTCTTCCACCAGCTCCGGCGTGAAGCCGTGGTCAAAGTGCAGCGCAACGGGCACACCGGCGCGGCGGGCCATGCCCAGCATCATGTCGGCATATTCCGCAAGCGAAGCGCCGGGCAAAAGGCTTTCGGCGGGCCCGATGATGACGGGGGAGTGCAATTCCTCCGCTGCCGCAAGGATGCCTTTCGTCATTTCCAGTGTGACGCAGTTGAACAGCCCAACGGCATAGTGCTTTTCACGGGTGTCCGCGAGAATGGTTTTCAAATCGACTAACATAGCAGTCGTCCTCCTTTTTTAACAATGGGAAACTTAGCCGGATGCCGGCCGCCTCGAATCTCCCTGCGCGGCCGGTATAACAAAGAGCTTTTGACAATGAAGAATCCGGCCCGATGCCGTCCGTGGATCTCCCTGCGCGGCAGGCGTGCCGGCCCGGGCGGGATGCCGGTGAAAAAGCTTTCCTGTGCGGAGCTTTTGCAGGTGAAAGGGGATGGATATTTGCGCGGTCCGCGTCAATACTCGATGGAAAGGAAGCGCCCCTCTGCGTCCGCCTGCCGGGCGGCGAGGCAGCTTGCGGCGCTCACAAGCCCGGCTGAAAGGTCGGAGCGTGCTTCTCCGCCGTCCAGCACGCGCAGAAAATCCAGTGCCAGCATCTCATCTCCGCCGAAATGCATGCCTGCGGGAAAGTTGAATTTGTGGGTGACTGTCTGGGGGGATAAGTAACGGTCCACACGGATCTCGGCGGTGTAAAAATCAAATTCCGCGCTGCCCTCGGTACCGATAAGCCGTGCGCCGCGCCGCCCGGCGCTCTTTTTTACAACAAAATTCTGGTTGTAGCTGATCAGCATGCCGCTTTCCGTTGTGAAAATGACGCTGGCGCCGTCCTCGTTGCCGGTGTCTGAGGCAAAACAGCAGGCGTCGCCCTGGACATCTTCCTTCAAAATGTTTTTTACCACGTAGCTGCTTTCGGGGCAGGTGCGGTAATCCGGGCAATCCGGACAGTGCAGGCCCGCCGGACGGTCCCCTTTGAAATGCAGCTTGGCGGTCTTAGCGCACACGGAAACGGGGCGCTCGCCTGTGAGGAAGTGGATGTAGTCGATATCATGGGTGGCCTTTTGCAGGAACAGGCCGCCGGTCTCGGCCGGGTCGCGGTACCAGCTGTGATAATAAACGCTGCCGTAGGGGACATTGTTGACGGCCTGCACCATCGTAAGCCTGCCCAGCACGCCGCTGTCCACAATGCGCTTCATCTCCAATGTGATGGAGGAAAGGCGCAGCGGGAATGAAACGACCACTTGCTTCTCCTTGCCTGCGGCCGCGCGGCGCAGCTGCTCATACTGGGGGCGTGTGATGCACACGGGCTTTTCCAAAAACAGGGGCAATCCCATATCCAGCACCCGGCAGGCGTAGGGGGTGTGCAGCGAGCAGCGTGTGCCGATGAACACCCCGTCCAGCGCTTCCCCGGCAAGCAGCTCGTCCGCGTCTGCATACCAGCGGGTATAGGCGAAATAAGGGTCGCCTGCCAGACCGGGGGCGATCTCGGCATGGCGCGGGTCTGCTACGGCGGCTACGGTGATGTCTGCCTCCAGCGAACGGAAGGATTTCATCATTGTTTCCGAGCGCAGACCATATCCGATGAACCCGATGCGTTTCATAATTCCATTCCTCCATTTTTTGTGCGGGGCCGCTTTTCTTTATATTACATATAAAAGGCGGGCAAATGGCTTTGCAATGCGCCTGCGCCGCTTTTTATACGCTTGCTGTGCTAATAACTATTTGATTATTAGCAAATTTTAAGAGAAAATATTGTAGATTTTTACTAAAGAAAGGCCCTACTTTTTGAAAGGTGATTTGCTTGACAACCCCGATAAATGCTGATATAGTTTAATTGAAATCAAGGATTGCAAGGTTATTGTGCCACAGGTGACATCTAAAAGTCAAGTAGGTGAAAGCAAATAACTTTGCACAGAAAAGACAAAATTATTAAAAATTTATTGCTAATAATTTTGAATCATCCGGGAGGTTTTCAAATGTCCGAGGAATCAAGGGCCATGCGGGCCCCCAATGCGCTGCGGCGGCCAAGCAAATTTATTGCGTATATGCGCAAATACTGGTTTGTTTACATGCTGGTGCTTCCGGGGCTTGTCTTCATGCTTGTGTTCGATTACGGTCCCATGTACGGTATTCTGCTTGCATTCAAGGATTATTCCCCCCGCTTGGGCGTGTGGGGCAGCCCGTGGGCGGGCCTGTCTCATTTCCGGGAAATGCTGGTAGACCCAAACTTCATCCGCGCATTTAAAAACACGGTGCTCATCAACCTGTATAATCTGGCGTTCGGCTTTACATTCAACGTGTTTCTGGCGCTGATGATCAACGAGCTGAAGATCAAGAAGGTTAAACCCGTGGTGCAGACCTGTGTGTATCTGCCGTACTTCCTCTCATGGGTCATCTTTGCTGGCCTGGTGCAGGTGTTTCTGGAGTATCCGTCCTCGGCCGATATCGGCGGCGTGGTGAACCAGGTCATCGCTGCATTGGGCGGCCAGCCGGTGGACTTTTTGAAAAACCCGGCCATGTTCCGCACCATCCTTGTCATCACGAACATCATCAAAACGGCGGGCTATTCCACCATCGTGTATCTGGCGGCGATCTCGGGCATTGACCCTGCTTTGTACGAAAGCGCCGCCATCGACGGCGCCAACCGTAAGGATATGCTGCTGCACATCACCATTCCGCGCATCCTTCCCAGCGTGATGATCATGCTGATCCTGCAATTGGCGAGCCTGTTCATCTCCAACTTTGACCAGGTATACAACCTGTACAACAACTATGTGCTCAGCACCGGCGACGTGCTTTCCACATATATCTACCGCATCAGCCTGGGCGGCTCCGGCACGAATTTCGAGCTTTCCACAGCCATGAACCTTGTGCTCAATACCATGGGCCTTATCGTGGTGCTGGGTGCGAACAAATTTGTGGAAAAGCTGGATGTCCAGGGCATATTCTAAGCCGGAAGGAGGGCCTTATCGATGCGTTCAAACAACAGCTTGCACAGAAACGGCAAATATCGCCGCAGCATGCGCCAGATACTGGGATTTAACTTCTACGATGTATTCGTATTTCTTTTCTGCATCGTCTTTGCGCTGGTATGCGTGTATCCGATGTGGTATGTTCTGGTGGCGTCCGTCACGCCGTATGAGGAGTATATCAAGGGCGGGCTGATGCTGTGGCCCACCGGCGGTGTGGACCTGCAGTATTACAAAGCGATCTTCAGTACCAAAAGCTTTACCAACAGCATGTGGATCTCAGTGAGCAAGACGGTCATCGCCACTGTGCTCAGCGTGCTCGTCACGGCCAGCATGGCTTACGGCGTCAGCAAGGTGCACGTAAAGGGCATGAAGGTCATCAACGCGCTGGTTGTGTTCAACCTGTTCTTTACGGGCGGCCTGATCCCTCAGTATATCCTCTATCAGAACCTGGGGCTTCTGCGCAATTACTGGGTCATGGTCATTCCCGGTGCGCTGAATATCACTTATTTCATCATCATGCGCAACTATTATTCTTATTCTGTGCCAAAGTCTTTGGAGGAAGCGGCACTGCTGGACGGCTGTACGGATATCGGCGTGTTCTTCCGCATCGTCATCCCTGTGAGCCGCAGCATGCTGGCGGCCATTGCGCTGTTCATCGCAGTCATCAACTGGAACGATTATTACAACTACATGATGTTTATTTCCAATAAGACGAATCTGCAGCCTTTCGCCTGGATTCTGCGCCGCATGCTGGTGGACCAGACCATGATGAACCAGGTGCGCAACGGGGCCGTGGGCATGGGCCTGCAGCTTCCGCCGCCCATGGCGCTGCGCATGGCGACCATTATCTGCGCCATGGTGCCCATCATGTGCGTGTATCCGTTCCTGCAGAAATATTTTACCAGCGGCATCACGCTGGGAGCCGTTAAGGAATGATGTTATTGCCCCACGCTGCGGGGTAGAACATATAGAACCATAATCAACAAGGAGGATTAACCATGAAAAAGCATTTACACGTTTTGGCACTGCTTCTGGTGGCCGTGATGCTTGTGTCCGCGCTGGCGGGCTGCGGCGGCTCAGGCAGTTCCACCCCCGCGAGCGGGTCTGGCTCTACCTCGGCGGGCGAGCCTGCCGACGCTAACCCCAACGCCGGCCGCGAGACGGTCAACATCCGTTTCGCTCAGTTCGGCAACAGCGTCGACGACGTGGACGGCATGGAGAACGACCCTATTAAAAAAGCGATTGAAGAAGCCGTGAACGTCACGCTGGAGTACGATACCGGCACAGATGGGTTTGACGAGCGCATGCAGACCGAGCTGTTCACAGGCGGCGCCGCCGACCTGTTCCCCACCTGGGGCGAGAGCGAGAAGATCAGCAAATGGGCTGAAGAGGACCTCGTTGTCAATATCGCCGAGATCGTCAATGCTGAGCCCGACCGATACCCCACGCTGTACAAAATCATCAACAGCGACGAGTACAAGGCTTACAACAAGCTGTACACAGGCGATGAAAACGCCGCCTATGCCATTTATTCCGTGGCCGCGTTTGCGGATCCCAGCTTTGCCGGTGTGCCCGTGTACAATACTGCGATTCTGAACGAAGTGAACGAGGGAAAAACGCCCGCTACCGTGGAGGAATTCATTGATTTCACCAAGGCGTGCGGCGCGGCCGGTTATGTTGGCTGGTGGCCCCGCAACGACAAACTGACCAACTGGCAGCAGATTGACAAGACTCTGGCTGCCCCGCAGGGTACGAGCATTCTGCCTCCGACGGGCGACGTCTGGAGCGGGTTTGTGCCCAGCGGCGAAATCGGTACCGACAGCGAGCACTGGACGCTGGCCACTGTCAGCGATGAAGCAAAGGAAGTTGTGAAACAGCTTGCCGAAATGTATGCGGCGGGCGGCCTGGATTCCGGTATCGGCGTCAAGGGCGATTTCGATGACGCATACTCTGATTTCGGCGCGGGCAAGATCGCTTCTGCGGACTTCGGCTTTGGTTATCCGGGCCAGTTCCGCGACTTTTATAAAACAGCCTGGGCCGCTGCCAATGACGGCGCGCAGATGAGCGACCTGACGCTGGGCACGTCTCTCACGTCCGACGGAAATTATGGTAAAACATATACCACAGGCACGTGGATCGGTGCGCATTACTTTATTCCCACTACCTGCGAAAACCCTGACCGCGTGCTCGACCTGGTGGAGTATCTGGCAAGCACAGAGGGACAGGACCTGCTGCACAACACCACAAATTACGAGTTCCGCAACGATCAGGGCTCTGATTTCTGGCAGCCCATCAACAAAGCTTACGGTTATGACGACAACCGCTGCAAATATGTCTGGTTCAGCTACCTGCTCAGCGGCACGGAATATGAAGTGAACTTTGCAGACAACGATTGGTGGACGGCCGTGTCCCACCCCATCGACAACAGCAACGAGTGGGCCACTGAAGAGGACGCCGCGCTTGTGGATTATGCCAAGGGGATCGTCTCCGGCTTCGTGGATGAAGCCGTGGAGTATCTGCCGGCGTACTACAATCTGATCAGCCTGCCCTCTGAGGCCGCTGATATCCGCACGAAGCTGCAGGATATCTCCAACCAGTATCTGACGCAGATGATCGGCGGCCAGATGGACGTCGAGACGGCATGGCCGAATTATGTGGCCGAGTATGAGGCTGCCGGTGCAGCCGAACTGGAAACGATGGTCAACGAGGCCATTGCCACAGCCCGCGCCGCCGCGTAAACTTTATTCGGCACTGCCCGCAGCAGCCGCGCCCCTTTGGGGCGCGGCACCATGTCCGGAGCCCCGGCATGACGGGATTCCGGGCCAAACAGAAAAATATGAGCCGCGCGCCGCGCGGCGCAGAACAAAACGATTCAGGAGGGTATGAATATGCCACAGGCAAAGCTGTCCGATCCTTCCGGCCGCGGCAAGGCCGAGGGGTTTAAGGTGATTTTTCCCATGATGCAGCACCCGTACACAGAGGCCGAGATCCAGGCCGTTGTAGATGTGATGCGCAATGCGGAGGGCCAGACGCAGGGCAAATATCTTGAAAAGTTCGAGAAGGACTTCGCCGCATTCGTGGGTGCGAAGTATGCCTTCGGCGTAAACAACTGTACCAACGCGCTGAAGCTGGCGGCTATCTTCTGCCACATCCAGCCCGGCGACGAGGTCATCGTGCCCGCGTATACTTACTGTGCGTCGGCCATTCCCTTCGGCGACCTTGGCGCACATATCGTCTGGGCAGACATCAATAAGGATACCTGGACCATCGACCCCGATGATTTCGAGCGTAAGATCACGCCCAAGACCAAGGCTGTGGTGGCCGTTCACCTGCTGGGCATCCCCTGCGACATGAAGCGCATCGTGGCCATCGCCCGGCGTCACGGGATCAAGGTGGTGGAGGACTGCGCACAGGCGTTGGACTGCCGCATCGACGGCCAGCATGTGGGGACCTTCGGAGATTTTGGCTGCTTCAGCTTCCATGCGGCCAAGACGATGACGACTTTGGGCGAGGGCGGCATGTTTGTGTGCAGCGACGACCAGGTGGCTCACAACGTGCCGGGCATCCGTCACAACGGCCTGTGCGCGTTCCGGGGGGAACGTGAGCGCTACTGGGTTCCCGCCATGAGCAACGTGGACGAATTCCTGGAGGACCGCTGGCCGCAGAACTTCTGCCTGGGCGAAGCGCAATGTGCGCTTGGCTCCGAGCAGCTCAAGAGCGTGATCGCCAATAACGAGATCCTCATCGAACAGGACCGCAAGATCCGCGAATGGCTCAAGGATGTGCCGGAGATCACTTTCCCGGGCATCGTTGAGGGAGGGCGCTATGTCGTCCACCAGTACATCATGCACTACGACGGAAGCAAATACGGAAAAAACCGCAACGACCTGCTGGACCTGCTGACACAGAAATACGGCGTACGCGCCATCGTGCAGTATTATCCGCTGTATCGCTACCCGCTGTTCCAGAAAAAGGGCTGCGGCGCGTACGACTGCCCGGTGCTGGACGCCTGGTGGGACAACAGTTTCTCGTTCCCGTGGTGGTGCGGTATCGACGACGAGAGCATGCGCATCATGTGCGAAGGCCTCATCCATGCGGTGAAGGACCTGCGCGGTTGAGCGCGGGCAAAAACGGAACGGTACCCTGACAAGCGAAAATGAACAGGGAAACGGCCGAAAAGGCAGCGGGCCCGATGGCGTCCTCGGCGGAGCATCGGACGCCGGCCTTTTCGGTTTCGTTTTGCCATTACGGCGGAGAGGATAAAGAATATGGCATTCGACAAGACACGTTTCGGGGGCGTGGTGGCTCCCATCGTGAACCCCTGCGGTGAGGACGACAGCCTGGACCGCGGCGCACTGGAGGCAAACCTCACCCGGCTGCTGGCAACGGATGTTGCAGGGCTGTACATCAACGGCGGCACGGGCGACGCGGCCAATCTGACGCAGGACGAGCGGCTGGAAACGGCGGCGCTTCTGGTGCCGCGCCTGCTTGCCGCGGGCAAGCTGGCCATTGTGCATGTAGGCCAGACAAACCAGCGCCAGGCCGTGGAGCTGGTGCGGCAGGCCGCTGCGCTGGGCGCGCATGCGGTGGCGAGCATCCCCCCGAAAAAACCGTGGCCGCAGATCGTAGAATATTACAAGGCGCTGGCCGCCGCCGGTGCGCCGGTGATCGTGTATTATATTCCCGGCGTCACAGGCATGACGGCAGGCATGCCGGAGCTGCGCATGCTGCTGGACATCCCGGGCGTGGTGGGCATCAAAATGAGCGACTGGAATATTTTCCTTCTGCGCAGTGTGGTGCTGGAATATCCGGAAAAAGTGGTGTATTCTGGATTTGACGAGATGCTGGTGCCAGGCCTTTTGTACGGCGCGGACGGATGCATCGGCACCTGGGCGAATCTGCTGCCCGATTTATATGCAAAGGTATACGCGCGCGTGCGCGCGGGCGGGACGGACGCCGTGAAGCCGGTGATGGATGAGTTCACCGCATTTCTGGCCGTGGGCTGGAACTACGGCATTATCGATACATTTGAAGAGCTGATGCGGGCCAGGGGCTATGCCGGGCGGTGCTTCCGCAGGCCCAGCGCATGGGAGCCGGGCAAGGTGGAGCCGGCCGTATTGGCCGACCTGCTGGCGCGGCTGCAAAGGCTGGAGGATATGGCGGCGGCGTTATGAGCCGCGGAAAGGAGCGACCCTATGCAGTATACGACGATTCCCGGCACAGACATGCAGGCAAGCAGGATATGCCTGGGCACCATGACTTTCGGCAGCCCGGTGGCCGGACCTGACGCGGCGCGGCTGGTGCGGTACGCGCTGGAGGAGCATGGCGTCAATTTCATCGATACGGCCAATATGTACGAGGGCTACAACCGTTATGCGGGCAGCGCAGGCGGCGTGGCGGAGGAGATCGTGGGCGAGGCCGTGGCGCACCGCCGCGGGGATTATATCCTGGCCACAAAGGTGGGCATGAAGGTGGGGGAGGCCCCGGAGGACGAAAATCCCAGCCCCGAGGCCATCCGCATTCAGCTGCGCCGCAGCCTGACGCGTATGCGCACAGACTATGTGGATGTTTATTACCTGCACCGGTACGACCCCGATACGGAGCCGCATGCCGTCGCCCGCGCAATGGGGGAAGAGCTGCGCGCGGGCACCATACGCGCCTGGGGCGTCAGCAATTACACAGCGGCTCAGCTGGCCGCGCTGCTGGCGGCGGCGGCGGACGAGGGCGTTCCAGCTCCGGCTTTGTGCCAGCCTGCCCTGAGTATGCTGAATACCGGCGGGCTGGAGGAGCTGCTGCCGCTGTGTGAAAAAGAGGGCGTGGGCGTGGTGCCGTACCAGCTCCTGCAGGGCGGGATGCTGACGGGCAAATACCGCCGGGGACAGGAAGCGCCCGCGGGCAGCCGCCTGGCGGAAAAGCCGGAGTGGATGAAGCCTTTCACCGACGAAACCTATGATGTGATAGAGCGCTGCGCGGCCGAAGCCGCGGCAGAGGGTGTGACGATGACACAGCACGCGCTGCGCTGGGCGCTGGCACAGCCCGGCGTGGTGAGCGCTCTGGTGGGCGTCAAGCGTGAAGAACAGATCGACGAGGCGGCGGGCGCGGTGCGGTGACGCCGGACCCGAAAAAATGCGGCGCGCACAGGCGCGCAAAAGGAGAGTGTGAGAGATGGCGTGTTTGACCGACAGCATCCCCTGGCGCGGGGACTTTGAGCAAAAGCTCGTTTATGCGCCGGAAAAACGGCCCGGGTTTGTGGCTTGGGTGACGGCGTTTCCCTACGGAGACGGTTCCATCGGTATTTCGTTCGACGAAACGCTGGAAGCTGAAAATCCGGATTTCATCCCGCCCCGGCTGGAATTTGCCGAGGCGGCGGGCGTGCCGGTTTCTTATTGCTCCGTGGAGGGCGGCAGCGCGCGGCAGCGCTCGTACCGGGTGTATATGCGTTCTGTGGACGGTGTGAATTTTACCGAAACGGGCCGCTGCGGGCGGCGGGAGGGTTCGCTGTGCAACGCAGGCTTTCCCGACGGGCGCATCGTGGGCTTCGACGTGCCGCGCTACAACGATGAGCGCACGGGCTGGAGCGACTGCATCCGCGTGCGGGAGAGCCGGGACGGCGGCAGCACATGGACGGATGTGCGCCGGCTGCTGGAAGGCACTGCGCCCTACCTGTGGCGCGTGCGCTGTCTGCGGGACGGTACGCTCGTGGTGCTGGCCAGCCTGTACGGAACGCCCTGGGGCCCGGGCAGGGAGCGCGCCACACGCAACACCATGCTGCCCGGCGAGACCTACCAGAGCAAGATACAGCCGTTTTTTCTCACCAGCAGGGATGGCCGCGAGTTCAGCGCGCCGAATTACATCCTGCCCGGCATCGGCGCCCATGAATTTGATTTTGTGGAACTGCCCGACGGACGGCTTCTCTTCATCGCGGGAGACGTGCAGGGCACTCCGGTGGGGCGCCAGTTCGTCACGCCCTCTCCGGACGGCTGGCTGAACGGCACGCTGTACCCCATCTGCACGGGCGCGCCCGGGGACCCGGTGCGTGACCCCCAGGGGGGGTATGTGCCCGAGACCATTGCATGGGACGCACAGCGGGGCTGCATCGTGGGTTACCGGCGCAACAAATGCTTTTCACTCTCCAACGATTACGGTGAAAATTGGACGCGCATCGAGCCGGACGTCCCGTTCGATTTCCTCTACCAGCCCTATCTGCTGGCGCTGGACGGCGGGCGGCTTGGCCTGTATGGCCATGTGGGCGGCGACAACGCTTTTGGCGAGAATGACATGACCATCCAGGCGCAGGTGTTTGCACCGGAGTGCGCCCGCGATATGCCGCGCGCCGCGCAGCTCTCGCTGGAGCGGATGCTTGCGCCGGACGGGAGCGGATATATCAATTCGTTCCGCGCACGCCTGACGGCGGGCGGCCGTCCGCTGGCCGGGCAGGAGGTGGAGTTCCGCTTCAACACCTATTGGAACGAAGACGGCAGTGTAAACACCACGGCGCAGGAGGATGCGCCGGATAAAGAACAGGTATGCACGGACGCGGAAGGCTGGGCTGTTGCTTCGGCAGTGCGCTACAACGGCATCGGAGACATACACCTGGCCTACAATGTGGACGTAGTGTGCCATGGCTCGCAGGATGTGCGCGCCTGCACAGGCCCGATGATGACGATCCTGGCGCTGACGCCGAGGCGTGAGGCTGGTTATCCCTACGACGCTTACTTTGCGGGCGGAACACTGTACCTTGCGCCGCAGTTCCTGCGGGATTTCCCGCAGGCGGAGGAGGCCCTGCGCGGGGCGGCGGGCGGCTCCGGCGTTCTGCCGCAAGGCGCGCTGTGTGAAGAAGCCGTGGAACGGCTGCTGGGGT
>OGYF01002946.1_pt1 | contig 12165 bp, 8 predicted proteins | sample 1576451 | NCBI WGS metagenome assembly OGYF01 (sample SAMEA3541505, study PRJEB24748) | human gut metagenome | biome: human gut; feature: human-associated habitat; material: faeces | place: China | collected 2012 | reverse complement strand
GATGATATAACACAAGAAATACTATTTCAACAGTAGAATTTTGCAAATTACGCGAATCTGTTGGATTTCAAAAATTACCAAATAATAAGTATGGATATGATATGTTGAGGTAACCAAGGATCTCTGTAATGTTTCTATAAGGAGGAGAATATTATGAAACTTAATCGTTTTGAAGTTGTGACAGGAAGATATATTGAAGAAATTCCAGGACAATCCCGTATCGGATATGCAATGAGTGATACAACAGACTTTTATGATATGATTGAATGGTTAAAAAAAGGTGGGTATCAAGGTTCAACTATTTCTTTTTATGATTACAATAATGGTAAAGTTTATGAACCATTTCAAAAACAGAGAAATGTGTTATATGGAACTCCTGTTTATTTAAAGAAATCTTTTTGGTTTTTACAGGGAGATTATAATAGTGGGAAAATTACTCTTTTCAAATATTATCCAGATCAGATCCCAGAGATGATTACACAACTTAATATAGAAGATGTGAATCTTTACAATCTACGTATTATTGGAGAGGATGTTTACATTGTAAGTGAGGATGACGAATTTGTCTGCTATTATCCGGAAAGTTTTAGATTTTCCAAGGGTGTTAATGAAAGTGTAAGTATGATAGCAGAACAAAAAGTATATCTTTCTGCCTGGGTAGAAGAAGGCTGGGATGATGAAAATGATTGTGAAACCGAAGAATATAACTATTATGAAAAAGTAGTAGAGAGAGACTTTAAGGGGAATTTGTTATCAGAGACGCTTGGTTCTTTACAGCAACACGCAGATGGAACATGGTGGATAGCATAAGAATTGATGCATAGAAATATCCCTGATAAAAATTAAAATTAGCGACAATAATAAAAGTTAAAAGGTTAGAAAAGAAATAATTAAATAAGATAATTTCATAGCAGAAAGAAGGAGTAAATTTATGTGTACAGCAGCAACATACAAAACACAGGATTTTTATTTTGGCAGAACATTAGATTATGAATTCTCATATGGAGATGAGATAACTATAACACCACGAAATTATCCGTTTTATTTCAGCCATATGGGAGAAGTAACATCCCATTATGCAATAATCGGAATGGCACATGTAGCTGGAGATTATCCATTATATTATGATGCAGTTAATGAGAAAGGACTTGCAATGGCAGGTCTTAACTTTGTAGGAAATGCAGTCTATCAAGAAGTAGAAGAAGGCAGAGAAAACGTTGCACAGTTTGAATTTATTCCATGGATTTTAAGTAAGTGCGCATCTGTAAAAGAAACAAGAGAAGTTTTAAATAAAATGAATCTTGTAGGTACCCCTTTTAGTGAACAACTTCCATCTGCACAGCTTCACTGGATCATTGCCGATGAAAATGAGGCAATTACTGTAGAATGTATGAAAGATGGTATGCATATCTATGATAATCCAGTAGGAGTTCTTACAAATAACCCTCCATTTGAACAGCAAATGTTCCAGTTAAATAATTATGTAGGTCTTTCCCCAAAACAGCCGGAAAATCGTTTCTCTGATAAACTAAATTTTAATGCATACAGCAGAGGAATGGGTGCATTAGGGCTTCCAGGAGATTTATCTTCAGCTTCCCGTTTTGCAAAAGTAGCTTTCACTAAAATGAATTCATTCTCTGGAACATCCGAAAAAGAAAGTGTTAGTCAGTTTTTTCATATCCTTGGATCCGTAGATCAGCAGAGAGGCTGCTGTGAAGTTGCCGATGGAAAGTTTGAAATTACGCTCTACACATCCTGTTGCAATACGAATAAAGGAATTTATTATTATACAACCTATGAAAATCATCAGATATCTGCAGTAGATATGTTTGGGGAGAACCTCAATGAAAGGGAACTCATCAAATATCCACTGATAAAGGGAGAGCAGATTTACTGGCATAATTAAATCTTTATTACTTCTAGGATTTAATTCCATGGAAAGCTATAACATTCTGGAGAATTCCCATTCTTACCAGCTGTGGATTTAGATTAGACAGAAAAAAGAAAAAATGCCCTATCCCAGATGCGGCATTTTTTCTTTTTTCGTCTACACCAAATCTACAAATAAAGATTATTCTGGAACAAATTCAGCAAGCTGGTCGAGCATATTTATTTTTATTTTTCCCTTTTTTCCATCTACTTTTGCAAATGGGATTACTTCATATTTTGCCTTTTCCATGCATTTACCAGGGTCATCTGCCGGTTCTTCGTTGAGAAAGATTTTTTCAGCTCCGCCACTTAACTGGCGCTTAATATTTTTAACCATGAGTCGGTCATAACGCTCACAGGCTTTTTCAGCTTTTTTCTGGTTTTCAGGATCTGAGAAATATTCTTTTGTCCATTCTTCTAAGTTTGTAATTTCAATCATGATCTACACTTCTCCTTTGATTTTTATGTCTGATTATCTCTTATTATAAGATAAATTTTATAGACAATATAGGAATAATACTATTTATTTATAGAAATATTACAGATTATATTGTGAATCATGGAAAGACAAAAAATCAGTGTCATATTTCCCTTTTTTAAGAAAGAATTATCCAAGAGTGGACAAAGATGATTTGCTATAATGAGAATAATTATTGATATTGTAGAAAACTGTGCTGGAATGTTTTCTTTAAACATACTCTGGAGCAGGAGTACTGCGAATTGGGATAATTGCGATGAATAGGAAAACTTGTTAGGAAAATTTCATTAAGAAAACTCATTGTACATGGAAACATTTACAGGAATGTTTTTTGAAACACGTTCTAGCGTGAAGTAGCTGTGGTGAGTTGTGATGAAAGAATGAAAGGAAAATCAGGAGGAGGTTATATAATGTCAGATAAGATTTGTAGCAGTGCGGATAAGGTACTGGAGGTATTTTTAGAGAATGCACCAATGGATACTTCGCATCATCGCATGGTGAAGCAGCAGAATAAGTGTGGATATGGATTACAGGGAGTATGTTGTAGATTATGTTCGAATGGTCCATGTCGTTTATCACCGGCGAAACCAAAAGGTGTATGTGGAGCAGATGCAGATACAATTGCCTGCAGGAATTTTTTAAGACAGGTGGCTGCTGGTTCAGGATGTTATACGCATGTTGTAGAGAATACGGCAAGAAGATTGAAGGAGATGGCACAGGAATTACAGGCGGAAGGCAAGAAACCAAAATATAAGGATTCTGTTGCGAAGCTTGCAAAGATTTTACAGATTAACTGCTGTGGGAATTGTGGTGAAGGATGTCCATATAATTGTGCAGAAACAGCAGAAATGATTGCAGATGCAGTTCTTGCAGATATCAGGAAACCGTATGATGAGAAGATGACACTCATGAAACATATAGCACTGTCGAAGAGATATGAAGTATGGGAGAAGCTTGGAATTTTACCAGGCGGAGCAAAAGACGAGATTTTTAATGCGGTTGTAAAGACATCGACAAACTTGAATTCAGATCCGATGGATATGCTGTTACAGTGCTTACGTTTAGGTATTTCCACAGGTAATTACGGACTGATTCTTACAAACTTGATGAATGATATTATTATGGGACCACCGCAAATTAGTATGGATCCGGTAGGTTTTCGTATTATTGATCCGGAATATATAAATATTATGATTACAGGACATCAGCAGTCCATGTTTGCAGACTTAGAAGAAAAATTAGAATCAGAAATTGTACAAAAGTCTGCCGAGCTTGTTGGTGCAAAGGGAATCCGTATTGTAGGCTGTACTTGTGTGGGGCAGGATTATCAGGCACGTTCCGGCTGCTATAAAGATGTATACTGCGGACATGCAGGTAATAACTATACGAGTGAAGCGGTATTAATGACTGGCTGTGTGGATTTGGTTGTTTCTGAATTTAACTGTACGATTCCGGGAATCGAGCCAATTTGTGAACAGTTAGATATTAAGATGCTCTGTCTTGATGATGTGGCAAAGAAGGCTAATGCGCAGTTATTGCCATACACAGCAGAGGAAAAAGAAAAGATTACAAGTCAGATTATCGCAGATGCTCTATGTGGGTTTAAGAACAGAAAAGAAAAATTATATGGAACAGCTCCGGCAGAAGGAGAGAAGCGTGTTAATGTCATGGCACAGCATGGTTTTGACAAATCCATTACCGGTTTATCAGAAGATACTTTAGTAGCTGCTTTAGGTGGTACTTTACAGCCACTCATTGATGCGATTGTTTCAGGAAAAATTAAAGGAATCGCAGCAGTTGTCGGATGTTCTAATTTAAGAGCAAAAGGACATGATGTGTTTACAGTAGAACTTGCCAAAGAATTAATTAAGAAAGACATTCTTGTATTATCTGCAGGCTGTACTTGCGGTGGTTTAGAAAATTGCGGACTTATGACGATGGATGCTGTAGAGCTTTGTGGGGAAGGATTGAAAGAAATATGTACAGCACTTGGTGTTCCGCCGGTTCTTAATTTCGGACCATGCCTTGCAATCGGACGAATTGAGATGGCTGCCTGTGCTTTAGCAAAAGAACTTAATGTAGATCTGCCACAGCTTCCAGTTGTTATTAGTGCACCGCAGTGGCTTGAAGAGCAGGCGTTAGCAGATGGAGCATATGCTCTTGCACTTGGATTCCCTCTTCACCTGGCATTATCCCCATTTGTTACCGGAAGTCAGGTTGCGGTAAATGTTCTTACAGAAGGATTAAAGAATCTGACTGGAGGACAGCTTATTATTGAAACAGAAGTAGATGCCGCAGCACAGAAGTTTGAGGATATCATTAAAGAAAAAAGAGCAGGTCTTGGAATTGATAATGGATTCAATAAAGGAGGAGATGCCATATGCTAATGAATCGAACGACTCCTTTTATGGTTCCGGTAGATGATGTGAATCCTGCGATTATAAAAAATGAAGCATTATGTAGTGAGTGCGGACATTGTTTTGCGGTTTGCGAAGAAGAAATCGGGGTAGCAGCAAAATATTTATTAAACCAAAGGGAGGCATATCAATGTATTGGCTGTGGACAGTGTAGTGCATCCTGCCCGGAAAAAGCAATTACCGGACGTCCTCATTATAAGATTGTGAAGGAACTGATCCAAGATCCGGACAAAATCGTTGTTTTTTCGACTTCGCCATCTGTCAGAGTTGGTTTTGCGGACGGTTTTGGGAAAGAGCCGGGAACATTTGCACAAGATGAGATGGTAGGTGCATTGCGTGCGCTTGGAGCAGATTATGTATTTGATGTTACATTTTCTGCGGATCTTACAATTATGGAAGAAGGCTCAGAGTTACTGTCCCGTATTTTAAAAGGAACAGGACCACTTCCACAGTTTACAAGCTGCTGTCCAGCCTGGGTAAAATACATGGAGAATTTTCATCCGGATAAAACGAAATATCTTTCTTCTGCAAAAAGTCCGATCGGAATGCAGGGAGCAGTAATCAAAACATATTTTGCACATAAAAAACATATTGATCCGGAAAAGATTATTTCTGTAGCAGTGACACCTTGTACAGCGAAAAAGGCAGAAATAGCAAGAGAAGAGTTATGTGATGCGGGAAAGCTTCTTAATATAGAAGAAATGCGTGACAATGATTATGTTATTACAACAAAAGAACTAGTACAGTGGTGTAAGGAAGAAGGAATGGATTTAGAGAAAATTACTCCTTCAAAGTATGACAGTGTATTAGGAGAAGGAACCGGAGCCGGAATGATTTTCGGAAATACCGGCGGTGTAATGGAGGCAGCGCTTCGAACGGTTTACAGAGTTTTAGAAGGGAAAGAGGCACCGGCAGATTTTTATCAGCTTCGTCCAGTAAGAGGATTAAATAACCGAAAAGAAGCGGAAGTGACGATTGCAGGGAAGAATCTCAGAGTTTGTATTCTGTATGGAACAGCAGCTGCAGAAGAATTTCTGGCAGAAGATATGAGTGGATATCATTTTGTAGAAGTTATGACATGTCCGGGAGGCTGTATTAGTGGAGCAGGACAGCCGGATTGTGGAAGTGTTCCAGTATCGGATGCGGTAAGAAAAAAGAGAATCGCATCATTATACCAGGCTGATGAACGGGCGCAATACAGAAATTCTATGGATAATCCGGAAATTGGAATGATATATAATGAATTTTTCAAAGAACCATTAAGTCTTTTATCCGAAACACTTTTACACACTACATATAAGAGTGAGTAAGGAAAAAGAGTGCAAGATAGTTCAAAAATGAGGATTAAATTTTCCAACTAAAAAAATGATGTGGAATGAGAAATTCTTGCCTATATTTTCATGGCAATGATACCAATTTGTTTCATATCGACAGATGTAATTCGTTGCTGTTGCAATAAAATGCGACAGCAACGTTTCTTTTTGTTGTGCAAACTGTATAAATGTAAAAAATATCCGATTGATAATTGCCACATACTGACACGGATATTCCTAATTATTGATTATTTTTTACTGTATAATGCAAGACAGATGAAAGCTCAGTAGTGGTTGATTTACAGGATTTATAGGATAATTTTTTGAGTTATCATCTCTCAAACATTTTCATTGCACATTTTTATGTGTCAGTAAGAAGGAGGAAAATTGTAATGATTGCAAAAGGATTTACAGAACCAACCGCACGTATCAAAGCCTTAAAAGCAGAAGTTGTTAACGCAGTACCTGAAGTAGAGCCATATAGAGCCGTACTTATTACAGAGTCTTACAAAGAGACAGAAGGTATGCCAGCAGTTATGAGAAGAGCAAAAGCTAACGAAAAGATTTTTAATAATCTTCCAGTTGTAATTCGTGATAACGAATTAATCGTAGGTGCTCTTTCCGTAAAACCTCGTTCAACAAACCTTTGCCCAGAATTCTCATTTGACTGGGTAGAAAAAGAGTTTAAGACAATGGCAACCCGTATGTGTGACCCATTCGTAATTACTGAAGAGACAGCAGATATCCTTCATGAAGTATTTAAATACTGGAAGGGTAAAACTACCAGCGAATTAGCTACTTCCTATATGAGCCAGGATTGTCTTGACTGCCAGGCTGGTGGAGTATTTACAGTTGGTAACTACTACTTCGGTGGTATTGGACACGTGTGTGTTGATTACGGTAAAGTATTAAAAATCGGTTTCAAGGGTGTTATTGCAGAAGTAGTTGAAGCAATGAACAAACTTGATGCAAATGATCCGGAATATCTGCAGAAGAGAGCATTCTATGAAGCAGTTATTATTTCTTACAATGCAGCAATCAATTTTGCAAAGAGATACAGCAAAAAAGCAGCTGAGATGGCAGCTACATGTACAGATCCAGTAAGAAAAGCTGAATTACTTCAGATTTCTAAGAACTGTGATCGTGTACCTGAAAACGGAGCTACAAACTTCTATGAAGCTTGTCAGTCTTTCTGGTTCGTACAGGCATTAGTACAGATCGAAGCAAACGGACATTCTATTTCTCCAGGACGTTTTGATCAGTATATGTGGCCATATTTAGAAGCAGACAAGAACATTTCTAAAGAGTTCGCTCAAGAATTAATTGACTGTCTCTTCGTATTATTAAACCATGTAAACAAAACTCGTGATGATGTATCTGATCAGGCATTCGCAGGATATGCAGTATTCCAGAACTTTGGTGTTGGTGGACAGACAGAAGATGGTCTTGATGCTACAAACCCAGTTTCTTATATGTGTATGGATGCAGCAGCACATGTTAAATTACCTGCACCATCATTCTCCGTTCGTATTCATAACCAGACACCAGATGAGTTCTTATTAAGAGCTTGTGAACTTGCAAGACTTGGTACTGGTGTTCCAGCTATGTACAATGATGAAGCTATCATTCCTGCATTATGTAACAGAGGATTAACTCTTGCAGATGCTCGTAATTACTGTATCATCGGTTGTGTAGAACCTCAGTGTCCACACAAGACAGACGGATGGCATGATGCAGCATTCTTTAACGTTGCTAAGGTATTTGATATCGCTATCCATGGTGGTAAGAACCGTGATGGCAAACAGTTAGGACCTGTTACAAAACCTATGCCAGAATGGAAATCCATGGATGATTTATATGAATCATACGAGACTCAGATTGAGTACTTCGTATCTAAATTAGTTGAGGCAGATAACGCTGTTGATATCGCTCATAAAGAAAGAGCACCATTACCATTCATGTCCGCATTAGTTGATGACTGTATCGGAAGAGGTAAAACAGTTATGGAAGGTGGAGCTATCTACAACTTCACAGGACCTCAGGCATTTGGTAACGTAGATACAGGTGATGCTATCTACTGTATCAAGAAACATGTATTTGAAGATAAAGACTTAACAATGCAGCAGATCTACGATGCTATGGAACACAACTTCGGTGCTGAACTTGGTGCTGGATGTTATGATGGACCATTCGTAAGATTAAGTACAGATTCCGCTGATTCCGCTGCAGCAGCTATGGAAAGTGTTTCCGTATCCGCAGAGGATAACATGGAATCCATCATCAATGCTGTTGTTCAGAAGATTCTTGCAGAAAAAGGATCCAACTTAAGCATGAGCGTTGATACAAAATCTGAAGCTTGTGGAAGCTGCTGTAGTGATTCTCAGAGAGCTGAATATGACAGAATCAGACATATCCTCGATGCAACACCTTGCTTCGGTAACGATATTGATGAAGTTGATATGTGCGCTCGTAAAGCTACACAGGTTTACTCTCACGAAGTTGAGAAATACAAAAACCCACGTGGAGGCCAGTATCAGGCAGGATGTTACCCAGTATCTGCTAACGTATTATTTGGTAAAGATGTACAGGCTCTTCCAGATGGACGTTACAGCAACGCACCTCTTGCAGATGGTGTTTCCCCTCGTCAGGGTCATGACGTTAAGGGACCTACAGCTGCAGGTAACTCCGTAGCAAAACTTGACCAGTTAAATATCTCCAATGGTACATTATACAACCAGAAATTCTTACCTTCTGCAGTAGCAGGTGATCAGGGACTTCTGAACTTCGCAGCAGTTGTTCGTAACTACTTCGATAAGAAGGGTATGCATGTACAGTTCAACGTAATCGATAAAGAGACATTGCTTGATGCTCAGGCACATCCAGAAAACTACAAAGACTTAGTAGTACGTGTAGCTGGATACTCCGCTCATTGGACAGTACTTGCTAAAGAAGTTCAGGATGATATCATTGCTCGTACAGAACAGAGTTTCTAAAATAATAAATTTTTGAAATAATCTGGAGGAAGTACCTATGAGTAATATGGAACCAAGCTGCGATACAAAGAAAAAAGGGCTTGTCTTTAATATACAGAGATTCTCTGTAAATGACGGTCCGGGTGTAAGAACGATTGCCTTTTTAAATGGCTGTCCTCTTCGCTGCAAATGGTGTTGTAACCCCGAATCGCAGGAATTAAAACCAGTCGTTATGTTTAAAGCACAGAATTGTGTCGGCTGTGGAAATTGTGAGGTTGTGTGTCCAACTGGTGCTTCTAATTTGAACTTTCCAGGAAAGATTGATCATACAAAATGTATTGCATGTGGTAAATGTATTGATGTCTGCTATCACAGAGCCCTCGAAATGTCCGGTAAATGGATGACAGTAGAGGAACTGATGGGAGAACTTTACAAAGACCGTGTTATTTACAGAAAGTCCGGAGGCGGTATCACCGTCTCCGGAGGTGAAGCGATGGTACAGCATGAATTTCTTTTAGAACTGTTAAAGGCTTGTAAAGGATTTGGCTGGACTACTGCGATTGAAACAACCGGCATGGCTTCGCCGGAAGTAATCGAAAAGATTATTCCCTGGCTCGATGTTGTTATGATGGATATCAAACATATTGACCCGGAAGTGCACAAAGAGTATACTGGGGTAAATAACGAGGTGATACTAAAGAATGCATTACTGATTTCCAGTCTTGCTAAAAAGATGATCATTCGTGTTCCAGTTATTCCAGGATTTAACGCAAGTCCGAATGTGATTGCGGCAATTGCGAAGTTTACTACCTATCTTCATAATGTAAATGAGTTACATCTTTTACCTTATCATGATCTTGGAAGTAATAAATATGGAATGCTTGGCAAGGAATATGAACTTGCCGGAGTAAAGAAACCGGAAAACGAATTCATGGAAGAATTAAAAGCAATAGTAGAAAAAGAAGGATTAACCTGTAAAATCGGAGGCTGATCGATACAGGCAATCCGAGGTATCCCTTATACATACCGAATGGTACAGGAGGTCAAGATGAATAAAGACATAACATTATTAACTTCTGAATCTGTTACAGAGGGACATCCGGATAAAATGTGCGATATGATTTCCGACGCTTTGCTGGATGCCTATTTAAAAGAAGATCCATCTGCCCATGTGGCACTGGAGACAATGGCTTCAGAAGACACTGTCTTCATTGCCGGAGAAGTTGCTTCTTTCGCAAAGGTTGATGTTAAAAATAAGGCAAGAGAGATTATCTGTGAAATAGGATATGACAGTAAAGAAAAAGGAATAGACGGAAATGAATGTCTAATTCTTACTAACATCGGTGTACAGTCACCTGATATCGCACAGGGCGTTACCCAGTGTAACGGAACTATTGGAGCGGGAGATCAGGGAATGATGTATGGATATGCCTGTGATGATACAGAGGAACTTATGCCACTGTCTATCTCACTGGCACATAAACTCAGCAAACGACTTACGCAGGTAAGAAAAGAAGGACTCCTTCCATACCTCTATCCAGATGGAAAGTCACAGGTTACAGTAGCATATAATAACCAGGGGGAAATCCTTGGAATTACAGATGTTGTAATTTCTGCACAACATAATGCAGAAGTTTCTGTACAAAAGCTTCGAATGGATATTGAGGAGCATGTTATAAAAGAAGTAATTCCGAAAGAATTACTTTTACCGGATGTAAAGATACATATTAATCCTACAGGACGATTCGTAGTGGGTGGTCCTGCCGGAGATGTAGGTCTTACCGGAAGAAAGATTATTGTAGATACTTATGGTGGAATCGCCAGACATGGCGGCGGAGCATTCTCAGGTAAGGACCCGACAAAGGTTGACCGTTCCGCAGCTTATATGGCAAGATATGCCGCAAAGAATGTGGTAGCTGCCGGATTTTGCAAAAAGTGTGAGGTGAATCTCGCATATGCAATCGGTGTGCCACAGCCGGTATCTATAAAGATAGATACTTTTGGTACAGAAGAATTACCAAAAGAAATTATTGAAGACACTATAAAAGAAGTATTTGATTTCAGTGTGGCAGGTATTATTAATAACCTATCTCTCACTAAGGTTACGTATAAGCCAGTCGCAGCATATGGACACTTCGGAAGAACAGAACTTAATCTCCCATGGGAACGGTTAGATAAGGTTACTGTTCTCCAGGAAAAAGCAGTTGCCCGTATGGCAGAAGAAATCTGTAAAAACCGTTAAACATTTAAATACAACAATCATTACACTTTTTAATAATTTGTTATCTGTTCAGAATATTGTAAGTATCACTTTTGCAATAGAAGTTCGGATAAAAAAGTATACTACTTGGGGTCATTCAAGCGCATAATTGTTCTGAATAATCGGTCTCAACACTCTCACAAATAGATTATAAAAAACAATAATAAGCTTGATCCACATAAAGGGGGCTGTCGCAGGAGTGACAGTCCCCTGATTTAATTTTTGGAACAACAGACGGTAGTAAGAATATAGATATATAGCATCTGTTCTGTATCACTGCACTCTTAATGCTCAGACCGCATTAAGAGCTTGTTCCAAAGTCACAGATGCTATATATCTATATTCTTACTACCTGTGTAGTGCTCCGGGAGTAATTAAATCAGGAGGACTTGAGCTGTAGAAGGCTTCTATAGTAATAGTCTTTCCTGTTTTGATTAAAGGAAAAAGGAGCCAATGCTTTTGAAGAAAGTGGAGAATATTCATCTTGCATAAATGGTAATTAATAGTTAAAATATAATTATATGATAGAAGCAAGTAACCATGCAGGTAAAAGCATTATGATGTGAATGCAGGTTTGCAGAGTAGTTGTGAATATTACTATTATAATTTTAGAAGGAGGTCTATTAAAATGGTAAGAAAAGCAAATATTGTTCAGAAACAGGAACTTGGTGGTGGAAAAGGTTGTGCAGAGGTACACGAAATCGTTCCGGAAAAAGATTTATACGGACATGGAAAACTGTATGCTAAAGTTGTATTAAAACCAAACTCCAGTGTAGGCTGGAGTTTGGTTTTAATA